>ENA-UONV01003795-UONV01003795.1-human-gut-metagenome-genome-assembly--contig:-CS4-NODE-3795-length-9940-cov-6.059889_pt1 | contig 9940 bp, 7 predicted proteins | sample MGYA00242461_ERZ724008 | MGnify/ENA metagenome assembly ERZ724008 | reverse complement strand
ACGATGCCCACCCCGCCGTCGCCTACAAGATCGACGGCAACGCGCAGCAGGCGTTCAGTCAGCTCTGCGCCATCATCAGCGAGTACGGCGCGTACACCCGATAAAATTCAGCAATAAAAAACTCCGTATGAGAAATCTCATACGGAGTTTTTTTTGCGTCCTTACAGCATTTTCTGCGGCATCTGCCATGCGTTGTGGTCGGTGTGCAGCAGGTGGTGCGACTTTTCGCCAAGCGGCGCGCCGAGGTAGTCCTTGTAGAGCGCCTTGACATCCGGATTCTCGTGTGAGAAGCGCAGAAGCTCACCCTGATCGAGCCGCCAGAGCACGTTGCCGCGATCCTCGGCAAGCTCGGTACCGTCGTGGATGGGCTGGCCGCCGCCGCCCGCGCAGCCGCCGGGACAGGCCATGACCTCGACAAAGTCATACGCTGCGTCGCCGCGCTTGACAGCCTCAATGAGCTTGCGGGCTTTCCCGAGCGAACTCACGACCGCGACGCGCACGTCGCCCGCGCCGGGGATGTTGAACGTCGCCTCCTTCCACCCATCCATGCCGCGCACGGCGGTAAAAGCGTCAGGATCAGGGTTCTTGCCCGTAACAAGGAAGTACGCAGAGCGCAGCGCAGCGTCCATCACGCCGCCGGTCGCGCCGAAGACGACCGCTGCGCCGGTCGCGGAGCCGAGCGGGCTGTCGAACTCCTCCTCGGGCAGGTACTTGGGTTCAATGTGATTCGCGCGCATCATAATGTTCAGCTCGCGCGTCGTGATGCTCACGTCGACATCGGGGTCGCCCGCGTCGTTTTTCATCGTCGGCAGCGCGCATTCGCTCTTTTTCGACACGCACGGCATGATCGAGACGACGAAAAGGCGCTTGGGGTCGATACCGACCTTTTCGGCAAAGTAGCTCTTCGCCACCGCACCGAACATCTGCTGGGGCGACTTGGCCGTGGAGAGATTGTCCGTCAGTTCAGGGTACTGGGACTTCACAAAGCGAACCCAGCCCGGGCAGCAGGACGTGAACATCGGCCACTGATACTGATCCTTGTGGGTGAAGCGCTCGATAAACTCGCTGCCTTCCTCCATGATCGTGAGGTCGGCGGCAAAGTCGGTGTCGAACACATAGTTGAAGCCCAGCTCGCGCAGCGCCGCGACCATGCGCTTGGGCGTTGCGAACTCGCTGTCGAGCCCGAACTGCTCGGCCCATGCCGCGCGCACCGCGGGCGCGACCTGCGCCACGGTGATGGTATTCGGATCGTCGATCGCGTCGAAGACAAGGCCCGTGTCGTCGCGCTCGCGCAGCGCCGCCGTCGGGCAGTGGGTGATGCACTGGCCGCAGTACGTGCACTCGGTATCTTGAATGCGGCGGTTGTACGACGCGTCCACGACCGTGCGCGAGCCCGTGCCGAGAAGGTCCCAGATCTTCACGCTCTGCACGTTTTCGCACACCTGGATGCAGCGCAGGCATTGCACGCACTTGTCGTTTTCGCGAATGAGCGGTGTGGAATAGTCCACCGCCTCGTGCCGCAGCTTTTTGGGGAAGTGCGTGCCGCGCATGTTGAAGTCGTTCGCGAGCTGCTGCAAGGTGCAGTTGCCGCTTCGCGTGCAGTTCGTGCACGATGTATCGTGGTGCGAAAGGATGAGACGCAGGTTCATGCGGCGCGCCTCGCGCGCCTTGGCGCTGTTCGTGAAGACGACCATGCCGTCCGCCACCACATTGTCGCACGCGGGGACAAGGCGCTCCATGCCCTCGACCTCCACGCAGCAGATGCGGCACGCGCCGATCTCGTTGATGTCCTTTAAGTAGCACAGCGTCGGGATATTGATATTGACCGAGCGCGCGGCCTCCAAGATCGTGGTATTCTCGGGCACGGTGACGCTCTTGTGGTCGATGGTCAGTGTGACGTTTCTTACCATTTGCCTTTCCTCCCTCCGCGGAAGATGCCGTAGCCGAAGTGGTCGCAGCGCAGGCAGCGCGACGCCTCGGAGTACGCCTCTTCATCGGTGAGGCCGCACTCGATGCACTTGAAGTCGTGCTTGCGTTCGCCCGCCTCGCGCTCGGTGGTGTCGATGCGGCCGTGGGGCGGCTTGTTGTTCAGCCGCGCCGTGGGGATCTCGACGCCGGGGTCGATCTCGTGGTGGAAGCCGAGGTATTCGTCGATATTCGCCGCGGCGACCTTGCCGGCCGCGATGGCGCGGATGACGGTCGCAGGGCCGGTAACGCAGTCGCCGCCGGCGAAGACGCCGTCCATATTGTCGATCTGGCCGCTGGCCTCGGCGACGAACGCGCCGCGCTTGATGGCGATCTTCGTCTGCTCAAAGCCGTGGGTCTCCACGCCCTGACCGATGGCGACAACGACAACGTCCGCCGCGATGCGCTTTTCGCTGCGCTTGGCCTTTTCGGGCGCGGGGCGGCCCTTTTTATCCATCTCGCCGATGATCTGCGGCTGTGTCCACAGCGCGACGGCGTGACCGTTCGCATCGGTCTCGATGCGAACAGGTGCCTGAAGCGTCACGAGCTCTACGCCCTCGGCAACGGCGCCCTCCACTTCCTCGGGAAGGGCCGTCATGTCCTCCTGGCGGCGGCGGTAGACGCAGCTCACTTTGCGCGCGCCGAGACGAACCGCGCTGCGGCAGACATCCATCGCGACGTTGCCGCCGCCGATGACGACGATGTCCTTGTTGCGGAAGTCCGGCATGTGATCGTCGCCGATCTCGCGCAGCATCTCGACGGCGGAGATGACGCCCTCGGCGTCCTCGCCCTCGATGCCGGTCTTTTTATCCGTGTGCGCGCCGAGCGCGATGTAGAGCGCGTCGTTCTGCTGGCGCAGCTCGTCGAACGTCACATCGTCGCCGACATTGACGTTGACATGCACGTCGATCCCGAGCGCCAGCATAGACGCGATCTCCGCGTCGAGCACTTCGCGCGGCAGGCGGTAGTTGGGGATGCCGTAGCGCAGCATGCCGCCGAGCCTCGCGCGCTTTTCATACACGGTGACCTTGTGGCCCATCAAAGCTAAGTAATACGCTGCGGAAAGGCCGCTTGGGCCGCCGCCGATGACGGCGACCTTCTTGCCCGTGGGCTCGGCGCAGTCGGGCTGCGGCACGTAGCCCGCGTTATCCACTGCATAGCGCTTGAGGCCGCGGATGTTGACCGCGTCGTCGATCATGTTTCTTCGGCAGCGCGCCTCGCACGGATGCTCGCAGATGTACGCGCAGGCCGAGGGGAATGGATTATCCTTGCGGATCAGGCGCACGGCGTCGGCGTAACGGCCGTACTTGATGAGCACGAGATAGCCCGGGATATCCACGCCCGCAGGGCACAGCGCCACACAGGGAACGGGCTCGCGCATGCCGCCAAGGCAGCGGTGGCGCAGAATATGCTCTTCGTAGTCGTCGCGGAAGCCCTGCACGCCGTCAAGCACCAGGCGCGCCGCATCGCGGCCAATGGCGCAGTCGGCGCTGTTGACGATCACGCGCGCCACGCGCTCGATGATCGAGATGGTCTCCATCGTGGCTTCGCCCTCGAGCACCTGCTCCATCAGCTCAGAGAGCTGGCCGAGGCCAATACGGCAGGGAACGCACTTGCCGCACGTCTGCGCATGGCAGAGGTCCAGAAAGCTCTTGGCCAGGTCCACCGGACACAGTCCCGGAGGGCTTGCGGCGATACGCCGCTCCACATCGCGGTACAGCCCGTCGATGACGGTCTGGGCATGGGAGGGCGTCATAATATCGAGTCTTGACACTGCTGTTTTCTCCTTTCACTGCTTGCCATCAGTGTAGTATCGGCCAGCAGGACAAATGCACGTATCCCGCCGCCTGATGTCAGCATCCATAAATAGATGTTATCTATAATAAACGTTAGTCATTCCATTTTCAATAGTCAATGCGGATTTTTTGTCATATTTTTCCATTTCACTCCATTTGGCTAACAAAGAAAAGCGAGGGCCGCAGCCCTCGCCTGTTCTTCCCTTTTATTTGCCGCAGATCTCGTCGAAGGTATCGGTGACGGCCTTCTCCGGCGCGGGCGTCGCGAGCGATACGATCACGATCGCAATGCACGCCGCAAGGAACGCGGGGAGCAGCTCGTAGATGGCCCACGCGCCGCCCATCGGCGCGATGAGATACTTCCAGATGAAGACCACCGCGCCGCCAGTGATCATGCCCGCGAGCGCACCCTGTTTGTTCGCGCGCTTCCAGAAGAGCGAGAAGAGCATCACGGGGCCGAACGCCGCGCCAAAGCCCGCCCACGCGAACGAAACGACACGGAACACGGAGCTGTTGGGGTCCCAGGCAAGCACCATGCCGATGATGGCGATGCAGATGACCGTGGTGCGCGCGGCGAGCATCGTCGTGCGCTGGTTCATCTTCATGCCGAACGAGTGCTGCATGAGATCCTGCGACACGCTAGACGCCGCGGCCAAGAGCTGCGAGTCCGCGGTCGACATCGTTGCGGCCAGAATGCCCGAGAGGATGATGCCCGCCATGATGGCAAGCAGCACGCCGTGCTGGCTCATCAGGTCTGCCAATTTAATGATGATGGTCTCAGATTCCGCGCTCGTCGCCAGGAAGGGCACTTTGCCCGCGACGGACACGCTGTAGCCGATGACGCCGATGCACACGGCGATGAACATGGAGATGACAACCCAGATCGTCGCGATGCGGCGGGACTGGTTGAGCTCCTTTTCCTCGCGGATGGCCATAAAGCGCAGCAGGATGTGCGGCATGCCAAAGTAGCCGAGGCCCCATGCGAGCGTGGAGACGATGCTCAGAGCGCTGTACGTCGAGGCCGTGCCGCTCGCAGCATCGTAGCCCTGCGTCATGTTAAGGTAGCCCGGCAGCGCACGGGCATTGTCGATGACCGTGTCCAGTCCGCCCGCCTGCTGCACGCCGAAGCATACGATGACGATGAGCGCAATGGTCATGAAGATGGACTGGATCAGGTCGGTGAACGAAACGGCCATAAAGCCGCCCATCACCGTGTACAGCACGACCACAATGCCGCCGACGATCATCGCCGTGTGGTACTCCACACCAAAAAGGCTATTGAAGAGCGTGCCGATGGCCTTGAAGCCGGACGCCGTGTAGGGAATGAAGAAAATGAGGATCACGACCGCCGCGATGCAGGAAAGCAGATGCTTCTTATCTCCGAAGCGGCGGGCGAAAAAGTCGGGGATCGTGATGGCGCCGAGTTTGGCCGAATACCGGCGCAGGCGGCGCGCGACGATCAGCCAGTTGAGATACGTGCCGATGGCCAGACCGATGGCCGTCCACGTCACCTCCGGCAGTCCGCAGAGGTAGGCAAGGCCAGGCAGACCCATCAAAAGATAGCTGCTCATGTCGCTCGCCTCGGCGCTCATGGCCGTGACGATGGGGCCCATCTTGCGGCCGCCAAGGTAGAAGTCGTCCGAGCTGCTGCCGCTGCCCTTCTTGCCAAAATACACGCCCACCAACACCATCGCGGCGAGGTAGAACACGATGGTCACTACAATAATGATCTGTGCGCTTGTCATGTGAATTTCTCCTTTAGCTTTCGTTAAGACGAGCACAATATAGCACAAAAGAAAGTAGACGTAAATACAGAACGCCGTACAGAATAATTTCTGTACGGCACTGCAAAATTTTGAATTTTCGATTGATTTTACTGCATTTTCTGTAAGACGATTTAGTAGACTGTTTTTGAAACAAGTTTTATTTTTTGCGAAAGCCGTCTAAAAAGAGCGGCATCATCTCGCGCGCATACTGGACGAGCGAATATTCCCCGCCGGATAAACACCAGTCGTACATCAGCCCGCGCTCGAACATCGCGTAGGCCTTGACGATCTCGCTCACGGTACGCGTGTCGGTCAGCTCCTCGCGCTCCTGCCCCTGAGAGACGATTTGGCGCAAAAGACGATAGTACGTGCGTTTGCGGTCGAGCAGGTGCTTTTCTCCCTTGGTCTCGATCGTCGTGAACAGCTCCTGATTAAGCCAGCATAAGAGCTCGATGCAGTCCATCTCGTCGTGGGGCTGCTGCATCAGCTCCTCATACCGCTCGTCAAACAGCACCGAGAGGGACGAGAGCAGCGCGTCCTTGCCGTCAAAATAGTGGTAGAACGAGCCCTTCGACGTCTCCGACTCGAAGATGATCTCCTCCACCGTCGTCTCCTCATAGCCCTGCTCGTAAAAGAGCTTCCACGCCGCCGAGACGATGCGCGCCTTGGTGTTGCGGCTCGATTTTCTTGCCATGTGCTCCCCTCCCCTGTTTCTATTGATTGTATCACAGTGCGCTGCCCGCTGCCAAGCGTTTTGCGCTCATCCGAGGTTTTTCCGCAGAAAAGCGCGTGCATTTTCAAAGAAAATGCCGTCCGCGTCCGCCTGCGATACGTCGCGCGAAAGCAGATACTCGTAAAAATCCGCCGCCTTCTCCGGCGAATCAAGGCACGGCGGCAGCGCCGCGCCGTCGAAGTCCGAGCCGAGGGCAAGATTCCTGCGCGCACCGAGGTCGAAAAAGTGCGCCACATGGCGATAGACGTCGTCTAAGCTCCTGACCGCTCCCCCGTCGCGCAGGAATGGCCCGTAATAGTTGAGGCCGATCAGGCAGCCGCGGCGCACCATCTCTTTGATCTGCACGTCCGTCAGGTTGCGCTTGTGCGCGCAAATTGCGCGGGCGTTGGAGTGCGTGGCGAGAAACGGCCTTTCCGCCGTCTCGAACACGTCCGCGAGCCCCGCGTCGTTCAGGTGCGAGACGTCGATCAAAATGCCGCAGCGCTCCATCTCGCGCACGGCGGCGCGGCCAAAGTCCGTCAGGCCGCGGTCCGTCACATTGCCCGAGCCGAGCTCATTTTCCCCATTCCACGTCAGCGTCACAGCGCAGACGCCCTGACGCTTCGTCTTCCCGATGCGCGACAGGTCGCCAGCAAACACGCTGCCGTTTTCCACGCTCAGAAGGGCCGCGGTCTTCCCCGCCGCCCACGCGCGCTCCATATCGGCAACATTGCGGCAGGGCGACACGTGATCCGCGAATTTTTGCATCTGGCGATTGAAATTCGCGCAGGCGTTGTCAAAAAAGCGGACAGCCTTCTCCCCGCGCAGCTCATCGGGCACGAACACGGCGAAAAACTGCGCCCAGTGGATGTCCTTCGGAATACTTGTGAGCGACAGCGTGCGCGCGGGATCGTCGAGCGTGTCGATGATGTTCGATCCTGCGTACATGCAGTCGGTCAACGTGTCGCAGTGGAGGTCGATGAGGGCGTAAGGGCGCATGCGGGCACTTCCTTTTCAAAAAAGATCACGCTGCATTATACGCTTTTCCCGCCCGTTTCTCAACCGGCAAAGTTTAAGGAATTCTGAGGATTCTTAGCGTGCTCTTTACAAAGGCGCGGCAACACTGATATACTGGGCATCGAAAGGGGCGAAACGCCATGGACAATATTTCCCAGATCATCTCCCGCTCGATCGGCGGCTACAGCATCGGCAGCATCCTTTCCGCGCTGCTGACGTTCCTCATCTGCCTGATCGTCGTGCGGCTCGTGCTCAAGCTCTGTTCGCGGCTGCTCTCGCGCGCGAACCGCCTGAACGAGCGGCTGCAAAAGGTCATCCTCACGAGCCTCAAAACGCTTCTGTATCTGCTTACCATCATCATCACAGCCGAGGCGCTCGGCATCAACACCTCGTCGCTCACCGCCATCATGTCGGTGCTGACGTTGGGCGTCACGCTGGCCGCCGAGGACATTCTCGGCAACGTCGCCGGCGGGCTCGTCATCCTCTTCTCGCATCCGTTCTCGCTCGGCGACGAGATTGAAGTCGGCGGCACGACCGGCACGGTGCGTGAAATTTCACTGACGCACACGAAGATTGAAACGCCGGACGGACAGATCGTGCTCCAGCCCAACCGCGAAATGTCCAGCTCGAAGATCATCAACTTCACCGTCCTGGGCCGCCGCCGCATCGTCTACAAGGTCACAGCATCCTACGACGCGCCGACGGACGAGGTGAAGCATGCCTGCATGGACGCCGTTCTCGCCTTCCCCGCCGTGCTGAAAGAACCCACGCCGACGGTGTATCTCTCGAATTACGGTGCCAGCTCCATCGAATACACCATCCGCTGCTGGACGGCGGCAGACGCCTACTGGGACACTTATTTTAAGATGTACGAGCGCCTGCGCAACACCTTTGCAAAGCACAACGTGGAGATGTCCTACGATCATCTGAACGTCCACGTCGTGCCGGAGAGACAAAATGAAAATTAAAGTCGTCGATATGACATATGAACAGGCGCTCGCCCAGCCGCCGCAGGTGCACAAAAAGCCGAAAAAGCCGTCGCTCCTGTTCCGGACGGTTCTGCGCGTGGCCTCCGCGCCCGACCTTCTGGCGACGCATTTCCACTGCGAGAAGATCGGCATGGAGCAGATCAAAAGCGATGACCCCTGCCTTGTCCTGATGAACCACTCTTGCTTTCTCGACCTCAAAATCGCGGAGGCGGTGCTGTACCCGCGCCCGTTCAACATCGTCTGCACGTCGGACGGCTTTGTCGGCAAGGAGTGGCTGATGCGCAGCGTCGGCTGCATCCCCACGCGCAAGTTCTGTTCGGACGCGGTGCTCGTGCGCGACATGCTCTACTGCGTGCGGACGCTCAAAACGTCGGTGCTGCTCTATCCCGAGGCAAGCTACAGCTTTGACGGCACGGCCACACCGCTGCCGGAGAGCATCGGCAAGTGCGTCAAGGCGCTGAATGTGCCGGTCGTGATGATCCGCACCTACGGCGCGTTCGCGCGTGACCCGCTCTACAACGGGCTGCAAAAGCGGCGCGCGAAGGTCTCGGCGCAGATGCAATGTCTGCTCTCGTCCGACGATGTTGCGGAGCTGAACGTCGCCGGGATCAATGAGCGCATCTTTTCCGCCTTCCGCTTCGACAATTTCCGCTGGCAGGAGGAAAACGGCGTCTCCGTCAGCGAGCCGTTCCGCGCCGACGGACTCAACCGCGTGCTCTACAAGTGCCCGCACTGCTTCGCCGAGGGCAAGATGGAGGGCAAGGGCACGTCGCTCATCTGCCGAAACTGCAGCAAGGAATACCGCTTGACAGAGATTGGTACGCTGGAATGTTTGAACGGCGAGGCCGCATTCACCCACGTGCCGGACTGGTACGCCTGGGAGCGGCAGTGCGTGCGCGAGGAGCTGCAAAGCGGTGCCTATCAGCTCGACATCCCCGTGCAGATCTGCATGATGGTCAACATGCGCGAGATCTGCCGCGTGGGCGAAGGACGGCTGCGCCACGACGAAAACGGTTTCCACCTGACCGGCTGCGACGGGAAACTGGACTATTTCCAAAAGCCCGAAGCGTCGTACAGCCTGTACGCCGACTATTTCTGGTACGAGATCGGCGATATGCTCTGCATCGGCGACCATAAAGCGCTGTATTACTGCTTCCCGCAAGACGGCGGGGATGTGGTCGCTAAGACACGGCTGGCTGCCGAAGAGCTCTATAAATTAAAGCGCGCCGCTAAGGCGCGGGGATAATGCAGCACAAAGTGCTGCCACCTTGTTCCCCACACCGTGTGGGAACGCGGATAAGGGAGGGGTGCCTCTTTTTAGAAAAGAGATACCCCTCCCTTACACCCTCCCAGAGAAAATTTTTCATTGCAAGCGAGCAGCTCGAAGAGCTGCAATGCTTGCCGATTGCACCTCTTGCGTGCGGCAAAGCCGCATTTACCCCTGCTATACGACTTGGCGTACTCCTATTATCCGCTGCCGCTCTGCCCATCTCGCGCTGGTACAGCCTAATTTCCGTCTACCGGAGCACTCATCAATGCGGCGAGCGAAGCAATGCCGCATTCCGCAGGCAGTCTGCCGCCAATCTAACGTCACTCGCGCCTCACGATAGTAAGGCGCGGTTGCAAATTGGTCACGAATTGCAGGGATTCATGGCGAAGCCATGTACACCGCACCTACACTGCGCAGCGCGTGCA
>ENA-UONV01003794-UONV01003794.1-human-gut-metagenome-genome-assembly--contig:-CS4-NODE-3794-length-9940-cov-9.423976_pt1 | contig 9940 bp, 8 predicted proteins | sample MGYA00242461_ERZ724008 | MGnify/ENA metagenome assembly ERZ724008 | reverse complement strand
CCAGTACTTCGTTGCGCCGGAAACCGAGCTCCACTTCAGCTGCGGCTTGCCGCCGGAGCGGGTGATGGTTATGCTTGGTGCGGCAGGTCTGCACCGGATGCTCTTTGCAACGCTGTAGCTTGATGCTATGTCACCGGTGCTGACGGCCTTGACCTTGTAATAATAGGTCGTGCCGATAGTCGTTGAGTTATTGGTGTAGCTGGTCTTGGTGGTACTGTCATAATACTTGTAGTTCACACCGTCTGTACAGCGATAGATCCAGTACTTGACTGCGCCGTTGACCTTTTTCCAATAGATCTTAGGGTGGCCGGAGGAGGTGGTTATCTTGAGAGCGGGGGCAGAGCAGCTGAACTTTGCGGCTTTTTCATAGCTGAATGCGCCGTAGCTGCCGTTAGTGCCGATGGCTCTGACCTTGTAGTAATACTTCGTACCGACAGCTGCGGTGGTATCGGTGAATGTCGTGCCGTTGACGGTGGCTATCTTGTCAAACTCGGTGTTGCTGCCGGTAGTGCGGTAGACCTGATAGCTGGCTGCGCCTTCGACTGCGTTCCACGAAAGGACTATCTTGCCCTTGATGCTTACGGAGAGGGTCGGAGCCTCGCATGCAGGGAGAGTTGCGCCGCATACGGTGCACTTGTTGTCCTCGCCGTATCTGTGAGGTGCCAGAGAGCCGTAGGAGTCGCCGCACTCGGTGCAGACTGCCTTCTCCTTGCAGGTGGCAGTGCCGCCGGAGTGGGCTTCCTTCTTGCCAAGGGTGTACCACACATCTTTGATGTATATGCCCTTTTCCTCAAACTCGGGTTTGAGATCTGCAAAGGTCTTGCCGCAGCGCTGGCAGCCGAGCCAGTGATACTGATCGTCGCTGCAATGGTCGATGTCCCTGACATGCAGGTTTTTGAGAACATCGTCAATGGATATCGTGCCCTTTCTGATGCCTTCAATGACCTTAGAATAATTTACCGAGCCGATGAGGTCGAGAAGCTGCTTATAGCTGATGTCGCCGAGGAGGTTAAGCGTCGGGTGCAAGTCGTGACCCGTGCACTTGTCGATGAGCTTATCGTCGGTCGCCGGAACGGTGGCCTTCTCGTCCATATAATAGTTATGGCAGATAATGCACTCGTAATAGGTCTTTGTGCCGTCCTCGGTGCAGGTGGCGGGCGTGCCCTCTATCTTCTTGAGGTGCTTGCACCCGCCGGAGCAAGGCTTAAAATATGTGTGACCTGAGCTGAGCTTTGCATTGCATCCGAGGCAGTAGGTGTCGCCGGTGTAGCCTGCTTTGAAGTCGGTGGGCTCGGTGGCATTTCTGACTTCCGTTCCGCCATCGTGGTTATACGGGTCACGCTGACCGTCGTCATAACCGCAGGTGCGGCAGATGTTGCCGGAGTGGCAGGTGAGCGTTTTCTCGGTGATATTGTGGGCGCTCTTGGTATCTGCATACACATAGCCGCAGAATTTACACTCTTTCCAGTGGTCGTTTACATTGCTCCCCCACTGCTGAAGGTCTGTGTTTGCAACATTGCTGCCGAAAATATTCTTATAGTGCTGCTGATATGCAACGACGGTGTCAGCCTTTGCGACCTCGCTCGTAAGTGCGCTGTCTGTCCAGCACTTGCCGCATTCGCTGCATTCCCAGTACTCGACATTGCCCTGATGCCTGTCGGCAGCGTCGACGCAGGTCGCCTCGACGGCACCGTGATGGATAACGACATTGGTGCTGGGGTCTGTGTGCTTACAAAGCTTATCGGTCTTGTGGCCGGTCTCGATGAGAACGCCGCAGTCTGCGCAGTAGATATCGCCGCTGTAACCTTCGCTGTTGATGGTAGCATCGACTGCATTGCGGGTCTCTTTTACCAGATGATTGTTGGGGTCGGTTTCACCGTAGGCAAAGCCGCAGGTGGAGCAGATCGCCGGAGACTTGCAGTTTGCCGTGCCGCCGGAGTGCGTGCCGGTATTCTTTCGGGTGTGGCAAACGATGCATTCCTGAGCATGATATGCCGTGCCCTCAACGGTGAACTCTACCCATGCGTAGTTATGGCCGGTGGCCTTGATGGTAACATCGCTTTTCTTGCTGTACTCGCCCGTGCCGTCGGCATTGGCGTAGTACTTGCCGCAGGCGGTGCACTCATAGTACGGCAGGTTGCCATCCTTGTCGCAGGTGGCGGCGGTATAAGCGTGCTCTACAAGCTCAGGATGCTTGCTTGCATCCTTTGCGATCTCGGTATCACTGCGGCTTGCATACTTGGTTTTGAGGTCTGCATCCTTAAAATATGTATTGCACTCATCGCAGAACCAGTATTCAAAATTACCCTTCTGCGAGCAGGTGGCATCGGTGTATTCCTTGTGTGTCACCTTGTCGGCGGGGTGATTGTTTGCATCGGTCTTGCCCTCAAGCTTGAGGCTCGTGAGCGTGGTGGGCAGAGTGCCTGCCTCGTCCTTAAAGACATCGCCGCACTCATCGCAAGACCAATACTCAGCCATGCTTCTCGTGCCGCAGGTGCCGGCGGTGGGCTCATGGTAGGTCAGCGGCATTTTGTGTGTCGTGAGCTTTGCGAGCTTACAGGCCTCCACTGTGGTCACATTTATGCCGTCGGCATCGGAATAGCAATAGCCGCAGGTATTGCACTTGTAGTACCTGATATTGCCCTCATGTGCGCAGGTGGGCTCGGTTGCAGGAACCTCAAACAAATTCTGTCCAAGCACATGGCTTGCGCATGCGGCCTTAACGGTGAGCGTTACGACATTGCTCTTCTCGACATCCTTTGCGACCGATCTGCCAAGGAAGGTTCCCTGCCAGTAAACGACGCAGCGGATGTTCAGCGTTTCATGAACATTGGTGACGGTCAGCTTGCTGCCTGTGCCGAGCTTAGCCCCGTCGAACAAGGCGAAGAACTCGTCAATGGTCTTGGTGTACAAAAGCTTGTCATCATCGACCTTGCTGTTGTCATACCAAATGTACTCAAGCGGCGCTTCCGCTTTTGTGTTGACAGCCGTGATTAAAAACTCGGCAGTCTCTCCAGCTTGGACCGTGACGCCGGTCGGCTGGCTTAGTATCGTGGTGTTTCCGATTGCAAATGCGTTTATCGGCAGAAGCGAGAACACCATAACAATTGCCAGCGCCAGACTAAACAGTCTTTTCTTCATGCTATTCCTCCTCCGTATATGCACACAAATTATGTTAAATGAAATACAAAGATATTATATATTTTTTACCTCCTGACTTCAAGTTTTTTCGGTCGGAGCGCAAAATACCGTCATAGTGTACATATTCGCAAAAAACTTTTTGTGCATTTATTAAAATTCAGTGTTGACAACGCCGCTTTAAAGTGCTATACTGCGTCCATCGAAACCGATGATTAAGAGTAGTAAGCTTTTCGGAAACTCACAGAGAGCCGTTGGTGCTGGGAATACGGCAGTGAAAGAAACGCTGAATGGACTTATGAGGGCAACCGAAAGCGGAAAGATCCGTTAGTAGTAGTTGACGGGGCGTGCCCGTTACAGTCACGAGCTGCATGTCAGTGCAGGTTAAGCGGATGAGTTTTTCATCAATTTGGGTGGCACCGCAGAATTTGTTTATTCTGTCCCATACTTCTTTGGAAGTATGGGACTTTTTGTTTTTTGGAGGATGCAATGTTTATACTGAAAAGACGATGGCGTGTCCGGCACAGCTTCAACAAGACACACTAAACCATTTAACAATAATTAAGGAGATTTAATCATGAAAAAGTTTGTTGCTATAATTCTTGCTGTTGTTCTTTGCCTTTCCGTCTGCGCATGCGGCGCTAAGGAAGCTTCCGTTCCCGTGATCGGTATCTGCCAGTACGGCGAGCACGGCTCGCTCGACAATTGCCGTGAAGGCTTCATCCAGGGGCTCAAGGACGCAGGCCTCGTTGAGGGCACCGACTTCGTCATCGACTACCAGAATGCAAGCTTCGATGACAACATCGACAATCAGATTGCCCAGAGCTTCGCAGCTAAAGATGTTGCTCTTATGTGCGCTATCGCAACTCCTTCCGCAGTTGCCTGCTATGCAGCAGCCGAGGAGAAGGACATCCCCGTTATCTACACCGCAATAAGCGATCCCGAGCAGGCTAAGCTCACCAGCGGTAACATCACCGGCACCTCCGACAAGCTCCCCGTCGACGCTCAGCTCAAGCTCATCCGTGCTATTCAGCCCGATGCCAAGACCATCGGCATTGTCTATACCACCAGCGAAGCGAACTCTATTTCCACCATTGCAGAGTACAAAGAGAAGGCTCCCGACTACGGCTTCACCATCGAGGCTATCGGTGTTACCGCAGCAGCTGAGGTCACTCAGGCTGTTGACACCCTCATCAGCAAGAAGGTCGACTGCCTGAGCAACCTTACCGACAACAATGTCGTCGGCGTTCTCTCCTCCGTCCTTGAAAAGACCAACGCCGCAAAGATCCCCGTATATGGCAGCGAGATCGAGCAAGTCAAGCTCGGCTGTGTTGCTTCCGCAGGCATCGACTATGTCGAGCTTGGCAAGATGACCGGCGAGATGGCCGCTAAGATCCTCAAGGGCGAGGCTACCGCAGACTCCATGCCTTACAAGGCCGTTACCGACTTTGCTGACTATGTCAATTCCGATGCTCTCAAGGAAATGGGTCTGACCCTCCCCTCCTCCATCGCCGACACTGCAATCGAGGCAAAATAATTTCGGAGTTTTTGAAAAATGCTTGATATGATAATCGGCACGTTGACGCAGGGCTTAATATATGCCCTGCTGTCATACGGCATATACATTACATATAAAATACTTGACTTCCCCGACCTCACGGTCGACGGCTCGTTTCCGCTCGGCGCTGCGGTGACGGCGGTGCTGTTGGTAAAGGGCTTTAACCCCTACCTTACGCTGCTCGTCGCCATGGCAGTCGGTGCGCTTGCAGGTCTTGCAACGGGAATTATCCATGTTCGTCTCAAGGTAAGAGATCTGCTTGCAGGCATTATCACGATGACCGCTCTGTTCTCGATAAATCTTCAGATCGGCGGCTCGAACCTCTCGGTCGAGCGTGGCATCGACACCATCTTCACCGCACAGCCCACGATGCTTCTGTTCGGCTCGGTGTCGCTCATGTACCGCAAGCTCATCGTTGCGTTTATCCTTGCGCTTCTCTTCAAGCTTCTGCTTGATGCGTACCTCAAGACCAAGAGCGGTATGCTGCTGCGTGCCGTCGGCGATAACTCCGCCCTCGTCACAAGCCTTGCGAAGGATAACGGCCGCGTGAAGATTCTCGGTTTGGTGCTTGCAAACGCACTCGTTGCGCTCTCCGGTGCAATAGTTTGCCAGGAGCAGCGCAGCTTCTCGGCAACTATGGGCACAGGTCAGATGGTATTCGGCCTTGCAACGGTCATCATCGGCACAACGCTGTTCAGGAAGCTCGACTTTGTCAAGGGCACCACCGCCGTTGTCATAGGCAGCATTCTTTACAAGGCCTGCATTCAGATAGCGATAGTAGCCGGACTTCCGGCAAATCTTCTGAAGCTCGTTACCGCCGTACTGTTCCTCATCATTCTGGTGCTCGGCGGCATGAAAGGCAAGGTGACGCAAAGTGCTTGAGCTTAAAAATATCTCGAAAACCTATAACCCCGGCACAGTCACCGAAATGTGTCTGTTTAAGGACTTTGAGCTTGCCGTCAAGGACGGTGAGTTTGTCTCCGTCGTCGGCAGCAACGGCAGCGGCAAGACCTCAATGCTCAATATAATCTGCGGCTCTATTCCCATCGACAGTGGCGACTGTCTTATAGGCGGCGAGAGCATCAACAAGCAGAAGGATTTCGTGCGCTACAAAAAGATAGGCCGTGTTTACCAGAACCCCTCCATGGGTACCTGCCCGAACATGACCATTTTGGAAAACCTCTCCCTTGCCGACAACAAGGGCAAGCACTTTGGACTCGGGATTGGCGTTTCCAAAAAGCGCATAAATGATTATAAGCAGATGCTCTCAGCTCTCGGTCTCGGGCTTGAGGATAAGCTCAATGTCAAGATGGGCTCGCTGTCCGGCGGACAGCGTCAGGCGGTCGCACTGCTGATGGCGACGATGACTCCGCTCGACTTTCTCATCTTAGATGAGCACACGGCGGCGCTCGACCCGCACACGGCGGATATCATAATGGAGCTTACAGACAAGATAGTGCGCGAGAAAAAGCTCACCGCAATTATGGTCACGCACAACCTGCGCTACGCCGTCGAGTACGGCTCAAGGCTCATCATGATGGACAAGGGACACATCGTCTTAGATGTCGAAGGTGAGAAAAAGAAAAACACCAAAGTCGAGGATATTCTCGATTTGTTCACCAGCATCTCCATCGAGTGCGGTAACTGAATCTCATATCTGCTCCCCTTGGTACATATACATTGAGTATGTGAGCCAAGGGGAGTGGTGTATGTGCATACAAATATCGAGGAACGCGCCTGCGATCTGGCGGTGTACATTATTGAGAACAAGGCTACCGTCCGTGCAGCGGCAAAGCAGTTCGGGATCTCCAAAAGCACCGTACACAAGGATCTCACAGAGAGACTGAAAACAGTTAACCCCGCACTGTATCATCAGGTGCGGGAGCTGCTTGATATCAACAAGGCCGAGCGCCACATCCGCGGCGGCATGGCGACAAGAAGAAAATATAAGGGCAGATAGGCAGGTCATGACCTGCCTATTTTTCGTATTATTTATCATATATCGGGCAAACTAATGTCGGTGATAATATGACTAAAAAGATAGGCAGGCAGACCCTGAAGCTTCAATATCCGCCGACTATTGCGGCGACCGCTGCGGTCGTTGGGCAGAAAGAGGGGCAAGGGCCGCTCAAGCGTTTTTTTGACTATATCTCGTACGACTCGTACTTTGGTGAGAAGACTTGGGAAAAGGCAGAAACCGCTATGCTCAAGCAGTGCTTTTCACTGTGCTGCGATAAGGGCAAGGTCGCACCTAAGGAACTGGATTTCGTTTTCTCCGGCGACCTGCTAAACCAGTGTGTTGGCTCGGCGTTTGCGATGAAGGACAGCAATATCCCCTACTTTGGGCTTTACGGCGCTTGCTCGACGATGGGCGAGGCGCTAACGCTCGGTGCTATGACCATTGACGGCGGTTTTGCCTCCACAGTCTGTGCTCTTACAAGCTCGCACTTTTGCTCGTCCGAGCGGCAGTACCGCTTCCCTCTTGAGTACGGCGGTCAGCGTGCGCCCACGGCACAGTGGACGGTCACGGGCTCGGGCGCTGTGATACTCAAAAGCAGCGGAAACGGGCCGTTCATCACGCACTTGACGCCGGGCAGAATAGTCGATGCGGGCATAAAGGATGCAAACAACATGGGCAGCGCCATGGCTCCCTCGGCATACGAAACGCTCAAGGCTCACTTTGAGGATACAGGCAGAGCTCCCGATTACTACGACCTCATCGTCACGGGCGATCTCGGTGTTCTCGGTCACGACACGCTTGAGGATCTGTTCCGCCGTGACGGTATGACCCTCGGCAAGCACTACAACGACTGCGGCATTTTGATATTCGACATTCAAAAGCAGGATGTCCACGCAGGCGGCTCGGGATGCGGCTGCTCGGCATCGGTCTTTGCATCGTATATCATGCAGGGCTTTACGGAAAATCGCTGGAGCAAGGTGCTTTTTGCGCCGACGGGTGCGCTCATGTCGCCGACGAGCGCTCAGCAGGGCGACAGCATTCCGGGCATCTGCCATGCCGTGGCAATAGAAAAAACTCTGTAAGGTGATAAAATGGACTTTTTAGATTATCTCAAAGCATTTGCCGTCGGCGGCGTTTTATGCGCCATCGGGCAGCTTTTGATTGACAAAACCAAGCTCACGCCCGCAAGGATATTGACGGCGTATGTTGTATCCGGTGTCGTTCTCGGTGCTGTTGGGCTGTATCAGCCGCTGGTCGACTGGGCAGGCGCCGGTGCGACCGTTCCGCTGACGGGCTTCGGCAATACGCTTGCCAAGGGTGTTAAACAGGCAGTCGAAAGTGACGGGCTTCTCGGCGTATTCACCGGCGGCTTCACCGCCTCGGCAGCCGGCATCTGCGCCGCCGTGTTCTTCGGCATAGTCATTGCTCTGATTTTCAAACCCAAGGAAAAGAAATAACAGGCTTATCGACTGATAAGCCTGCTTATTTTAATGTAAATTGGTATTTCATTGTGTTTTTCACCAATCGCTATTTCCTAAAAGCTGTTTTTAGGCTCATATACAAAGGCTCCATTCACCCCCAATTACTTCGTTATTTCTGAATAAATTATTGAGAAAATTATACAGATGCTGCTATGGATAGTCACACCTACTAATCAGCATTAGGCTCATTATAGTTAATTTCATCAACAGTTTTAAATACTACAACATCGTCCGAGCCGCACAACCGGGTCACCAAATACTTCGCCAAGCTGCAATTATCATCCTTAAGCAGCACACTTACACGGTTATTAACATCATCCATCCCAAAATCTTCTACACCCGAGACCTTCAAGAAAAACCGGTTTCTATCCAGTTTATCGCACAGTTCCTCAAGGTGCAGCCATGAGTAATCACATTGATAGAAAGTGACGGGGAATTTGCCGAACAGGCTCAATACATACGCTTGATTTTCGGGCGTATTCTCTGTCAGTCCGACCATTATCTTATCCGTCTCAAAATCATAATAGCATGTTCCGAAGTACGGAACTTGATGTCTATAAAGCGCATACCATGCCGCATTTGCTCTATCGAGTTGTCTCGACTGATCATAAGTTATATCTACGCAGCTGTCACTGGGCACTATTTCAGGGCTCATGTCGTTCGCCGGTGTATGCCAGCTAATTATTCCAACGCCTATTATGAGCACCATGCAGGCGGCGGCGATGGAGGCAGTTATGCGGTACGGTGCCGGCAGGCGGTTTCTTTTCGGTTTATAGTCGACCGCAGCAGACACGAGGTCATCGTCAATGTAGCTCATTGCTGCGGAAAGCGTAGATGTATTCAACAGTAAATACCCTCCTTTTCAAGAAAAGCCCTCAGGCGGTTTCGAGTGTGGTACAGCATGCTTTTGACCTTGCTTTCGGAAAACGAATAGCGCTCGGCAATGTCGGCGATGGTGTCAAAGAAATAGTACCGCCGGATAAAAACATTGCGGGCATCGGCCTTTTCCTGCCGGAGAAAGCGGCTTAGAAGCTTGCCGAGCTCCTCGGCCTCCGGCTCGGGTGAGGTATGCAAGACCTCCTCAAGCTCCGACAGCGGCACCGTGACATTGCCGTTTCGCTTTTGCGCCGTGTTATAGTCGAGCCTTTTGAGCGATAAGTTACGGACTATTTTACACAAAAACGCCGTAAAATTATTCGGTCTCGTCGGCGGAATGGTGTTCCACACGCTCAAATAGGCATCGCTGACACATTCCTCGGCATCCTCGTCGCTCGACAGAATTCTTCCCGCCAGGCTACGGCACAGCTTGCCGTATTTTTTGTCGGTCTCGTCTATCGCCTGCTCACTGCGGTCAAAGTACAGTTCAATGATCGTCAGGTCATCCATGCGTTCACCTCCCCCTTCTTACAATAAAAGGCCTTTCACCTATTAAGTACGCTTTTGTGGCTTAATGGTCGCAGGGTATTTGATATTAAAAAAATCAGCCCATCATGCGATGAGCTGATTTTTTGAAACTAAAATTACTGGTTTGCTGCAGCGGCCTTGCCGGCTTCGAGAGCCTTCATGTTGCCGGGCAGGAACTTTGCCTTGCGCTCGCCAAGCTCGATACGAATTGCTTCGCTCATGAGCTCGTCGCTGCAAACAGGAGCCTTCTGAAGCAGTGCGCCCAGGATAGCGACGTTTGCGCCCTTGGGGTTGCCGACTTCCTCAGCGATGCGGGTTGCGTCACAGTAAACGACATCGATGTCGTCACGCTCTGCCTTGCGGTCGATGAGGGAGCTGTTGATAACGAGGGTGCCGCCG
>ENA-UONV01003793-UONV01003793.1-human-gut-metagenome-genome-assembly--contig:-CS4-NODE-3793-length-9941-cov-4.510823_pt1 | contig 9941 bp, 15 predicted proteins | sample MGYA00242461_ERZ724008 | MGnify/ENA metagenome assembly ERZ724008 | reverse complement strand
ACACCACCTATGTCCGCAACATCAAGAAATATCTGCTGGCTGCCCTGTATAACGCGCCGCTGACCATCGACAGCTATTACACCTCCCTGGTCAGCCATGACCTGTACGGCAGCGGTGAGAGGCGGTGATCGGGTATGCAGGAAGAAATCACCCAGGGCACCGTGACCCTCATCGTCGAAGGGGCAAAAATGAGTGCAGAGCTGCTGCAAGGGGCCATGAAGAAGGTGCTGGACGAGATGCAGAAGGGCGTATCCAACCACAAAAGCAAACTCTACCACGGCAAGCAGACCCTCCGGCAGCTGATGAAACACAATGCCGGCGTTTCCAATATCGAGATCACCGACCAGAATATCAAGGCGTTCTCCGCTACGGCGAAAAAGTACGGGATCGACTTTGCGCTGAAAAAGGACGCCTCCGGCGAGGTACCCCGTTATCTCGTGTTTTTCAAAGGCAGGGATGCGGATGTGATTACAGCCGCTTTCCGGGAGTTCTCCGCAAAAAATCTGGCGAAGGAGAAAAAGCCCTCCATCCGCAAGGAACTGGCGCAGGCCAAGGCGCAATCGAAGGCGCAGCACAAGGAACGCGAGAAGGTCAAGGCAAAGGATCGGGGTGTGGAGCTATGACGGGCAGGCTGAAAAAAGCGCTGCTGACAAATCTCCCATACCTGCTGTTCGTGTATCTCTTTGACAAACTCTGCCAGGCGGTTCGGCTGGCGCCGGGCATCGACGTCTCTCAAAAGCTGCTGCATATCAGCCGGGGCTTTTCGGAGGCGTTTTCCAATATGACGCCCAGCTTCCATCTGCTTGACTTAGGGGTAGGCATCGCCGGGGCGGTCATCGTCCGGCTGGCAGTATATGCCAAAGGCAGAAACGCAAAGAAATACCGCAGGGGTATGGAATACGGCTCTGCCCGCTGGGATGCATACTATCTACTGAAAGAAGTGATTTATGGACACAGAAGGAGGAAGCATTATGACCCCATACAACAAGATTACCGCGCTATACTCCCGTCTTTCAGTAGGTGACGAGGATCGGGACGGCGGCGAGAGTAATTCAATCGTGAATCAAAAGGCTTTTTTAGAGAGGTACGCCCGTCAGGAAAAGCTGACGAATATCCGGCATTATATCGACGATGACGAAAGCGGCAGATTCTTTGATCGTTCCGGCTATGTGCAAATGATGAACGATGTGGAAAGCGGAAAAATCGGCATTGTTGTTATGAAGGACATGACGCGCTGGGGGCGTGATTATCTCCAGGTAGGAAACGCTATGGAGGTATTCCGTAGAAACCATGTGCGATTTATCGCAGTCAACAACGGGATAGACAGTGAAAAGCCCGATACATTGGAATTTGCACCGTTTATCAATATCATGTCAGAGTGGTACGCAAGGGACATCAGCAAGAAAGTAAAAACGGGAATCCGCACAAAGGGAGCAAGCGGAAAGCCTGTTGCAACCGAAGCTGTATATGGCTATATGAAAGACCCGAATAACAAAGATTTCTGGATTATTGACAAAGAAGCAGCCGAAGTTGTCCGCTTGATTTACAGCCTTTTCATAGAGGGGAAAAACCGAAATCAGATTGCCATATATCTGAAAAACGAACAGATATCAACGCCGTCCTTCTATCTGAAAGATCATGACAGAGGAACGGTAAAAGGCAAACCTTTGAAAGAAGAAAACCGCTATAACTGGAACAAATGCACCTTGACCAAGATTCTGACAAGACAGGAATACTGCGGCGATGTAGTCAATTTCAGAACGGCAACGCATTACCGAGATAAGCACTCTGTCTATGTGGACAAAAGCCAGTGGCAGATTATCGAAAATGTGCATGAGCCGATTATTGACCGCACAGACTTTGAAACCGTACAGCGGATTTTGGAAAACGCTCCTGTCAGACGCCCCAACGGTGACGGAGAAATTCACCCTTTATCGGGCTTGCTTTTCTGTAAGGATTGCGGCGCAAAAATGCACATTCGCATAGATTATCGGAACGGGGGCAAACGTCACGTTGCTTTTTGCAGTGAGTATCACAAGGGCAAAGCAAAGCATCCCAAATGCAATTCCCCACACATCATCGACGCAGATTTGCTCATGCAGACCGTCGCGGACGTACTGCGAAAAATTGCAGATTACTCAATTAGCAACAGAGCAGATTTTGAAGCCTTAATCAAAAACAGTCTTGCCATACAGCAGACGGACAAAGTAAAGAAACAGCAAAAGCGCATACCGCAAATAACAGCAAGGCTTGACCAAATTGACAAGGTATTGAATAAGCTCTATGAGGATGTTGCCCTCGGTAGGATTGAGCAAGACCGCTATGAGCAGATGTCGCAGAAGTATTCCGAAGAATACCACATGCTGAAAACGGAGCTTGCAGAAATCAAGGAACAGTTATCTGCCTTTGAGAATGCAGACGGACGGGCGCAGAAGTTTATGAAGATGGTGGAACGCTATGCCGCCTTTACCAACCTTACCCCTGCTATCCTAAACGAGTTTGTCAGCAAGATCGTTGTGCATGAGCGCGATGTAAAGGGAGCAAAATTCGCCGTTCAGCGCGTGGAGGTATATTTCAACTACATCGGCAGGTTTGAAAACGAATTGACCGAACAGTTAGAGCCGACCGATGAAGAATGTAAACGCATAAGGGAGGAAATCGAAGAAGCCCGACGGGAAAAGAGCCGCGCATATCATCGGGAATATTACAAGGGCTATCGCGCCAAAAACCTTGAAAGGTGCCGTGAATACGAGCGAATGAAAGCGCGAGAATACCGAGCGAAAAAGAAGCTGCAAGCAGCAACCTGAAACTGAATACACATCATTGAGAAAGAGGTTTCCTAATCACGGGAAATCTCTTTTTTACTGCAAAAGGAGAAATTGAATGGCAGAAAACATGGAAGCGCAGAACAAGGACAGGCAAACCACAGAAGAACAAAGCGCCGCCCGAAAGCCGGACGGCGTTCTGACAACGAAGATCGGAAAGCAGACTTTTGTTACAGAGGTTTTCTTTGACCACAACAGCAAGGACACCTTTCAAGACAAACTCATAAAGGCAATTCGCGCTGAACAGGAATCATAAATGCAGAAAGACCTTTTTTCTTTCCTTCATTCGTTTCCCTTCATTTCCTATCCATCAAAAATCTGAAAGGAGTAAAACCAAATGGCAAAGACCAAAGCGGAGAAAATCGCAGACATTGAACTGCAACTGGAACAGCTTGAAAACCAAAGAAAGAAATTGGTGCAGGAGCAGAAAATACAGGAGCGCAAGGACAGGACAAAACGCCTATGTAAGCGCATGGGACTGTTTGAAAGTATGCTCCCCGACACCATACCTCTGACTGATGAGCAGTTTCAAATCTTCCTTGAAAAAACCGTTACTACCGAATATGGCCGCCGCATACTGGACGGACTGACCGCACAAAACGCAGCGGCAACCGAGCCGCAGACAAGCGATAAATCTATGTTGATACCTGACAGTCAAGAGCCGTAAAAATCGCATATTGGAGAACAGAAGCGCCCCGGACGAGGAATGTATCGCCGGAGCGTTTTCTGTTGCAAAATCGCCGTTTTCTCCAAGTCAAGAGTCGGGAAAAGTACCCGAAAAAACGCCCTATTGCGTAACACGGGTGCGGAAAGGAGTTTATATGAAAACAGGACTGAAAAAGAGCGAAAAAACCACCGAAATCTACTTTGACGAGGCAAGCTCCGTCATTGAGATACATACCCACAACACTGATCTCAAAAACAGGCTGACCGATTATGCCGAACGCTTCCCCGATCTTTGCAAGTTGATCGACGAGGACACGGAACAGGGCTACAAAGAGTTCATCATCTGCAAAGGACGTTTTTCTTTCCGTCTGACCGCACCATACAGCGAGGAACGGCGCAAGGTAGCACGCGAAACCGCGAAAAGGAATAGTGTAAATCAAAAAAATGTAACTATTTTTTGAATCCTATTGACAGCTATTACGGTTAGTGATATATTTATTACAGTAACCGTAATAAGGAGGAAACTGTATGCGGGACAATGTGAAAGGAGGCGCACTAACAGAAGTGACATTCTATATTTTGCTTTCCCTGTTTACGCCGAAACATGGTTATGCAGTCATGCAGTTTATTGAGGAAAAAACGAAAGGTAGATTGTCGTTAGGTGCCGGGACGCTCTATGGTGCATTAACGTCTCTTGAGGAAAAAGGATGGATTTCCAGATATGGAGAAGCGGATGGACGAAAAAAGGAATACTTAATTACGTCTCTTGGCAAGGAAGTCGCTGAAAAAGAACTTTACCGTCTGAATGAAATAACGCAGACAGCAACCGAAATTATCGGAGGTAGATTATGAAAAAGAAGTATTATCGCTTTTACGGCGGGCTGCTGTCAGCACAGGAAAGATGGCTGAACAGGATGTCCGAAAAAGGTTTCCGACTTGTTCGTTCTGAAAAACTGCTTTATGAATTTGAGGAATGTGATCCGGGTGCATATCAGTACCGCATAGAGTTTATCGGTCAGAAGTCAAAGGAAAAAGCAGCGGACTATGCCTCCTTTTTGAAAGACTGCGGATATTGTGTGTTTTTCAAAAACATCAATCTGAACTACTCTGTCGGAAAAGTCAGGTGGCGTCCATGGGCTGAAAAAGGCGGGCAAATCGCAACAAATAATACTACTTTTAATCGAGAACTTTTGATCGTCGAAAAAGTAAATGACGGCAAACCTTTTGAACTTCACACATCCTATGAGGATCAAGCAGCCTATTATAGAACGCTACGAAACCCTTGGCTTTGTATATTTCTTCTCTTTATGGTGTTCGGAATCATCAATCATTCTATCGTTTTTGGTGTGCTGGCATTGATTTCGCTAATACCTATTATTATGTATCAGACGCAGGCAACCAGAGCAAATAGAAATGCAAAAACAAAGGAGTGGTAAAGATGAAAGTAAAACCGAAGAACGCAAAAAGCGCAATTCTGCTTATTGTCATTATCGTTGGTGCTATCCTTGCTATGAGGTATTTCAACATCGGTGCGCCCCGTTCTGCGTTACGAGTTGGGTATGTTGGAAATGAAGGTTGGAGCAGTTGGACAGCAAAATATACAACGCTTGACGGTAATATGCAAAGAACCCTGCACCCAAAGGATGATGTGCTGCATATTGAAGTGGAAACCGAAAAAGGCACTCTTTCAATAGAAATAAAAGACAGCAATGGAACAGTCATTTTTGATGAAGATAATATCGGAACGCAGAGTTATGATATTGAAGTATCGGGTAAAATTACAGTCCGCATTGACGCAGACAACCATAAAGGCAGTTTTAAGATAGAAGGATAACGCTACGAAAACTCACGATAGCTTCATATCTGTTCTATCGAACTGACATAGTATATATCCAGCAGAAACGTCACAGATTTTCAAAAAGTCTGCGGCGTTTTTCTTTTACCCAACACTAAGAGGAGGACTACCCATGCTAAAGGTGAATCTATCCACAACCGATGAAGGACTTAACAGCAAACTGGAACGAGCGAGGACGAAAAGGACGGGAACGGTACAAGGGTATCGGACTAACCCCATACCCTTGATTCTATCAAGGGCGCACTTATATACCACATGACTGTGGTATGTGCGGTCTTGCAGACGGCGTTTTGTGCCTGTCGGCACAAAAGAAAACGGCGGGCATTGCCCGCAGAAAGGAGTACAGCGCATGGCGATTTACCATTGCAGTATCAAAATCATATCTCGCGGCAAGGGCAAGTCTGCCGTAGCCGCTGCTGCTTACCGAAGCGGCGAAGCCCTCACCAATGAATATGACGGCATAACTCACGACTACACCCGCAAAGGTGGTATCGTCCACACCGAGATTTTACTACCCGACAATGCCCCCGCTGCTTATGCAGATCGCTCCGTTTTGTGGAACGCAGTAGAGAAAGCAGAGAAAGCAAAAAATGCACAGCTTGCAAGAGAGATCGAAATAGCCCTGCCCCACGAACTGACGAGGGAGCAGGGCATTTCTCTTGTGAGGGAGTATGTAAAGGAGCAGTTTGTAAGTGAAGGTATGTGTGCTGACATCTGCTTACATGATAAGAATGACGGCAATCCACACGCTCATATCATGCTGACAATGCGCCCCATTGAACAGGACGGCTCATGGGGAGCGAAGCAGAAAAAGGAGTATATTCTTGACAGGGACGGCAACAAAATCTATGACCCGAAAAAGCGGCAGTACAAATGCAAATCCGTTCCCGCTAATGACTGGAACGAGCAAAGCAAAGCGGAGGAATGGCGGGAAGCATGGGCTGAAATCTGCAATCAGTATTTAGAGCGCGAAAACCATACAGAGCGAATAGACCACCGTAGCTATGAGAGGCAAGGCATAGACCAGATCCCAACCGTGCATTTAGGCGTAGCCGCTTTTCAGATGGAGAAGCGAGGAATACGCACGGAACGCGGCAACATCAACCGAGGAATCGAGGTTACAAATCAGCGCTTGCGGCAGTTGAAAGCCCGCATTTCCAAGCTGCAAAATTGGCTGAAAGAAGAAGCCGTCAATGACAAGCCGCCTACTCTTTCCGATGTGATACAGGGTATTCTATCGCGGAGAGAGCAAACAGGAAAACAGAGCTATTACAGCGCAGTCAACAATCTGAAAGCAGCCTCTAAAATATTCAATTTTCTTTCCGAAAACGGCATAGAGGATATGGCGGGACTGGAAGAAAAGGTTATGCATATGCACGGTGAACAGAGCAGCATATCCGAGAAGCTAAAATCCGTAGACAGACGGCTGAAAACCCTTGATGAGCATTTGTGGAACAGCAAAAACTACAAAACCTATCACGGGCATAAGGCGCAGTATGAAAAGCTCTATGCACAATACCGGGCAATCAAAAAAGCAGGTGGCTTTAGGTCAGAGAGCAAGGCACAGAAAGCGCTTGATACTGCAAACGCATACTATGAAGAACACCGTACAGAAATCACGCTTCATGAAGCCGCTGAGCGGTATTTGAAGGATGTTATGCAGGATCATTTTGACCCGAAGAAGCTGCCGCCAATATCGAAGTGGGAAGCCGAAAGCGTCAAACTGAAATCCGAGCGTCAGCAGCTATCCCGCAGATATTTGACACTAAAAGAAGATGTTAAGGAAGTAGAGCGAATCCAAAGAAGCATCAACAACATTTTGCGCGAGGAAAACGGCAGACAGCAGCCCACACGCAGGCACGAACTTGATCTGTAAAAATGAAGAACGGCGGGATAAAAAGCTATCCCGCCGTTCGTAGTTGATGGTTAAATCAGTTTGGAAAACTGGTGCTTGTCTGCATACTGTTGAGAGAGCAAACTGTAATTTAGTATTCTATGAATGCGCATGCTGAGCCATATGCTCCGGACTGTTCATAAATTCCTTCGTTGCATGCCTGTGGAGCAATGAATCACCAATGTGGCTGTGTTTATGCTCATGATCAATAACGTGCGTATGCGTTGAGCCGTCATGGGTGTGCGTTATTGTATGCGTATGCATATGTCTGTGATGCATAAGAAGCGTATCTGACACAACGAACACTGTACCGGCTATCATAACAAGAAGAGCTATGACATAGTTCAAGGACAATTCGTCTCCCACAAGAACAAATGCCAGGAAAGAGCCGATAAACGGCGCAACAGCATAGTAAGCACTAGTTTTAGCGGCTCCCAATGTTCTCTGAGCCCTTACATACATAAAAATACTAAGACCATAGGCTACAAATCCCAGAAGCATTGCAGGCAGGATAAATCTGACTGAAGGCAGCTTTTCTCCGATGATGAATCCCACAATCAAAGAGCCAAGACCGGAAAAGATACCTTTGATCGTGACGATCTCGTAGGAACTCTTATCTGAAATGCTTCTCGTGCAGTTATTCTCAAGACCCCAGCAGCAGGTCGCAAGGAGCACAAGCAACGAGCCTCCGGAAAACTGAAAGCTACCAATACCTTCAAAAGATAAAATGATACTCGAAAGCGTGATCAAGCCAATAGCTGCCCATAGTCTTCCCGACACTTTCTCACCAAAGAATATAAGGGCGATTACCGTTGTTGCCACAATCTCAAAATTGCCTAATAAGGATGCATTCGATGCAGTACCATTTTGGATTCCGAGCATCAGTAAGATCGGAGCCGCAATATCAAGGACGATCATACCAATAGTGTAGGGCAGATCTTTCTTCGTAAGCCGTTCTTTCTTATCTTCCTTCTTCCAATGAAAGCAGTACATGATACCCACACCGATACCTGCTCCCAGGTAAAGGAGTGCAGCCATCATCGTTGCCGGGATCTCAGCTAATAACAGTTTTGAGAATGGTGTGTTCAAAGCATAAAACACAGCCGCCAATAGTGCAAATATGACTGCACCAAGTTTTGCGTTTTTCATTTTTCCCTCATGTAATATCAAATTGAAATTCGTTACTCAAAAAATTCCCTTGTTATATTTGAACTGTGCATACAGAATGAAGCCTATTCCGACAACAACCGCAGGAATAATTACAAACGCTATCGCCACTTCACTCCAAAAAGATACGATAAAGCTGACAACTAATGATGCCCCCATAATAAGCGTCCCTGTTCCGACTGCTTTGCCGTATTTCGGTATATCCTCCTCTTTGACTTTTCTTCGGTTATATGAATGAATCGTGCTGATATTCCCTTTGATATTTACGATACCAAGAACAGAAATAAAAATGCCCAATACAAGCAAAGTTAAGTTTTCCATGCCACTTCTCCTTAAAAGTAAAATAAATCCTCAAATTTCTTGTCCAGAGCCACACAGAGAATCAATGCTAATTTCGCCGTAGGATTGAACTGTCCTGTTTCAATCGAACTGATTGTGTTCCTTGATACGCCGACCATTTCTGCAAGCTGAGCTTGTGAAAGATTCGCTTCTGCCCGTGCCTCTTTCAAGCTGTTTTTTAATTTAAGTTCATCATTCATGCGCCCACACCTGTAAGTCGAAGGATAAAAAAGACCAGCCCCAAGATGCACATTGATAAAAGGAGTATCGCCAGCACGAGATCTGATTTGCGTTTGATTTTCAAATATTTAACAAGCCAGTTTGTTCCGAGAATACTGAAATATATGATCCAAGGGCTGTATAGCATTGTATCAGTTATCCAAAAGGAAATAACCGAAATCAAACAGCAGACAATGGCTCCAACACGTCCGGCAATATTACCGGCACGATAGCTCATTTCGAGTTCAGCTAAATCTTTACTTTTGTTTTCTTTGCGGCTTGCCTCTAAAATTTCATCTTTCTTCATAGAAACGCCTCCTTGCCAAGTGTTCTTGCCATTATTATACTGCCGCCAAGTAAACTTGTCAATGGTTTGCTGCAAAGTTTTCTTTGCGCATAGAGGATATATTGTCTATCAAGGAAAAGCGTCAATAAATCGAAAAAGGTACTTGACAAAACGCATTCTGGGGTACGGCGGCAGATATTGCCCCTTATGTTGACCCGGTACCGGATCGGAACATCCCCCTGACCCAGACCGAAAAACTGACCATGAGCAGCAGGCCGAAGGTGCCGAAGTACGCCCGGAACAAAAACATTTTGGTCTTCGGCGGCAGCGGCAGCGGAAAAACAAGGTTTTTTGTCAAGCCCTCCCTCATGCAAATGCACAGTTCCTACGTGGTCACAGATCCCAAGGGACAGTTGCTCTCGGAGGTAGGGACCATGCTTCGCCGGGGCGCTCCCAAGCTGGACGAGAACGGAAAACCCATGAAGGACGCCTGCGGGAAAGTCATCTATGAACCCTACCGGATCAAGGTGCTCAATACCATCAATTTCAGCAAAAGCATGAAATATAACCCGTTTTCGTATATCCGCAGCGAGAAGGACATCCTCAAGCTGGTCAACGTCATTATCGCCAATACAAAGGGAGCGCGCCCAGATAGGGCGTAGTAAGAAGTAGAATCAGGCACTACCCACT
>ENA-UONV01003789-UONV01003789.1-human-gut-metagenome-genome-assembly--contig:-CS4-NODE-3789-length-9951-cov-4.091552_pt1 | contig 9951 bp, 9 predicted proteins | sample MGYA00242461_ERZ724008 | MGnify/ENA metagenome assembly ERZ724008 | reverse complement strand
TGTCAAAATTAGAGTATGTTGTTAACTCAAAAGATGACAACGGAAATGATGCTGCAGATGATATGAAGAAAGAAATGATCGCACTTGCATCTTTGATGGCAGAAAAGGCAGTAGCCGGTGCGGTTGATGCAAAAGTTCAGGATACGATGGTAGAGAGTACACTGAAAGAAATAGGGGAGGACACATGGCGAAAGTAGCGGCGAAGGTATACGGTGACGCGCTGTTCGAGCTGGCGGTGGAAGAGAACCGCTGTGACCAGTTTCTGGAAGAGATTTGTGCCGTAGAGAACGCACTTGACCAGAATCCCCAGGCAGAGACGCTGCTCTGCCATCCGGGTATCGGCAGCGAGGAAAAGCAGGATTTTATCGAAAAATGTTTCAAGGGAAACGTCTCAGACGATATGACAGGATTTTTACAGATCCTTGTGAAGAAGGGACGCTTTTCCGAGAGAAATGCCATATTTGCATATTTTACAGCTAAAGTGAAAGAATACAAAAAAATTGGTGTGGCTCTGGTGACATCTCCATTTGAGCTTACCGCAGAACAGAAGACTAAGATTGAAAAGAAACTTCTGGATACTACGGACTACAAAAAGATGGAGATCACATACCGCGAGGATAAGACGCTGATCGGCGGTCTGGTGATCCGGATCGGAGACCGTGTCATTGACACCAGTATAAAGAGCAGGCTGGAAGAGCTGAGGCTGCAGCTCATGGGAATTTCCCTCGAAGCCTGAGAGAAGAAAACAGCATGAAAGAAGGTGCAAAGACCTTATGAATTTGAAACCTGAGGAAATAAGCTCAGTGATAAAAGAAGAGATCAAAAGATATTCTTCCCATATGTCCGTTGCAGAAGTGGGCACGGTTATTCAGGTTGCAGATGGTATCGCACGTATCCACGGCCTTGAGAAGGCGATGCAGGGTGAGCTTCTGGAGTTTCCGCATGGTGTGCGGGGCATGGTGCTCAACCTGGAGGAGGATAACGTAGGTGCCGTACTGCTCGGTGATGCAACGAATATCGAAGAGGGCGATATCGTAAAGACTACCGGCACCGTTGTGGAAGTTCCGGTAGGCGATGAGATGATCGGCAGGGTTGTCAATGCCCTTGGACAGCCGATCGATGGCAAAGGTCCGATCTCAAGCAGGAAATTCCGTAAGATCGAAAGAGTAGCTTCCGGAGTTATCGACCGAAAGAGCGTAGATACCCCGCTTCAGACAGGTATCAAGGCAATTGACTCCATGGTGCCGATCGGAAGAGGACAGCGTGAGCTGATCATCGGAGACCGTCAGACCGGTAAGACAGCGATCGCGGTTGACACGATCATCAACCAGAAGGGTCAGAATGTAAAATGTATTTATGTAGCGATCGGTCAGAAAGCATCGACCGTTGCCAATATCGTAAAGACACTGGAAGAAAACGGAGCCATGGATTATACAACCGTTGTAGCATCCACTTCCAGTGAACTTGCTCCGCTGCAGTATATCGCACCGTATTCCGGATGTGCGATCGGAGAAGAATGGATGGAGAATGGAGAGGACGTACTGATCATTTACGATGATCTGTCCAAACATGCGACAGCTTACCGTACACTTTCCTTGCTTCTGCGTCGTCCACCAGGCCGTGAAGCTTATCCGGGAGACGTTTTCTATCTGCATTCCAGACTTCTGGAGCGTGCGGCGAGACTTTCCGATGAACTTGGCGGAGGATCTCTGACGGCACTGCCGATCATCGAGACACAGGCAGGTGACGTTTCCGCTTATATTCCGACGAACGTTATTTCCATCACAGACGGTCAGATCTATCTGGAGACAGAGATGTTCAATGCCGGATTCCGCCCGGCGGTAAATGCCGGACTTTCTGTATCACGAGTTGGAGGTTCCGCTCAGATCAAGGCAATGAAAAAGATCGCTGCCCCAATCCGAGTAGAGCTGGCACAGTTCCGTGAGCTGGCATCTTTTGCACAGTTTGGTTCCGAACTGGATGCCGATACCAAAGAAAAGCTGGCACAGGGCGAGCGTATCCGTGAAGTCCTCAAACAGCCGCAGTATGCACCGGTTCCGGTAGAATATCAGGTTATCATCCTGTATGCGGCTACCAGAAAACATCTGCTGGATATTCCGACAGAAAAAGTTCTGGAGTTTGAAGAAGCACTGTTTGAATATATCAAGACCAAATATCCGGAGATTCCGGAGAGCATCAAAGAGACCAGGGTACTTTCCGACGAAGCAGAGCAGAAACTGATCCAGGCGATCGGTGAGTGCAAAGCAAAATTTTCTGCAGCTGAATAAAGCAGCATGATGACGGAAAAGAAAGCAGGAGGATGATACCATGGCTTCAATGAGAGATATTCAGAGGCGCAGAAACAGTATCGCCAGCACACAGCAGATTACAAAAGCCATGAAGTTGGTTTCCACCGTAAAGCTTCAGAGGACGAGGGAAAAAGCGGAAGAATGTAAACCGTATTTTAACCATATGTATGCCACGGTGACCAGTATGCTTGCACGTACCGGCATTGTGGAACACCCGTATCTGAAAAGCGGAAAATCGGGGAAAAAGGGTGTGATCGTCATCTCATCCAACAGAGGACTGGCAGGCGGTTACAACTCCAACATCGTGAAAATGCTCACGCAGGGCGAACTGGAAGGAAAAGAGCTTCTGATCTATAACATCGGCCGAAAAGGGCATGAAGCACTGGAACGAAAAGGCTATGAGATCGCAGAAGATTACAGCGAGGTGATCAATGCCCCTCTGTATTCGGATGCGGTGGAGATCAGCCAGAGAGTCCTGAAAGATTTCGAGGAAGAGAAGATTGGAGAGATTTATCTTGTCTATACCAGCTTCAAAAACACGGTGGTACATGAGCCGAAACTTTTAAAGCTGCTTCCGGTGGAATTCAGTGACAAAGAGCTGTCCGATGCAGAGCGGAATACGCCGATGAACTACAAGCCGGGCGAGGAAGAAGCCCTGGATATGATTATACCAAAATATATCGCAAGTCTTCTGTACGGAGCGTTAAACGAGGCGGCAGCCAGCGAAAACGGTGCACGTATGCAGGCAATGGATGCAGCTACGAGCAATGCAGAGGACATGATGGAAAGCCTGGAACTGCAGTACAACCGTGCAAGACAGGGCTCGATCACGCAGGAGCTGACCGAGATCATTGCAGGAGCCGAGGCTGTTGAATAGAAACGTCTGCCGCAGCATATGCGGCATTACTAGGAGGAAACATGGCAGAACAAATTCAAGGAAAGATCACGCAGATCATTGGTGCGGTCCTGGATATTAAATTTCCGGAAGGCAAGCTGCCAAAGATCTACGACGCGATCCATATCGCAGCTCCGGACGGCGGTGTGCTGACGGCAGAAGTTGCACAGCACTTAGGTGACGATACGGTGCGATGCATTGCGATGGGACCGACCGATGGGCTGGTTCGTGGTGCCGAAGCGATCGCAACCGGTGCACCGATCACCGTTCCGGTCGGAGAAAAGACACTTGGACGTATCTTCAATGTAACCGGAGATGCGATTGATAAAAAGCCGGCACCGGAAGGCGTCGAGTATTTACCGATCCACAGAAAAGCACCTTCTTTTGAAGAACAGTCCACATCTACCGAGATCCTGGAGACCGGTATCAAGGTAGTCGATCTGCTTTGCCCGTATCAGAAAGGCGGTAAGACCGGTCTGTTCGGAGGAGCAGGTGTAGGAAAGACCGTTCTGATTCAGGAGCTGATCCACAATATCGCAACCGAGCACGGTGGATATTCTGTATTTACCGGAGTTGGTGAGCGTACACGAGAAGGAAATGACCTCTATCACGAGATGGAGGAATCCGGAGTTATCAATAAGACCACCATGGTGTTCGGTCAGATGAACGAGCCGCCTGGAGCACGTATGCGTGTCGGTCTTACCGGACTTACGATGGCAGAATATTTCCGTGACCAGGCAGGAAAAGATGTCCTGCTGTTCATCGACAATATTTTCCGTTTTACGCAGGCAGGTTCCGAGGTTTCCGCCCTGCTTGGACGTATGCCGTCCGCAGTAGGATACCAGCCGACACTGCAGACAGAGATGGGTGCTCTTCAGGAGCGTATCACTTCTACAAAGAGCGGTTCCATCACATCCGTACAGGCCGTTTATGTGCCGGCGGATGACCTGACAGACCCGGCACCGGCTACGACATTCGCACATCTGGATGCTACGACTGTACTTTCCCGTTCCATCGTAGAGCTGGGAATTTATCCGGCAGTTGATCCGCTGGAGTCCACATCCCGTATTCTGGACCCGCGTATCGTAGGCGAGGAACACTATAAAACGGCACGAGGCGTGCAGGAGATCCTGCAGAAATACAAAGAACTTCAGGATATCATCGCCATCCTTGGTATGGACGAGCTTTCCGAGGACGACAAGCTGGTCGTGAGCCGTGCGAGAAAAGTACAGAGATTCCTGTCACAGCCGTTCTTTGTGGCAACACAGTTTACCGGTCTGGACGGACGTTATGTGCCGCTCTCTGAGACCATCCGCGGATTCCGCGAGATTCTCGAAGGCAAGCACGATGATGTTCCGGAAAGCTACTTCCTGAACGCAGGCTCGATCGATGATGTCACAGCGCCTTGCTAAGGCAGTAACTGCTCTTAGAGTAGAGGACTGGAACGAAGAGCTGAATACCGTAGAAGGCGGGATTGGTATCTATAAGAACCATATTCCGATGACAACCGTTCTGGAGCCGGGGATCGCCACGATCACCGAAGAAGGCGGAAATAAAAAGGAAGCAGCACTGCACACCGGATTTATGGAAATCTTAGGTGACAGGATCACGATCCTTGCAGAGATCGCCGAGTGGCCGGATGAGATTGACCGCAACCGGGCGCAGGAAGCAAAGATCCGTGCAGAACGCAGACTGCAGAATGATAAGTCCAACATCAATATCACGCGGGCAGAGCTGGCACTGCACAAGGCACTGGTCCGTATCGAACTGGCAGACCATGTAACAAAATAATAATAAGAAGAAGAAAACCGGCAGGATATGTTTATATCCGGGCCGGTTTTCTGCTGCCTGAAGTTTTCAGTACTTAACTTGAGATGAAAATGTTCTGCAAAAGCAAACGAAAAGAGTTTTTCCGTATATTCTTCCAGAGACAGGAAATAATGAAAACAGACGAAACTAAATTTGGGAAACAATGGAGGGATATAGGATGCAAAGATGGCTGAAACGGGCAGGACTGATTCTGTTTTTTGGCCTGTGGGCAGCGGCAGGACTGCAGATCTGGGCAAAGAAGCAGGAAAGCAGAGAGATGGAGGCAGTGGCAGCGTTCTCGAATATTGGAACAGACAACCGCAGCGGTATCGTGCAGTACTATGGAAAGCTGAAAAAAGAGGAACAGGTGCAGATGCTGGAACGCCGGGAAGAATACCTGCGGCAGATCGCAGCCTCACTTGGTATTTCCAGTCAGATTCTGGTCTATCGTACCTACGGAGAGGACAGTCAGAGTGTCGTACTGCAAAAAGAAGGGGCAAACGCCGATACTGTGCTGCGTCTTGTCACCTGGAGAGAAAAAGGGGCGATCACCGGACAGAGCCTGTATGCAAACGTGACTATTCCCGGCGGCGGATTTGAAGAGGCACAGACCTTAAGAACGAAAATGCAGAACGTTCTGGATGAAACGATGGAAAGCAAACGAAGCAGTGTGGCAGTGCAAGGGTTTTATCTCGGAAATCTGTCAGAAGAGAAAAAAGAAGCGATCGCAGAACAGCTGCTGGAAGATATGCATGCCAGAACCGTGATCAAAAACCAGGATGGGAATCTGTATACGGTTTATGCCTACAGTCCCTGTTTTTCGGAGAGTGTAAGGCAGGGGACAACCCGGGTAAATCTGGCACTGACCATGTATTACAACAGCAGGACGCAGCAGACAGAAATATGTGCGGCAGTTCCGGCAATCGGGGTGAGCGGGGAAAGTGCTTGATTATTTGCAGAAGATTGCGTATGATAAAGCGTATAGTATCTTCTGACAACTGCAGCATGCATTGTCAGGCAAATAAAAATGCAGGAATCATGCGTGATCTTTGTGCTTTGCAGGCCGGGGATTACGAAGACAGGAGAGATTATGTATACAGACGGAATCATATTTGATGTGGACGGAACACTCTGGGACAGCACGCCGATCGTGGCTGAGGCCTGGACACAGGCAGTTCTGGAATGTGGTATCAAAGACCGCATCGTAACAGCGGGGGAATTAAAACAGTTATTTGGAAAGACCATGTCCGTGATCGCAGCATCCCTTTTTCCGGAGGCTTCAAAAGAAGTGCAGGAAACCATTCTGGAAAAATGCTGCGTTTATGAAGAAGAGGCACTGGAAGAAAATCAACAGGATATCTGCTATCCGGATGTCCGGGAAGTCATAAAACAGCTTGCAAAAACATATGATCTTTATATTGTCAGCAACTGTCAGTGCGGCTACATTGAACAGTTCTTAAGAAAGACACAGCTGGAGGCGTACATAAAAGATATCGAGTGTTTCGGAAATACCGGAAAGAACAAAGGTGAAAATATCCGCCTTCTGGTGAAAAGAAAAAGCCTGAAAGCACCAGTTTATATCGGAGATACCAAAGGGGACTGCGACGCCTCCAAAGAAGCAGGCGTGCCGTTTATCTTTGCTTCTTATGGATTTGGAAACGTTACAGAATATGCAGCAAAGATCGGGGAAATGAAAGATCTGCTGACGCTGTTTTCAGGGCAGTAACACCGCATGAATCGCATGTGCGTTCGACTGAAAGCCATAACTTGACTATATGAGCTATATATGCTACCATATGTATAACAAATGTGCTGCAAAGAGAACAAGTGCTTTGCAGCATTTGTCTTAGTCGGAATATACGCTCCGACTCGAATTTTACTGTATATCGAAGGATATTCCTTTGGTAAGACAACAAAAGAGGGTGGCTTTATGGTTATAAAAATTGATTTTCAGAGCGAAGAAGCGTTGTATATGCAGCTGCGGAATCAGATCATTCTCGGGATTGCAACTTCTGTGATCCAGGAGGGAGATTCCCTGCCGTCCGTCCGGCAGCTGGCGGGCGATATCGGCATCAACATGCACACGGTCAACAAGGCATATTCTCTGCTGCGTCAGGAAGGATTTCTGACAATAGACCGGAGAAAGGGAGCCGTGATCGCACTGGATGTTGATAAAATGGAAGCAATAAATGAAATTAAGAAAAATCTCAGAGTTATTCTGGCAAAAGCACACTGCAAAAATATTTCAGCAGACGAAGTGCATGAGCTGGTTGATGAGATTTTCTCAGAATACGAGCCGTTATGATCAAATGATGTTGAGGTCCTAAGTTCAAATGTCTTATCTTGCAAGCAAGAACGACCTTTTGACCCTGGCATCATCAAGTCTGTAAAAAGAAAGACAGGAGGCGATAAGATTGCGTGAGCGTTTTACAGAAAATGCAGAAAAAGTATTAAAGCTGGCAAAAAAGGCAGCCAAAAATAATGGAAATGGATACATAGGATCCGAGCATCTGCTGCTTGGACTTTTAGAAGAAGGCGAAGGCACGGCGGCGATCCTTTTAAAAGAGTCCGGTGCAGACACCGTCAAGATTCGCACTTTAGTTGCAAATCTGATCACATCAGAGGGAGATACCCTGACAGAAGAGACCGACTATACGCCAAGGACCGAAATCATTCTTGAGAATGCCGTGCATGAGGCGGATTTCTTCCATATGGAAAAAGTGGGGACGGAGCATCTGCTTCTGGCACTTTTAAAAGATACGGAATGCGTGGCAACCAGACTGCTGCACACGATGGAGATCGATATCCGCAAACTTTATCTCAGCGTTCTTAGTGCGATGGGGATTGAGGAGTCCATGTACAAAGAGCTGGCACAGAAAGAAAAGGCAAGAAGGGACGGCGGTGCGACTCCGGTGCTGGATCAGTACAGCCGTGATCTGACAGAGATGGCAGCAGAGGGCGAGCTGGACCCGATCGTCGGCCGTGACGCAGAGATCGAGCGTATTTTGCAGATCTTAAGCCGCAGGACGAAGAACAATCCGTGCCTGATCGGTGAGCCGGGTGTCGGCAAGACGGCGATCGCAGAAGGGCTGGCACAGCGGATCGTGCTCGGAGCCGTTCCACCGATGCTTCAGAACAAACGCGTGGTCACACTGGATATGGCGAGCATGGTTGCCGGTTCCAAATACCGCGGCGAGTTTGAGGAACGCATCAAAAAAGTGATCCAGGAAGTGACGGACAGCCGCGATGTGCTGCTGTTTATCGATGAGCTGCACACGATCATCGGGGCAGGCGGAGCAGAAGGAGCCATGGATGCCTCCAATATTTTAAAACCGTCCCTTTCCAGAGGAGAGATCCAGCTGATCGGTGCCACCACGATCGAGGAGTACCGAAAATACATCGAAAAAGATCCGGCACTGGAGCGACGTTTCCAGCCGGTTATGGTAGAAGAGCCGAGCGAGGAGGAGACGCTTGAAATCTTAAAAGGAATCCGTCCATACTATGAGGAACACCATGGTGTTCGGATCTCCGACGAAGCCCTGGATGCAGCAGTGAAACTTTCCAGACGTTATGTCAACGACCGTTTCCTTCCGGATAAGGCGATTGATCTGATGGATGAAGCAGCATCAAGAAAGCAGCTCAAAGGATATCAGGCACCGAAGCAGCTTGAAAAGCTTCAGCAGAGACTGGAGCAGATTTTAAAAGAAAAAGAAGAGAGCATCGTTCTCGGAGATTTTGAAGAGGCTTCTAATCTTGGACAGGAACAGATCAGAGTAGAAGAAGAGCTGAAAAAAGAACAGAAAAAGATGGATCGCAAACGTTCCGGCAAGAAACTGACAGTTGGCGAGGAAGATGTAGCAGATGTGGTAGCCGTATGGACGAAAATACCGGTCAGCCGCCTGACAGAAAGAGAATCCGGTCGCCTCTTAAAGCTTGAATCTACACTGCATAAACGAGTTGTAGGTCAGGATGAGGCCGTAACTGCTGTTGCCAAAGCCATCAAACGAGGCCGTGTCGGACTGAAAGATCCGAAACGTCCAATCGGTTCTTTCCTGTTCCTTGGTCCGACCGGTGTCGGCAAGACCGAGCTTTCCAAAGCACTGGCAGAGACCGTTTTCGGAAGTGAAGACGCCATGATCCGCGTTGATATGTCGGAATACATGGAAAAACATAGTGTTTCAAAACTGGTAGGTTCCCCTCCTGGATATGTGGGATATGAAGAAGGTGGACAGCTTTCTGAGAAAGTCCGCAGAAATCCATATTCCGTGATCCTGTTTGACGAGATTGAAAAAGCACACCCGGATGTATTTAACATTTTGCTTCAGGTGCTGGACGACGGACACATCACCGATTCTCAGGGCAGACAGGTAGATTTCAAGAATACGATCCTCATCATGACCTCCAATGCCGGAGCACAGTCGATCATTTCCCCGAAAAAGCTGGGATTTGCATCGGTGGACGATGAGAAGCACAACTATGAATATATGAAAGGCAGTGTGATGGAAGAGGTACGCCGGATGTTCAAACCGGAGTTCTTAAACCGTATCGATGAGACGATCGTCTTCCATGCACTGAACCGTGAGAATATCACCAGGATCGCAGAGATCCTGCTGGAGCAGTTCGCAAAACGCTGCAAAGAGCAGATGGATATCACACTGAAGATATCAAGTGCTGCAAAAGAACTGATCGCAAAAGCAGGCTTTGATGAAAAATACGGTGCAAGACCGCTGAAACGTGCGATCCAGACGAAAGTAGAAGATGCACTGGCACAGGAGATCCTGGAGGGCAAGGTAAAAGCAGGGGATAAAGTACTGCTTGGCGTTTCTAAAGAAGAAATTAAATTTTCTGTGAAAAGTGAAAAAGCTCTGGATAAGTAAGTTCGATTATGGTAAAATAAGACAAAAGTCGAGGAGAAATCCCATAACTGTTGAACACTTT
>ENA-UONV01003786-UONV01003786.1-human-gut-metagenome-genome-assembly--contig:-CS4-NODE-3786-length-9955-cov-5.177374_pt1 | contig 9955 bp, 10 predicted proteins | sample MGYA00242461_ERZ724008 | MGnify/ENA metagenome assembly ERZ724008 | reverse complement strand
TCCGTCGGGTGGTCTCTAATCACTTAGAAAGCACTTAATTAAACCCGGTGCGGAATAATCGGGCACAAAAGTACCTCTTTTATTTGTAATGGACAAATCTTTCTTTCTCTTTTTTAAGACAATTAATACTTTATAAGTAAGGTCCTAAGAATTGATTCCTATCAAGAGCATCTGTCATTCGGAGCGTGGCGCTAAGCGGCGGAGATACGACTGTTTATTCGTTCCATCATGGTGAACATTTTGTTCCGCTGTGAGGGAAGTTTTGTTCCACCATGGTGGAACAAAACTTTCTCCATAGTGGAACGATTTAATTATAGCAAGGAAATTCCTTCGTCATACCAAGGTGAGAAAGCAAATGAGGGCGGCGAATGCGGCGAAAAATACTAACAGAAGTATAATACGGCGTACACCTATGTTCTTCGGCGATGCGGCGGGTAATGGTTCCCGTTCCAATAATTCTTCCAGACTGCTCATTATTTTCTTATGCGGGTATTGCCGCAGTTCTTCGGAGGTAGTCATGCCATGCGTGATACCTGCAAAATCCACTCCTGCCTTTTGTGCGGTTTCTGCGTCTACCGTACTGTCACCGATGTATAATGTCTCGGCTTTGGTAGCATGGAGTTGCTTGATGGCAAGCAACAAACCTTCCGGAGACGGCTTAGGGGTTTTTACATCTTCTCCGCCGATAATGATGTCCAGAAAATCATCGGGAAAGTGCTGATTCAGTAATTCCTTGATGCGGTAACGAAATTTGGTGGAGATGATTCCGATACGGGCTCCGGAATCTTTTAACGCCATCAGCACGGATTTTGATTCGAGGAAAAGCACCGTATTGACAGTCATATGTGTATCTGCCTCTTTTACATATTCCTTTTTGAATTCTGCAAGCTGCTGAGGGTCGGTTACACCGGAAAGAATGGAAAAAGAATCTTCCAAGGTCTTGCCGATAGTACGCTTGATGTCGTCATCGGTGGGGTGAATGTAGCCGTGACGGTTCAGTACATTGCGGAAACAGGTAACGATGCCGCGCGAGGAATCGGCAAGTGTATAATCGAAGTCGAAGAGGTAGGTTGTATAATTCATATGCCTTTTTGCGGCAAAGTTATGAATAAATTGGCATTTTATATTTGTTTGTTACTCTTTTTCATTTTACTCTTCCGCCGCAAAGCCAGTGTTGCGTGTAATATTTCTCCTTGAGACTGCTCACGATAACTCCTTGGCTGGTACTGGCATGGATGAATTTTCCGTCTTTCAGATAGATGCCTACATGAGCTACTTTTTTACGGGACGAGCGACTGGTGAAGAATACCAAATCGCCTTCACGCAAGTTGCGGCGGGCTATTTTATTGCTTTCTTTTAATTGTCCGTCCGTGCTGCGCGACAGACGCATACGGTAGGTCTTTTTATAAAGCTGGGATACCAAGCCCGAACAATCCGTCCCATGCCTACTGTCGCCACCCGCACGATAGGGAGTGCCTATCCATTCGGCGGCGTTGACATACAATTTATGGTTGTCCGTCAGCTCGATATCCATACCCAGACGTACCGAGGCTTGCGCCAGAGCTTTATAATCGAGCCGGGGAGCGGAAGTATGGCAGGAACTTAAACAGAACATTAGTCCGAGAAGGACAATTATATAAGAAAAGGATTGCTTCATGTTTATTCTTCTGTCGATATTTCTTCGTCCGTATTATTTTCAACTTCAACGGCTTCTTCTACGCTGACATTGAAATAGGCTTCCAATTCTTTTTCAGCCGAATTGTTTTCGTTTTGTATGTCACGGATAATGACGCCGTGCTCCAACAAGGCGATACGAGGACATACGTCTACCGTATGGTTAAGGTTGTGGCTGGAGATGATGACGGTCGCTCCGTGCTCCTCGTTGTACTTTTTCAGCAGTTGCTTGATGATGGATTGCGAGCTGGGGTCGAGGAAATTGAAAGGTTCGTCCAGTATCAGTAGTTGCGGATGGTGCAACATGGCGGAGATAATGCCTATCTTTTGTTTGTTTCCCGCAGAGAAATTGCGTATGAACTTTTTCTGTCCCATGACCTCGCCGTTCATAAAACGTTCGAAAGGAGCGATGCGTTCATCTACTTCTTCTTTTTTCAGGCCGTACATCTTGCCGATGAAATGGAAATATTCTTCCGGGGTGAGATAGTCTATCAGGAAGCCGTCGTCAATGAAAGCGCCGGTAAAGTTCTTCCAGTCTTCACTTTTGCATACGTCTATATCATTGATGGTGACATTTCCGCGGTCAGCTTGCAACAAATCCAGTATCAGGCGGAAAAGGGTGGTCTTTCCGGCTCCGTTATTACCTACCAAACCCAACATATCACCTTGATTGATGATGTAATTGTCAATATTTACAGCGGTCTTTGCGCCGAATTTCTTTTGCAAATTATTTATCTGAATCATAACCATAAATCTTAAATAGTAAATCTTACTGTCTGCTGTCTCTGAATCCTTCCATGTTTTTGTAGCGCCGCTTCATAAAGCGGTGATATACATTTTTCAGCCAAAAGCGGGAAGTGAGTATGAAGCCCGCGCCGATAACAATCAATATCCAGGCTGTGACTGTGGGGCCGAAAAAGGTTGTCAGCACAAAGTTCATAAGCAGAGGTACGCCGAATGCTGCTCCGGAAATCAGATTTTGCAATCCAGTTCCCATATTCTGGCGATTGGTCATTTTAGCATTCAGGTCTACGGTCTTGTTATTGTAGACGGCCAATTGGAACAGGCAGAAATACACACCGCCGGCAACGAATATAGCCCAGGCAATACAGCTCAGGACGGACAGTTTACCGGTTGCCATAGCCGGTATCATCAAGATTAGAGGTATGAGTATGGCGATGCTGTATAGAATATATTTGGCGCGGAGCAATGTGTAGATGGATTCCTTACGGCTCATCAGGCCATCGATGTAGTTGCCTTCGTAACTCATCAGGCTCGATAAAAACAGAATACCGAAAATCACAAAGTTGTAGACCATGATAAAGTTTTTCATTCCCTGACCGTCGTATGCTTCGGTAAAACTCAGGATACAGGTGAAAGCGACGACTACCAGGAATACCGTGCGCAGAGCTGTCTTGCAGACTTTGTTGCGCAGTAACATTTTCAGTTCCAATCGCATGTATTCGCCGATTTCTCCGTAACGGTCCAGGAATTTGTATTCGGATACGTGTTTGACTTTGGTGTCTTCCACTTTATTGATTTCATTATAAATCAATTTTATCATCAGTCCGCGGTTGATGAGCCATAGTGCCACGATAGCCGCGAATGTTCCGATGAAAGTAAGAAAGTGTCCGAGGATAAATCCTTCTCCCAGGTCGATAGACCAGTCGAACAGCGGGCTGTCATCCGGTATGAACATTCCGGCAGCGATAATCCCGTATACCAGTATAGGCAGGATTATCCACCATACACGTTCGTTCATCAATGTCCGGCATAGCAGGAACCAATAATTGTTGAGTATCATCAATAGCCAGATTCCGATGCTGTAGGTCAGTACCCCTGTTATTCCGTAAAATTTAGTAATGCTGATGATAGCGAACGGAACAAAGAAAAACAGCCATATCAGGTTGAAGCCGTTCAATCCGGAGCGTGTCAGCAGGAAATCGATAAGACGGTTGCGCTTTACCGGTAATAGCAGATAAGGCTTTACTTCCTGAGCGGGTGTTTTCTGGAATGGAAAGCGCATGAGAAAGTCCAGAAACAATACGAATATCAGTCCGCTGTTCAAGACATGATATGCTTCCGTTGCCCCGTCGCCGAATGCAAAAGCGAAAGTCGTTCCGAAGAATATCAGGTAGCCGGCCCAGAATACTGCCATGAAGTACATCCAGAACTTTCCGAATTTGTTCTTCTCATACATCGGATTCCGTTTGGCAGCCAACTTTCCGTGCTTACGTAATTCAATAAAGAGGCTCATAATGGATGGGTGGTTAATGTATATGAAAAAGGCTGCGCTGCTTCACGAACAACGCAGCCTTTGGGTAAGCTCTATTTTTTATTTCTTTTCGGGACTGATCATTGAAACAGTGATTTGATTCTGCTGCTTCAGGAGCTCATTGGCAAATTGACGGACATCTTTTGCTGTGATGCTGTTGACGATTTGCTCGTAGTCCTTCACCGGGTCGATGCCTGTATACAGATATTCGTCTATGCTGTTCAGCCAGTAGCCGTTTTCTTTCAAATCCTCGTTATGTTTCTTCAGCATATATTCTTTCACTTTGCTCAAGCTGGCTTCATCAGGACCGTTCTTGGCGAAAGCGTCCGCTTCGGCATAGATAATCTTCATCAGTTTTTCCTGCTTTGCGGGGGCTGTGTTGAAGAAGATTTGCAGAACGGCTCTTTCGACAGGGTATTTAACGAGTTGCCCCATAGGATATACACCGTAAGTACCGCCTTCGTCTTCACGTACTTTCTCCGTATAGATTAAGTTGAGAAGCTGGTCGGTCATGCTCATAAGGATGTCGTTGCGGAGATTATATTGGCAGGTGCCGCTATAACAGATGAAGTTGTTTACTTTCGGAGTTTCCTGTTGGCGGATAAACTCGTTTTTGTAGATACCCTTACGCATGGCGATATGGTTGTCCTTGAATGTCTCTTTACGGTTGATGGAGGGTAATGAACCCAGGTAAGACTCAATCAGAGGTTTCACAGCTTCTACATCGACATTACCAACTAAAATAAAGGTAAAGTCACTGGCATCTTTGAAACGGTCTTGGTACATGGACAGAATCTTGTCATAATCCATCTTGTCTACCATATCGGCTTTCATTCTTAACGTCCTGGGATGCTTCATGTAGAGAGTGGACGTGATGGAGTCGCTGAAAGAGGAACTTGGATTCAGGTCCATATTCTGCAGTTCGGCCTTGCTGCGGTTTTTGTAAGACGCAAAGGCGTCGTTGTCGCGTCTCGGAGCTGTGAAAGTCAGATAGGTGAGTTGCATCATTGTTTCAAAGTCCTTGGGAGAGCAACTGCCGGTTACGGCTTCGGTCTTGTCGCCGATGCCATAGTTTACGGAAGCCTTTTTGCCGGCCAGAACTTTTTCCAGTTCAATAGCGCTGAAATTGCCAAGACCGCCTAATGCTACCGCGTCCAGTCCGTTGATATTGATGATTTCCGAGTCGGGGAAGAGTGAACTGCCACCCATACTTACACCTTTCATACGGATTTCGTCGGCTTTGAAATCTGTCTTTTTGATGATAACCTTAACTCCGTTGGACAGTGTCAGCATGGTGGTTCCGAAGATATCGTCTTTCTTTTCAGAAACGATTTTACCGCCTTTCGGGGCTTCTTTCATCAAAGGCTCGTTAGATACTTTGTCTACATACGGAGTAAGCTTCTCTGATTTCACTTCTTTCAGGAGATTCTTGATATCTTCCTCTGTCGGGAGTTTCAAACCCTCTTTCTCAGGACCGAACAAAGCTACTACCTGATTACTGTCTGTCACCATTTGCTGCATCATCTGGTTCAGGGCGGTTACCGGAATGGCCGGCGCTATCTGGTTGATGATAGTATATTCGTTGGCAATTCCCGGAATAGGCTCGTTATCGAGGAAATGGCGGACGTATTCTTTTACGTAATTCTCATTTTTGCGCTTGTCGCGTTCCTGGAAAGCCGATTCCAACTGGCGCAGATATTCTGCGCGGGCGCGACTGTATTCTGTTTCGGTGAATCCGAATTGGCGGGCACGTTCTATTTCACGGAGGATGGTTGAGATACCGTTCTCAATCGCATCTTCTTTGCAGACTACAATGCCGGTGAAGGCGTCCTTTGTCTTGGCTACGAAGAAATCGTCATCATAAGTCGCGGCATAGATGTAAGGTGGATTGGCGGCCTGGAGCAATTCGTTCAAACGTGCGTTCAGCATATTGGTAATCAAGGTTACCGCGTAGTCCTGCATCAGATAGCCTACGTTATTCTTTTCTTCTCTGGGAGTGGCTTCGTGCTTGTTGAAGATAAAGGTCTGCACGTATGGCTGTTCCTTATCGCGGGCAACCAGCACGATAGGTTCCTTGTTGTCGTTTACAGGATAGTATTCGCGTTTGGCGCCGTTAGGCTGTGCCGGAATATCGGCGAACATCTGTTTGATTTGAGCTTCGACGGCATCTACATCGATGTCACCTACCACTATTACGCCTTGCAGGTCGGGACGATACCATTTCTCATAATAATCCCTTAATGTTTGAGGTTTGAAGTTCATTACGACGTCCATTGTTCCGATAGGGAAGCAGTTGGCGTATTTGGTTCCGGCAAACATAACCGGAAGCATCTTTTCCTGAAAACGCTGCATGGCGCTCATACGGGTACGCCATTCTTCGTTGATAACACCGCGTTCTTTGTCGATTTCTTTCGGGTCCAGAGTCAGGTCGTTGCTCCAGTCATGCAGAATCAGCAGGCAGGAGTCGATAGCCCCCGGAGTGTTGACCGGTACGTTGGAGATATTATAAACCGTTTCGTCTACGGAAGTATATGCGTTCAGGTTTTCACCGAATTTTACGCCAATACGTTCCAGGTACTGTTTCAAGGCATCTCCGGGAAAATGGGTCGTTCCGTTGAAACACATGTGCTCGAGGAAGTGGGCAAGACCGCGCTGGTTGTCCTCTTCTTGTATGGAACCTACTTTTTGGGCGATATAAAAGTCTGCCCGGTTGGCGGGAAGACTGTTTTTACGGATGTAATAAGTCAATCCGTTATCCAGCTTGCCGATACGGACATCTTGGTCGATGGGAATGGGCGGTAATTGTTGCGCAAATACCTGTTGGAAGTTACAGCATGCGATGAGTGCAACAATCCATAAGTTACGTAATAAATGTTTCATCATTATTTGATTTTAAAATGTTTTGCCTTATCTGTCGGAGTGATAAATAATAAATCACAAAAGCGTCTTGTTTTTTTATTTAATAGCTTCCCGTATGCGTACCAATTTGGTTAAAAGTCCTTCCAGCAAATCCAACTTCAACATATTGGCGCCATCGCTTTTGGCTACGGCGGGATTCTCGTGTGTCTCGATAAACAGGCCGTCCGCACCCACGGCGATACCGGCTTTCGCTATGGTTTCAATCAGTTGCGGCATACCGCCTGTGACGCCGCTGGTCTGGTTGGGCTGTTGCAGGGAGTGGGTAACATCCAGGATAACGGGGAAACCGAACGTTTGCATTTCCGGTATTCCGCGATAGTCCACCACGAGGTCTTGATAGCCGAACGTTGTTCCGCGTTCTGTAATCATAACGTTCTTATTTCCGGCCTCTACCACCTTGTCTGCTGCAAAACGCATGGCAAGCGGAGAGAGGAACTGTCCTTTCTTTATATTGATGACTTTGCCGGTTTTGGCTGCGGCTACCAGCAGGTCGGTCTGCCTGCAAAGGAAAGCGGGAATTTGCAGGATGTCTACATATTCGGCGGCCATGGCGGCTTCTTCGGCGGCATGGATGTCCGTCACGGTGGGTACTCCAAATGTATCGTGCACTTTCTTTAGGACTTTCAATGCTTTTTCATCGCCTATCCCCATGAATGAGTCCAGACGCGAACGGTTGGCTTTACGGTACGAGCCTTTGAATGCGTAAGGAATCTGTAATTTTTCGGTAATGGCTGCCACGCGTTCGGCGATACGCATTGCCATATCTTCTCCTTCGATAACACAAGGACCTGCTAACAGAAAGAAGTTGCCGGCAGGATTATTTTTCAGTTCAATCATACGTTTTTATGAATTATGGGTTATGGATTGCGAGCTATGAAAAGGTCATATCTCAGTTTGGTATAATCAATGTTATCGCTTCGTGCAACACGCCGATGTCCAATGGAAAATGGCGGTCGAGGATGCGTCCGTCCAAATCGACGGAAGCATTTTGTGCACGTAGTACTTTTATCTTTTGAGTGCGGTAGGGCTTTACTACTTTATGGTTTAGAATCCGTCCTTCCATCAGCATCCATATTCCCGAAAAGAGTTGCAATAATTCGGGACGATAGATAACCGATACGTCCAGCCAGCCATTGTAGGGTACTGCGCTGGGGGCTTGTCCGTATCCCCATGCACTGCCTATACACACCGTCATAATGCGTCCGCGTATATGCTCACCGTTGATTTTAAGGTGCATACGATATAATTTCCGTTCAAAGATTAAGGAGATGAATGCCATAAAATAAGAGAGGAACTTTACGCCCCAGAAACGTTTGCATTGGTCGGTGATTTTTACAATGCTGGCGCCGAGACCGATGTTGATGGCATTCAGGAAATAGCGGGTCATATGTTTTTCACCGTCATAGTAGTAGCAGGTGCCTACGTCTATTTTGCGGCGGCGATTATTTATGATACAATCTACGGCTTCCTTGTATTCCGAGCTCATCTCCCAATATTTGGCAAAGTCATTTCCGATGCCGTTGGGAATAATGCCGATGGCGATATTCTCTTTATCTTCCGCATTGGAAAGCATAATGCCGTTGATCGCGTCGTTCAGTGCGCCGTCACCGCCTACCACGACAATGGTGCGGTAACCGTTGTTGGCAAGTATGCCCGCCAGGCGCTCTACCGAACCGAACCCTTCGGACTGTACGTAGTCATAAGACACGCCTTTGCTATCCATATACGCCTTAATCTCTTTCCACCGTTTCTGCACTTTGCGCGTTCCGGCTTTGGGGTTATAGATTACGCCCCATTTATCGGGTTCTACACTCATATATCCGTTCCTTTCAATCAGTCCAATATTTTCATAATCCGCCGCTTAATCGGCGCCGCCGTCAAAGATACTAAATCTCTTTGAGTTTTGACTTTACAAAAGCTATCTTTTCTTCCATAGGCCACCGGGCATCCATCCAATGAATGGTAAAGCCTCGTCTCTCCATTCCCCGGAACCAGGTCATCTGGCGTTTGGCAAACTGATGGATGGCTATTTCCAATTGGCTGAGCATTTCGTCGTAGGTCAGTTGGCCGATGACGTAAAGTGTCAGGTATTTGTATTCCAATCCATAGTAGATAAGGTCGTCCGGATGAATGCCTTGGGCTATCAGCCGACGTACTTCGTCTACCATCCCTTCGTCCAATCGTTGGCGCAGGCGACGGGTGATTTTCTCACGCCGAAGCTCCCGGTCTATGTCTACACCGATGATGAGGCTGTTCAGTTGTGGAAACGAACGCTCGTCTACCGGAGTATGAGCATAATATTCTTCGATTTCAATAGCGCGGATGGCGCGTTTCACCGTATCTACATCCGTTGTATTGTGCAGGCTTTTATAGGTTGCCAATACCTCTGTCAGCTCATCCAATGATTTATTCGCCAGACGGTTGCGTAATTCCGGATTCTCGGGTACAGGCAGTAGCTTGTATCCTTTGAGTACGGATTCCAGATACATTCCCGTTCCGCCGCATACAACGGGCAGACAGCCTTTTTGTTTAATGCTTTCGTAGGCATTCAGGAAATCGCGCTGGTATTCAAATACATTGTATTTATATCCCGGGTCGGCTATATCGATAAGGTGGTAAGGTACTTGCTTTCCGTTCACAATGTAATCGGCCAGGTCTTTACCGGTACCGATATCCATACTTCGGTATATTTGCCGGGAGTCGGCGCTGATGATTTCTGTATTGAGTTCTGCTGCCAATGCGGCGGCAAATGGAGTTTTGCCGGATGCTGTAGGGCCTAATATGGCGATTAAATCATAGTCAGGCATATAAATAAGTATTTATTAATTTGAATACAAAGATAATGTAATTTGCGGGCAGAATAAAAAGAACCGGTTCATTTTATTCCGTGAAGGCACAACTTATTTTTACATTTACGGCTTACATCTGAAAAAGGAAGTAAAAAAAGGAATGCAGCTTCTTAAAAGGTGTTATAAAACATATCTTTCCCCTTGAATAATTTGCAGAAATGCCAAAAGTCCGTACCTTTGCAGTGTGTTTTTCATAGTATTAGATTTAAGGTTAACAAAGGTTGGAGTACAGCGGTAC
>ENA-UONV01003783-UONV01003783.1-human-gut-metagenome-genome-assembly--contig:-CS4-NODE-3783-length-9959-cov-4.697193_pt1 | contig 9959 bp, 6 predicted proteins | sample MGYA00242461_ERZ724008 | MGnify/ENA metagenome assembly ERZ724008 | reverse complement strand
GGACCCTGCACAAAGGAAGGACCGGGCGGGATGCGGGCCCGGCTTTCCACAAAAATTTGCCGAATGGGGGAAAAGTATGAAGCTGTTTATCATCAACGGGCCCAACCTGGATATGCTGGGCATCCGGGAGCCGAGAATTTACGGGAAGGAAAGCTATGCCGACCTGGAGAATTATCTGCGCCAGAGCGCAAAGGAGCTGGGGCTGGAAATAGAGCTATTCCAATCCAACCACGAGGGCGCCCTCATTGATGAGGTGCACCGCGCGTATTTTGAGAAGGCGGACGGCATTATCATTAACGCGGGGGGGTACACCCACACCAGCGTGGCGCTGATGGACGCGCTGCTGGCGGTCTCGCTGCCGGTCATTGAGGTGCATCTTTCCGACCCCAGCCGCCGGGAGGAATTCCGGCACCGCAGCTATGTAGCGATGGCGGCCAAGGGCAGGGTGGGGCTGGGCTTTACCGGGTACCGCCGGGCGATGGAGCTGCTGATGGCGTTGGCGGAGTGAGCCTTTTGTAAAGGCCTTTTGTAAAGGCATAGTAAGCGCCGCCGGCCGCGCCGCTGCCCCCTGAGAAGGGAGACCATGGGTCGCGGCGGCTGGGGTGCGGGACCGCGATTTGTCGAGGAGAGGCCTGCGGACAGCGATGGAAACGGTGTTATGATCCCCTGCCAAAATGGGAGCCGCAAAAGCCCCTTGATTTAGCGGAAAATCACATTGACTTCACCGATGCAGCGTGATAAAATTGGTAACATATTTTTTGGGAAAAGCGTGAGCTTTTCGCCGCGAGGGAGTGAATTTTGATGAGCAATATTCCGGAGCTGTTCGGCAGCCTGGTCTTTAATGACACGGTGCAGCAAAAGCGCCTGCCCCACGATACCTACCGCCGCCTGCGGCAGATCGTTGCCAGCGGGGAGCCGCTGACCCCCGATGTGGCCGATGTCATTGCCAATGTGATGAAGGCCTGGGCGCTGGACCACGGGGTGACCCACTTTACCCACTGGTTCCAGCCCATGACCGGCATTACCGCCGAAAAGCACGACAGCTTCCTGACACCGGCCGGCGACGGGGTCATCATGGAATTTTCCGGGCGGGAGCTCATCAAGGGGGAGCCGGATGCCAGCAGCTTTCCCAGCGGCGGCCTGCGGGCCACCTTTGAGGCGCGGGGCTACACCGCCTGGGACCCCACCAGCCCAGCCTTCATCAAGGATGACTGCCTGTATATCCCCACGGCCTTTTGCAGCTACACCGGCGAGGCACTGGATAAAAAGACCCCCCTGCTGCGCAGTATGCATGCCCTCAACCGGGAGGCGGTACGCTTCCTGCGGGCGATGGGCTGGGCCGATGTGACCGCCGTGACCCCCACCGTGGGCGCGGAGCAGGAGTATTTCCTCATCCCGAAGGAGCTGTATGAGCAGCGCCGGGACCTGCGCTACACCGGGCGGACCCTCTTTGGGGCGATGGCCCCCAAGGGGCAGGAGCTGGATGACCACTACTTTGGCACCATAAAGCCCCGGGTGATGGCCTATATGAAGGAGCTGGACGAGGAGCTGTGGAGGCGGGGTGTGATGGCCAAGACCGAGCATAACGAGGTGGCGCCCGCCCAGCATGAGCTGGCCCCGTTCTTTACCACCACGAATATAGCCGCCGACGGCAACCAGCTGACCATGGAGCTGATGCAGCGGCTGGCCCAGAAGCACGGCATGGTGTGCCTGCTGGCGGAAAAGCCCTTTGCGGGGGTGAACGGCAGCGGCAAGCACAATAACTGGTCGCTGGTGACCGATACCGGCCGCAACCTGCTGGACGGCGGCAGCGACCCGGCGAACAACCTGACCTATCTGCTGATGCTGGCCGCGGTAATGACCGCGGTGGATGAGTACCAGGCGCTGCTGCGCATTACCGTGGCGACGGCCGGCAACGACCACCGGCTGGGCGCCAGCGAGGCCCCGCCCGCCATTCTTTCCATCTTTTTGGGGGAGGCGCTGCAGAACACCCTGATGCAGGCCGCCTGCGGCGAGGGCAGCACCGCCGCCGCCCGCCGGGAGCTGGAGATGCGGGTGCCGGTGATGCCCCATCTGCGGCAGGATGACAGCGACCGCAACCGGACCTCGCCCTTTGCCTTTACCGGGAATAAGTTTGAGTTCCGGATGCTGGGCAGCAGTCAGTCCATCAGCGACCCCAATACGGTGCTGAATACCGCCGTGGCCGAGGTGCTGGGCCGCTATGCCGACCGGCTGGAGCAGAGCGCCGACCGGGAGGATACGGTGCGCACCCTGCTGCAGGAAACGCTGGAGCAGCACGGAAGAATTCTCTTTAACGGGGACGGATACAGCGAGGAATGGCAGCAGGAGGCGGAACGCCGGGGACTCCTTAACCTGCGTACCGCGCCGGAGGCCTTTGCCCACCTGACCGAGGAAAAGAATGTAGCGCTTTTCGCGAAGCACGGCATCTTTACCGCGGCGGAGCTGACCAGCCGTCAGGAGATCCACTATGAGACCTATGCCAAGTGCATCCGCATAGAGGCCGCCACCATGGCAGAAATGGTGCGGCGGCAGATCCTGCCCGCCGGGCAGGCGGCGCTGCGGGAGCTGGGACAGACCAGCCGCGCCAAGCAGGAGATCAGCCCGTTGTTGAGCTGCAAAGCCGAGGAGCTTTTGGGCACTCAGATTGCCAACTACAACGATATGCTGCTGGCCGGCTGCACCCTGCTGGAAAACCTGCTGCGGGATTTCCCCAGCGGCACCGAGGAGCAGAAGGCGCTGTACGCGCGGGACCGGCTGCTGCCCGCCATGAACGAGCTGCGGCAGGCCGCCGACGCGCTGGAGCAGATGTGCCCTGCCCATCTGTGGCCGATGCCGACCTACGGCGAGCTGCTGTATGGGGTATAAGCTGACAAATTAACCAAAACAGAAGCCGTCCTTTTGGCAACAGAGGACGGCTTTTCATCATCTGCTGACAAATAATTTCCTGTATGGGGTTTACATTTCTTTGGGAACAGGTTATGATGAGACTGTACGGAGAAAACATCTGACCAAAAGGAGGGACCCCCATGAGGAAATGGATGATCCTGCTGGCGGCGGTGCTGATGCTGCTGGTGGGCTGCGGAAAGGAACCGGCTGTGGCCGGACTGAGCAATGAGGAATTCCACCAATCCTTTGCCGAGGACTACGCCCGGCCGGTAAGCAATATCACTGAGATCACCGAGGAAAACGGTGGATTGATGCTGAAAACCGATCTTGGCGCCCCCATTACCGCCATGAAGGACGGAACGGTGGCTTGGGCCGCGGATATTGGCTGGAACTACGGCTACGGCAGGCTGGCACTGGTGCAGCAGGAGGACTGCTATCTGCTGTACGCCCATTGCAGCCAGGTGGCGGTAAAGACCGGCGACACCGTGAAGCAGGGCGACAAGATAGGCGAGGCCGGAGATACCGGGCATACCGAGGATGGCATCCGGGTGGGGGTGTACCGCTTCCCACTGGAGGATGTGGCGCTGGTGACCGGCGCTGACGGGACGGTGAGCGGCTTTACGGTAAATGGGGAAGAACCCTTAATGGGAGTAGAATAACGGCAGATAAAACGACCCCCGCCCGAAAAAGGGCGGGGGTTTTTGCGTGGTTTGCGGTGGGGGAGGGAAAGCGGGGCGCAGCCCCGCCCGCCGCAGGCGGGCGACACGAGCGAAGCTCGTGTGTTTCGGCGGAGCCGAAACGGGCTGCGCCCCGAATTTGCGGTTTGCAGGGGCTGGCCCAGGCCGGGGCCGGGATTTTGAGCGGGTGAAAATGCGGGGCGAAAATCACTGCTTTTCCGCTTCGGCACGGCGGCTGGCGGCTTCGCGCTCCACCTCTTCGGCTTCGGCGGCGACCAGCTTGCCGCTGAGGGCTTCCCATTGCAGCAGGCGCTCGTGACGGCCGATGGCATTGACCTCGGCGCGGTCGAACAGGCGGCTGGCGCGTTCGGGATAGGTGCGCATGAGGGCGCTGTAACGAACCTCGTTTTTGAGGAAGGCCTGGTAATCGCCGGTGGGGGCTTTGCTATCCATCTGGAAGGGGTTCTTGCCCTCCGCCTTACGGCGGGGATCGTAGCGGAACAGATTCCAGTAGCCGCACTCCACGGCTTTTTTCATCTCGATATCGGCATTGACCATGCCGCCGCGGATGCCGTGATTGATGCAGGGGGAGTAGGCGATGATGAGGGAGGGGCCGGGGAAGCTTTCGGCTTCCCGGAAGGCCTTGAGGGTTTGGTTGAAATCCGCGCCCAAGGCCACCTGCGCCACATAGACGCTGCCGTAGGTCATCATCATGTAGGCCAGGTCCTTCTTAGTGCCCTCCTTGCCATTGGCGGCAAACTGCGCCACGGCGCCGGTGGGGGTGGATTTGCTCATCTGGCCGCCGGTATTGGAGTAGACCTCGGTATCAAAGACCAGGACATTGACATCGGCTCCGCTGGCCATGACATGATCTAACCCGCCAAAGCCGATATCGTAGGCCCAGCCATCGCCGCCCAGGATCCAGTTGGATTTTTTGCTGAGGAACTGCTTGTGATGCAAAAGCTGCTGGGCGCGGGGATCCAGGCTCTTGGAAAGGACATCAATGAGGGTATCGGTAGCGGCGAGGTTCGCTTCGCCGTCCTCCAGCGTGGCAAGGTAATTTTCCAGCACCTCTTTTTCGTGCGGGGCCTCGATATCGCCGACGAGGGCTTCGGCTTCCCTTATCAGGCGCTTGCGCATGGTATCCTGCGCCAGGTACATGCCGTAGCCGTATTCGGCGTTATCCTCGAAGAGGGAATTGGCCCAGGCAGGACCTTGGCCCTTCTCATTCTTGGTATAGGGGATGCCGGGGGCCGAGCCGCCCCAGATGGAGGAGCAGCCGGTGGCATTGGCGATATACATGCGCGGACCAAACAGCTGGGTGAGGAGCTTGGCATAGGGGGTTTCGCCGCAGCCGGCGCAGGCGCCGGAGAATTCCAAAAGCGGCTGCCGGAACTGGCTGCCCTTAACGGTATCGGCGCCGAACTTTTGCATCACGGCGGGCTTGGGGGTCAGCTCGCGGCCGTAATCGAAGTAGACCTGACGGGGCTTTTCGCCCTCCAGCCGGGCCATGGCCAGCGCCTTTTGGCCATTTTTGCCGGGGCAGATGCCGACGCACAGAGTGCAGCCGGTGCAGTCCATCACGCTGGTGGTGATGGCAAAGCGGTGATCGGACAGACCGGTCATGGGCAGGGAGGGCATGCCGGCGGGGGCCTTTTCAGCTTCCGCTTCGGTCATGGCGACGGGACGGATGACGGCGTGGGGGCAGACCAGTGAGCAGAGATTGCACTGGATGCAGTTTTCCGGCTGCCAGGTGGGGACTTCCCGCGCGATGCCGCGCTTTTCGTACTGGCTGGTGCCCAGCGGCAGGTGGCCGTCCTCCCGTCCCAGGAAGGTAGAAACGGGGAGGTCATCGCCCTTTTGCAGGTCGGCAGGGATCTGGATGCGGTTGACATACTCGACCAGCTCGGGATCCCGGCCGGTGGCATAGAAGCTGACGAAATCGCCGCGCTGGGTGGCCCAGTGGGCGGGAATGGGCACTTCCCTGGCATCGGTGAAGCCGCGCTCGATGGCGGCGTGGTTCATGGCGACGATGTCATCGCCCTTGGCGCCGTAGGCGCGGGTGGCGGCATCCTTCATGAACTGGAGGGCATCCTCCTCCGGGATGATGCCGGTAAGACGGAAGAACGCGGCCTGCAGGACGGTATTGACGCGGCCGCCCAGCCCCAGCTCCTTGCCGATGGCGCCGGCATCGATGGTGTAAAGGTGGATGTTATTTTTGGCGAGGTAGGCCTTGCCGTCGCCGGTGAAGCGGCGCTCCAGCTCCTCCATGCTCCAGCCGCAATTGAGCAGGAAAATGCCGCCGGGCTTGATATCGTGCACCATATCGTATTTGCCGAGGTAGGCGGGATTGTGGCAGGCCACAAAATCGGCCTTGGTGACGAGGTAGGTGGACTTGATGGGCTCCCGGCCGAAGCGCAGGTGGCTGACGGTCAAGCCGCCGCTCTTTTTGGAATCGTAGGAGAAGTAGCCCTGGGCATAGAGATCGGTGTGGTCGCCGATGATCTTGATGGAGTTTTTATTGGCGCCCACAGTGCCATCGGAGCCGAGACCCCAGAACTTGCAGCAGACGGTCGCCTCCGGCGTGGTATTGGGGGCTTCGGTCTCCAGCAGCGAGAGGTAGGTGACATCATCGGTGATGCCGACGGTGAAGCGGGGCTTTTCGCCGGTTTTGCCATTGCGGTACACCGCGAAGATCTGGCTGGGGGTGACATCCTTGCTGCCCAGGCCGTAGCGGCCGGTGTAAACGGGGATACTCTCGAACCGGCTGCCGCGCAGCGCCGCCACGACATCAAGGTACAGCGGCTCGCCGATGGAGCCGGGCTCCTTGGTGCGGTCCAGCACGGTGATGGAGCGGACGGTTTCGGGCAGGGCACGCAGCAGGTGCTCCCGGCTGAAGGGACGATAGAGGCGGACCTTGATGAGGCCGGCCTTTTCGCCGCGGGCACGCTTATAATCGATGACTTCCTCGATGGTCTCGCAGACCGAGCCCATGGCGATGATGACCTCCTCGGCATCGGGATCGCCGTAGTAATCGAAGAGGTGATAATTGCTGCCGATCATGGCGTTGATTTTATTCATGTAGTCCTCCACCACGCGGGGGAGGGTATCGTAGAACTGATTGGCGACCTCGCGCTCCTGGAAGAAGATATCGGGGTTCTGGGCACTGCCGCGCAGCACTGGGCGGTTGGGGGAAAGCCCGCGGTAGCGGAAGGTATCCACCGCGGAGCGGTCCATCAGGGCCTCCAGCTGCTCATCGCTCCACACCTCGATCTTCTGGATCTCGTGGGAGGTACGGAAGCCATCGAAGAAGTGCAGAAAGGGGATGCGGCGCTTGATGGCCGCGAGATGGGCGATGGGGGCCAGGTCCATGACCTCCTGCACGCTGCTGGTGCACAGCATGGCAAAGCCGGTCTGCCGGCAGGCGTAGATATCGCTGTGATCGCCGAAGATGGAAAGGGCGTGGGTAGCCAGCGCGCGAGCTGAGCAATGAATGACGCAGGGCAGCAGCTCGCCGGCCATTTTATACATATTGGGGATCATGAGCAGGAGGCCCTGCGAGGCGGTGAAGGTAGTGGTAAGGGCGCCCGCCGCCAGCGAGCCGTGGACCGTACCGGCCACGCCGCCTTCGCTTTGCATCTCGATCACCCGTACCGGCTCCCCGAACAGGTTGTTGCGCCCGGCGGCGGCCCACTCGTCGGTCAGCTCCGCCATGACGCTGGAGGGGGTGATGGGATAGATCGCCGCGACATCGGTGTAGGCGTATGCCACATGCGCCGCGGCGCTGTTGCCATCCATGGTTTTCATGCTTCTGTTCATCGGTAAGTACCTCCCGCATGAGATGAGATGTTTGTCATTTTTATAACAGCAATGTTATAATTTTGACGAATATCTCCTTGTTTTTTGTTGCTTTATTACAATTTTAGCATTTTCCAAGAGGGGAGTCTATAAATTAGATTTTTAACAAGTTAGAATTTCCCTGTATTATAATGCGTTCTTTTGGTGCAGTTGAACCAAAAGGAGAGGGCGGCTGCGAAAAGTTGCGGCCGGGAGCGGGTTATTCTTGGAGAAAATACACAAACTGACAGGGCCGGGCGGCGGGGGCATGCAGCCGGCCGGGAAGCTGCACAGTGGCAGGGCGGGCCGCAGGCCAAACCGCCCGAAGGGCGGTTTCAGCGGGCGGAGCCCGCTGCGGCGATGCGAAGCAGCGCCGGGCCTGCGGCCCGGGACCGGCCCCCTGCAGGGTCCAGCCCCATCCCGCCAAAACAGACCGCACCCGGGAAGCGATCCGGTAAGGGTATCATCCCCGGAAAAAACGGGTTTCATCCATAAAAAATTTACACTCTTTTTCTTGTGGTCGGGCGGGATATCGTCTATAATAGCAGTATAGTGCTAAAACTGCGCCAACAACACAGATAAAGGAGAGCGGACGGCTATGGCAAGAGATATCGGCATTGATCTGGGTACGGCCAATACCCTTATTTATATGAAAGGCAAGGGTATCATTCTGCGGGAACCGAGCGTAGTCGCGGTGGATATCCGCAATGATACCGTGAAATTTGTCGGCGACGAGGCCAAGGAGGCCGTAGGACGCACCCCGGCTTCCATTGTGGCGGTGCGCCCGCTGAAGGACGGCGTGATTGCCGACTTTGATATTGCGGCCAGCATGCTGCAGCTTTTCATCAAAAAGACGCTGGGCAGTGTGACCTTTAACCGTCCCCGCGTGGTCATCTGCATCCCCAGCGGGGTAACGGCGGTGGAGCGCCGTGCCGTGCGCGAGGTCGCCTTTAAGGCGGGCGCCAGGCAGGTGGCCATAGTGGAGGAGCCGATGGCGGCGGCCATTGGTGCGGGGCTGCCCGTGGCCGAGCCCACCGGCTGCATGGTGGTGGATATCGGCGGCGGCACCGCGGAGGTGGCGGTCATTTCGATGGGTTCCATCGTGGCCAGCCGCAGTGTGCGCAGCGCCGGGGATGAGTTCGAGAAAGAGATCATCGCCTATGTGAAGCGTAAATACAATGTTCTCATCGGCGACCGTACCGCTGAGGAGATCAAGATCGCCATCGCCTCCGCCGCGCCCTATGAGGGTGAGGAGCCCTATTCCGTAATGGGCCGTAACCTGGTGGATGGCTTCCCCAAGGAAGTGACGCTGACCCCGGCCGAGATCCGGGAGGTGCTCAGCGAGCAGATCGGCGTCATCATTGACGCTATTTTGACCACACTGGAGCGCACCCCGCCCGAGCTTTCCGCCGATATTCTGGAGACCGGCATTACCCTGGCGGGTGGCGGCGCTATGCTGCACGGCATGGATAAGCTGGTGGCCCAGCAGACCGGGATGCCGGTATTCATAGCGGAAGAGCCGCTGGACTGCGTGGCCCGCGGCACCGGCGCCATTCTGGAATCGCCGGAAACCTTCTCCCGCACCCTGTTCTCCGATAACCGCCCCAGCCGCTAATGGGATGGGAATGACCCAAAAAGGAACGATACAGCATGAACGACTTTTTCCGCAGTAAGACCTTTAAGATCATCGCTGTGCTGCTGGCCGCGGTACTGGCATTCTTTCTGCGTGCGGTATATACCGGCGGGCTGATGCCCGCCCTTTCCCATATCGGCGGGGCGGTGGCCACCCCCTTTGGCGAGTTTTTCGCGGGGATCGGCAACGGCATCCAGGATTTCTTCCAGCCGATTTTCCATGGGCGGGAGCTGCAAAAGGAAAACGAGGACCTGCAGAAGCTGGTGGATGAGCTGACCCGCCGCCAGGCCGACTATGACGAGCTGAAAAACCAGAATGACCTGTACCGCCGGTTCTTCAGCATCAGCGACAGCAACGCCGACTACACGCTGGAGCCCGCCACCGTTATAGCGCATGTGCCGGATGATCCTTCCGGCTCCTTTATCATCAATATCGGGCAGTCGCAGGGCATTACCTCCGGCATGCCGGTCATTACCGAAAACGGCCTGGTGGGCATTGTGGGACGGGTGAGTGAGCGCTACTGCCGTGTGCTGACGCTGATGGATCCCGCAGTCAATATCGGTGTGCTGGACAGCACCACACTAGATACCGGCATTCTGACCGGGGACGCGGCCATGAGCGAGGATAACACCGCTCGGCTGACCTACCTGCGGCTGCAAAGCGAGGCGGCCGCCGGGGATCTGATCCTGACCAGCGGCTACGGCGAGCAGATCCCGCAGGGGCTGACGGTGGGCTATCTTTCGGAGGTTTCGCTGGCGGCGACCGGCCTGACGCTGGAGGGAGTCATTGATCTTTCCGCCCGGCCGGAAAATGCCCGGCAGGTCTTTGTCATTACCGATTTTACCGTGACCCAGACTCCGAGCGAGGAGGTCCCCCCGGAGGAGACGAACCCGTAAACCAAGTTT
>ENA-UONV01003782-UONV01003782.1-human-gut-metagenome-genome-assembly--contig:-CS4-NODE-3782-length-9961-cov-4.500303_pt1 | contig 9961 bp, 23 predicted proteins | sample MGYA00242461_ERZ724008 | MGnify/ENA metagenome assembly ERZ724008 | reverse complement strand
TTGCCCTGATATTTTGTCCTGTCCTGCGTCCGCTGCATTGACCCAAAGATGATTTTTGCCCCGCTGGGGAATGTCCAGCGATGCTTTGCATCATTGTATACCGCGCGCGGATAAGCCGCCTTGTAGTATCGCTGCGACTTTTCAATCAGTTCGTCCAGCTGCGGAAATGTTTTGCGCAGGATCAGCGCCTTGTAATGCGGTATGTCCACCTGCCGCAGTGCTTCAATCACCATCGCGTCAGACTTGCCGCCGCCTGCCGCACCGCCGTACAGCGCTTCGTATTCCGGGCGCGCCATAAACACAGCCTGCCGCGGTTGCGGTCGCCATATCACATTAGCCATTGTCTGCATCCCCGCTGACATCCGGCATCAGGACAACGCCGGATGCATCGCCGTCTTCGGTCTGCGCCGCCTCAGGCTGCCGTTTCCACCGTTCCGGCTGCCTGTTGGTCAGCCAAAACTGCTGTGCCGACACATTCGCCGGAAATGCCACTTCGTCGTATGCTTCGCGCAGTTCTTCACGTTCCGCCACCCGCCGACCGGCGTCGTCGTATTCGACCACCTTGACCTTGTAATGCTTTAAGACCTGTTCTTTGTACCCTGTCGCCGTCTTATACAGGGCGTTTTCGACTGCATCGTCAGCCACGGCACACGCCTGCGCAAAAGCCGCCGCAAATGCCTTGTATCGTTCATCCCCCTTTTCCCCCAGCGCGCAAAATTTGCGCACCGAGGACGGCGCCACGCCAAGCCGCTTTGCAATTTCCGCCTTTGTCGCACCGGCTTTTGCCCATTCCGCGATTTTGTCCATGTGGGGCGCAATCTGCGTCCCAAAAATGCTTTTTCTGCCCATTTTGCGCCCCCCTTTGATGCCATGATATAATAAGGATGGTTTCGCCGTCACCCCAAAAACCGCAAAACGCCGCCGAAAAAATTTTTTTATTTTTTTTGCAAAAACCTGTTGACAAGGCGCGAAGTTCGTGCTATTATAATGTCACCGGGGGCGGAGAACCCCGGAATCAATCCCAAAACAAAAAAACGGAGGAACAAAAAATGAGCAAGTATGTATGTGTAATCGGAAACCGCAAGTATGATGTGGACACCCGCAGCGCAATGAAATGCGCGGACAAGTACGCCGCGTACAGCCTTGACCAGGTCGTGACGGTCGAGACCAAGGGCGGTAAAGCAATCAGCCAGGTTCGCTGGTCGCCGGAAACACGCGAGTACTACAGATGCGTTATAGGCAACGAGAGCAACGCACACAGCAAATACCGCATTTGCTATCACACCGGCGCAGGCGATTTGGAAGCAGATACAATCAAAGAAGCTAAGGTCCTTGCAGACTGCGGCTCGGGATACACACAGAATGACATCACGATTGAAGATGCAAATGGCAATGTGCTTTACACGCGCCGTTGGTGGGGAACGAAATACGACCCGGACGAAGACTGCTGCAAAGACCCCATCTGCTTCGGCGACTTCGGATTTTACGGAGACTGGGAAAGATATGACGATTAAAGAGGCACGCAAAGCCGCTGGGCTTACACAGCAGGGGATGTCCGATCTGATCGGCATCCCGCGGCGCACAATACAGGATTGGGAATGCGGAAAACACGCGCCCGCCGAGTGGGTTGAACACTTGGTTGTGGAAAGACTGAATAGAATCGCGAAAGAATTTCCCGAAAAATAAAAGGAAAAATAACCGCCTTCTGGCGGTTCTTTTTTTTGCGAAAACATCTTGATGATGCGGGAACATCCCGGTTTTTTTATTTCCCCCTTGACAAAGCCGAAAACCTATGCTATCCTATAGGTGCCGGAGCGATCCGGCATGTCACGCAGTGTCTCCGCACTGCGCGCGGATTGAAAAGAAAATGAGATTGTTCTCGCGATGTAGATCCCGATCAGATTTGCGTCGGAAGCCGAGGCAACTCGCAAAAAAGCGACGGTCAACCGTCGCTTTTTTGTTTTTCCTGCTTTTTGTCCGGGATTTTGGTAAATGTAATTACTGTGTCGCCATCGCCGCTTTTTTCGGCACGTTGCGCATACAGCTTTGCATCAGCAATATCGGGATTGGGTATTCGCAGGATCGCGCTGCCATCCGCCTGCGCGCTGCCGTACTTTCTCGCCAGCGCAAACAGCACAGCGTGCATGGAATCCTTCAGCTGACCGGCGCCTTTGCGCAACACCTCGACCTCCGCGCGCAGTTCTTTGTTGTGCCGCTGCACATACTCATTTTGGCGGCGCACGCCTGCGATAATATCATCTTTGGTTCGCTTCATCTTTGATTTTATCCATCCTTTCGTAATGATTGGTCAGACACCGCGCAAGCGTGCAGTCGCGCCAACCGGTCACCGATGCACAGTGCCTGTCCACATATGCAATCTCGGCGGTCATGTCCGGGAACTTAAGTTTGCTGCCGCGCTCACAGTGGACGCATTGCCGCTCGTCGTAGCGGTAGAACGGGCACGCCCAGCGCCTGTCCAAATAGCTCATCATGTAACCTCAACCTCCGTTCTCGGGTTGCTTTTGTCCACGTCGCCGCGCACGAAGTACGCGACATGCGCAAAATCATCATCCGCAATCACGCCGGCGGATACAAGCCCGTCAAGTAAAAACTTGCAATAATTGTCCGCATCGTGCCGCCGCCGGTCAGCAAAGTAAAATGTGATCCGCAGATGTGCAAACGGCGGCGGCGGACGCTTCGGGCGGCAGTAGGCGCAGACAATGCCGCGCCATTCCGCCTTTGCGTTTCGATATGCCCATGTGTTCTCCCGCCCTGCGTATTTGTTCAGCGATGGCGGTATCAGCGGGATTGTGTATTTCTCCATGTCAACCCTCGTATATCGTATATTTCCACCCGCCCGGTATAGGTGCAAGCTCCTCACGTTCCGGCTGTCGCTTGTACAGCTTTGCGCGGATGTATGCTTGCACAGTGTCGCGGTCTGCGTCGGTGATAATCTGCCATATCATGCACCATACGTTATTGCGGTGGGCAAAGTGGATTTGCGTGGATCTGTAGGTCATTTCATCCACTCCTCGTCGCTTATGCAAAACCCGCCGCAGTTCCTTTCAATCCTAAGCATGCATTCCTGTATCTCTATGCGCAGGCGATGCAGTTTTGCCTTTTGGTACGACTTCTCCGCGTAATACGCGCCTTTTTTGATTGCCTGTCTCCGCAGTTCCAGCGCGGTCGTGTATTCTTTCATCAGGTGCTTCAGGTAGTCAAAATCGCTCATTTTTCGCCGCTCCTTACTTGCAAAAATATGGCTTAAAAATCATGATAAATTTATGCCATGTGTCTTTGATAAGCTGTGCCCATCGTTCTTTCAGCGGAACATATGACGGTGGAGAGAATATCTCTTCACAATCCCACATTAACCGCCTTATGTTTTCAAACTCGCAAAATCGTTCTGCATCAATGGGCGCCCCAAATGTGTTGCCGTCTTTGTCCTTCCAAAACAATGCAAACTCAGATAGGATTCTGTTGTTAAAAGCTTGATCAAATGCAGTTTCTTTTTTCTCCTTGCCGTCACGCCATTTGTCAAAGTCGTCGTATTCGTGTGCTTGAAAATACTCTGCTTTTTTTCTCTTGCCCCATCCAAGGATAAAGCGGATCGGCGGAATCAGCCGACAAGTATCGCGAAGGTCGCCGAAAATGTAGCACCCGGCATCATCGTAATCGTCGCATCCCGGCAGATATTCGCCGCCCCAGCAGAACGGACATTTATCACAATGGTACTCGCCCTTTATGTACCAATCAATAGCTTTGCTTTTCTTTTTCATTGCAACTCCTCCACATAGCACCAGCTTTGCGGCGGTCGCGTCTTCCCAAAGTCGCGCAGTCCACGCGGCCAGTCGTAGATTTTTACATCAGAGATGTGCCAGCGCGCAAGCATTTTGCCGTTTGCGTATTTTTTCAGCTCCTCTATCGGCACACACGACGACGGTATATCAGTTCCGGAATGGAAGCCTATCAGGTCGCACACAAATTCGCCGAAAACCTTGCCGCTCCAATCATTGACAGCGGTGGAGATTGAAATCGCATCAACATAATCTTGCAAATTCATGCTTTTAACGCTGGTGCAGTAGATGTAGCACTTAAACGGCGTCGGCAGCTTCGGCGCAATTTTACGCACCTCGATGGTCTTCTTGCCGCTTGCAATCAGCCCGCACCACTTTGGGCGGATGCTTATCAGTACAGATTTCATGCTTTGTCTCCTTTCGGCGGTTCGGGCAGTGGCATCCAATGGGATACATGACTACCATAGCGCACCCATCCTCCGCCAATGCATCTGTCTGTGTCAATTTTCGGGAAACCGATAATTTCAGCGCCATCGACATACACAAGAACTCGTGCAAGCCCATTTTTCGGCTTGTCGATTTTGGCATCAATCCAACCGTTGCAGCGCACCGCCTCCGCCACATCTGCGGTCGGCGCAGATTCTATGATGTCGATTGCCGCGTTCCAGCCGTCTGCGTATGATTTGTTTTCAAAGACGTCTCGATTGGCTTTGCCGATGCCAAGCGCGGCAGCGTCTATGTATCTGCTCATCTCTCCGCCTCCTGCCGCAGCCATGCAAGCATGCCGTCCTTGCAGTCGCCGCTTGTGCAGCCGTTCCCGCGACGGCGGCACAGGCACAGATGCTCGCATGGTGTCTGATATAGCTTCACCAGCTCCTCATCTGACATTGCCCGCACCCTGTCGCCGTGGGTCTTCGGTCTCTCATCCTCGCCGACCTGTGCCGCCTCTGCAAGCTGCAGCGCATAAGCCGCGCCCTCGTAAAACTCTGCTTTGCGCGACTGCTCTTGTTTTATCGCCGCGCGTGCCTTTTCGATCGGTGTCATTGTTCATTCTCCTCCCAGTGCGTCAAGCACTCTGTTCCGCGCCGCGTTCTCGTCCTGCGGCGCATCAATTCGCATTTTCACGGCTGCCTCACGCAGCAGCGCCTTGACCTCCGGCGGCATCAGGGCAGCGCGCTCCGCCTGATCCTGCAGCGCCTGCACCCGCTTGTAAAACTGCCCGCGAACGACCGAGTTAAAGGTGTCGCCGTCCATCATGGCGTAGTCATACAGCGCGCGCGGCGAGCCTGCAAACCGCTGCAGTACAGGCGGCAGCTTGTCAAATTCCTCCTGCGCGCCGTAGATGCCATTGCTACAAGCGCGTGCAAACAGCACCCACAGGTCGTCTATGCCGGGAGCGCCTGACGCCTCCCGCACAAGCTGCTTTGCCCGGTTCTTGATTGCCGCAATCGACGGCGGATAGCCGTCATGCGTCGCAATGCAGTCCTTGACGGCAAGGGCAATCACGCGCGGGTCGTCCGCCGAGAACATGTCTACCCACAGGGCAATCGCATTTTCCGCGTCCCGCGCCGTCATTTTGGCGTAAAATGCCGGGTATGCCGCCTTGACAAGCGCAAGCGCCTTGATTACATCATCCCGCGTCATGGCTTTCCTCCCATACGATCCATCTCCCGGCGAAGTACCGACGAGAAGGCGTCGCCGTCGCGATTGATGTCCTGTTCGTCCCGCTTTTCCCATGTTCGGACGGCGGCGCGCCAGTCTTTCATCTTGCTTTTTCCGACTTGCCACCCCTTTGATGCGTAGAAGTCGCAGAAGCGCTCGGCGTCCACAGCGTTGCCCCTCTCCCGGCAGTATGCCGCGACCTCTTCCACCGTGGGTGGCGTGAAGCGCGGTACGCGCGCACTCTCTTGGATTGAATTCAGATTCGGATTCGGATTGGATTCGGATTGGATTAAGGCGGCGGTTCGCGGCGATTCGCCGCGAGTTGCGGCGATTTGCGGCGAACTGTCATTATCGCCATCTTCCGGCGCAGGATATTTCGGTTTTGCATCGCGGATTCTTTGATGTGCAGCCCAACCCGGGAACGCATAGTAGGGCTTCCCGCCTACCGTGTAGAGGGAAACGCAGCCAGCCGCCGCCAAGGCGTGAAGTGCAGCATCTATGTCCTTGATCGCAACGCGCTCACGGAGCGCAAATACTCTGCCTTTGATGATGGCAGGGCGCGCGTCTCCGCGCCCCGCATCGTCCGCCTGTGTAATCAATCCAACCCAAAGCCGAAATTCAAAATCCGTAAGAAGCGCAATTTTGTCCGATGTGAATGTGCTTTCCTTGATGATTCTGTTCGGCATCACACACCTCAGAAGGGCAAATCTTCTTCGTCCGGGTTTACTTCCTCCATCTTCGGCGCGCCGTATGCCTCCGGCTCATATGTACCGCTCGGCGCTTCCGATGCTGCCTTGCTCTCGACAAAGCCGACCTCATCTGCAAGGACTTCGACGGCAATGCGCTTGTTGCCGCTTTTGTCTGTGTACGACCGCGTCTGAATCGCGCCGCACACAAGAATCGGCTTGCCTTTTTTGAAGTACTGCCCGACGAAATCCGCCGTCTTTCTCCATGCAACGATGTTAATAAAGTCAGTCTTCTGCTCCGATTCCTTGCTGACGCGACGGTTGACCGCGATGGTGAACGACACCACCGAAAGACCGCTCTGCGTCTGCTTGACCTCTGGGTCTGCAGTCAGATTGCCAATCAGGATAACCTTGTTCAAACTTGCCATTGTTCATTCTCCTTTGTGTATCGCGCATAGCGCGTTTTTTCATTGTAGCGGTTCACGCCCTCGATGCTCTCGACCTTGATTCTGTAGCCGCGTCGGCGAAGGTCGCTGATACGCGATGCCAGCCGCATGATGCCATACTCGCGCATCGCCTCAAGGCTCGTGATGCTTCCGTAATCGTTCAGGTGCCGGATGATTCTCTCACATTGTGTCATAGATAATTCCTCCCGAACAGCTTGATAAATTCCGCCCGCGCGTGTGACCGCTCGAATTTTCGCTGTGCGGCACGTTTGAGCATCAACGCGGTATCTGTGCACCGATGTGCTGAAAAGTCGCTCTCGGTGTGGCATTCGGGGCACAGTGGCACGACCAGTCCGTACTCCTCGGACAGATGCCGCCGAGCTCCTTCGAAAATGTGGTGCCGATGGACAAAGCCGTCTCTGCGGCACAAGAAACAGCGCCCGGTCATGCCGACCACCTGTCAAGCAGCAGCGACAGCTCCTGCGGTGTCGCCGTCTCAATGTCCAGCGCTTTGCAGTCCTGCACCGCAAGGTCAATCAGGCGCGACATCTGCGCCGTGTCGTATGTGGATGAACCGTAGTACAGGATTACATTGACGCAACCATTGATTTTGCTCGGGAACCGCTCCGTCACCCAGCCGAGACCGTTGCGCTCCCAACCAACGCACAGCTTGTCCGCCGCATCCTCGCGAACGCAGACAATTTCGCGGTTGCCACCGATTTCTTTGATGTAGCTGCGGTATACATCCGTCGTGCCGGGCAAGCCCTGATGCTCTGCAATCTTGCCCGCCAGCACCCAAAAGTAGGCGTTGGCGTCCAAACTGCGTCGTTTGCGCGCCTTGTCAACGGTCATGACATACTCCGCATCCGGGTCAAGGCTGTCAAAGAAACTGCCCAGCCTTGACATCAGCCCGAATGCGTCCCGCTTTTTGAAACGAAATTCCTGTTTCATGCTTTGGCTTCCTGCGAATAGGCATACACGCGCTTGCCGGTCGTCAGGTTGCGGATTGCAAGCCCGACAATGCGCTTGTTCTCGATTTTGATTTTCTCGACGTCAAAGCTGTCATAGCAAGCCTTTTTGCCGTTTCTGTCCTTGATGTTGCAGTCCGCCGCCTTAATCCAGATAAACGGCGATGTGTACAGCTCGCGCCCGACGCCCCAATTAAAGCAGGCGCGTTTGAAGCTGTCGCTCGCCTCTCCCTTCTGCGCCTCGGTGTTGCTCTCCGTGCCGCAGTCTGATTTCCACACCCACACGGCGTCAAGCGGATTCCCAGTGCGGTTCTCATTGATGCCGACGCGGCAGAACAGATTGCCCTTGCAGTCGTAATGCTCGCGCTGCCAGTTCTCCGCGCCCACCGTCTCGTCCAGGATGTTCATATCGCACCGCGCGTCCTTGTACAGCAGCAGCGAAACGCCCTTGTCGTTCACCGTTGCCACACGCACGTCGATTTCATCGGCGCGTAGGTCTCTGAATTTGCACATTTTTCATTCTCCTCTCGGTTTACACAATCTTGATGTTCCGCTTCTCTACAAGCGCCGCACCGGAGATGATTGCCCCGGATGTCAGCGCCGCTTTCAGCGCGGTCTTGTCCGCCTCGCAGGTCGTCTTGACCTTGACATATTCGGCGGGCAGTTTGGACACATCGCACTCCACCGATGTGGACTTGCGGAAGGTGATTTTCACGGCGTCACTCTCGAACGGTTTGTCCAGCGCGGCGGTCAGATAACCGCGCAGCCATTCGGCACGATTCTCGAACGCCTTCCGACGCTTCGCGAGCTCCTGCTCCTTCGCTTTCAGCGCGGCGGCGCGTGCGTCCAGCTCTTCGATGTACAGCGCCGTGTTCTCGACCTTCTCGGCAAACTCTGCGGGCAGGCTTACCATCAGCGCCTCTGCCTTGTCCGCGTCAAATTCGCCCGTCTCCGGGTCGATGCAGTCTGCCGTAAAGCCGTTTTCCAGCAGCTCATACAGATTTGCCTTGATGTCAAACAGATTCATGTCGGCACATCCTTTCCGATGCATATTCGTCCGCGCGGTCGCATTCTTCCGTGAGCTTGTCAACCTCTTTCTGCGCGTTCATAACATCCCACAGCTTGCGCTGGCATTGCACAATGTCTTCCTTGCACTCCACCTCATCCGCAAGCACACTCCAGCACCGCTCAAGGTGCTTTTCAGCCTCCGCAAGCCTGTCGTGCGGGCTTGCCGCCTTTGTCGGCTCGTCGTAAATCTCCGCGAAAAATTGCAGGTTCATTCCGCTACCTTGACCTTTCCGTCCGTGCCGAGCGTGTAGAAGACGTCCGCCTTGTACCGTTTGCCGTCAACCTTGATTGCCTTGTATGCCGTGATGTTGTCATCATCGTCATAGCGGACCAACACGAGAACTGCGTTTTTCTTGCCGCAAACCTTTGCATCATTTCCGAGTCCGATGGCAACACCGCCTGTACCAACCGATGCCGTTCCGGCGCGCCGAACGATGGCTGCACCACAGTTGCCCGCATTGGCTGCACCATAGTCGCCCGCATTATTCGTATCTGCGCCCTTGATTTTATCTGCAAACCCAAACCGCTCAAAGAACGCGGCGACGCTGATTTTACAGATGTCAAGCACGCTGATCTTTGCGCCGATTTTCAGCTTCTTCGTACAATACTTGCGTTCGTCGTCCGTATAGACCTCGTCAAGCGCCTCGACTTCGGTGAACTCGTGGCTCTCGCCGGGTGAATAATGCTCGAGCACCTGATGCGGCAGTGCGCAGAAATGCATGCCGTTCTTGCAGATTTTGGCGTTTTCTTCCTCAAAGACCTCGCCGACCGCGTACTGCTTTCCTCGGCAGATAAGCCCCTTTTCATAGCCCTTGTAGCCTTTCATTCTTTCGGCACCTTCTTTCGCACGGTCACAGCAGCTGTATGATTTATGATTTCGTCGACGAAGCACATTTCGGCATCGTCCAGCGCGTCGTGCGCGCCGCGAGCCGCGAGCATCGCACCAACGACAATAAAAACAGATTCGGCGCGGCTGAAACCAGCCCTGAACACTGCATCGTGTGCAAAGCACGCGTAGGCGCGAATCACTTCTTCGGTATTCGCTATGATAGCCGCATCGTCGTTTTTGTCTGTTTGCAGATAAGCATTCAGCGCCTTTCTTGCGTCTTCCAATGTAGTCATTTTTCCATCTCCTTTATAATCTCGTGTCTTTCCGTCGCTGACGGAAACTCAATTACCAGCTCCACCCGCAGCGGCTTGTCCGCGACCGGCGGTAGCTGCATCATGTACGTGCGGATTGCCTCCGCGATCTCTTCGCGCACGGTCATTTTTGATTCGCCCGCCGAAAGGCATCCCGCACGCGCTGCTTTACAATCTTTGCCGCATAGTACGCC
>ENA-UONV01003781-UONV01003781.1-human-gut-metagenome-genome-assembly--contig:-CS4-NODE-3781-length-9961-cov-8.943368_pt1 | contig 9961 bp, 7 predicted proteins | sample MGYA00242461_ERZ724008 | MGnify/ENA metagenome assembly ERZ724008 | reverse complement strand
TAATTTTAAAATTTTTTAAATCATCATTAATCCCTTCAAAATTAAGTAAATAAATAGTTATAAGTGCTCCGAGACTATTCCAAAGTGGATACTTTGCAAGGAAAACATTAAATGCCAAAAATATGAATAAAATTTTAATCGATTTAAATTTCTGCATAAGATATCACCACTTAATATTTTATCATAAAAAAAGAAAAATTGTTTGAAAATGATATGTCTATATGCTATACTAGACACAGGATAGGTGATAAAATGAAATATTTAAAATCTTTATTGGTTTTACCTTTTTTAATTGCCTTAAATGTTTACGCAGATGAATGTTCATATAAAGAACAAGCTAATTTAAACAAAGAAGCAGCACTAATCGAAGCAAACTATGAGGTCATCAAAGAACAAGAACCATATACTTTCGAAGATCCAGACGGATTGGGAACTACAGAAACAACAAGAACCATTACAACATTTAAAATAAAAATATATAATATCGCTGAAAACTTATCATTAAACATCAACGAAAGAATCGGTAATAAAGCAGGTTCAAACAAGGTAGTCACATACGCTGATACTGAAAATGGCGTATACACATTTACAAGCGACAACTTAGGTGATATTATAGATTACACGATTAAAGCAAGTGCCTTAAGTGGTGGATGCGCAGGAAAAACAATTAGAACAATGACCTTTAAAAAACCTAGAGTTAACCCATACGCTGGTTACGATATTTGCAAAGGCCATGAAAGCGTTCAATATTGTGAAGAATTTACTACAAAAGAATTTGAATTTACCGAAGCAAAACTAGAAGAAGTTTTAAAAGACATTGATAAAACAAATAATAGTGGCGATACAACTAATGAAAATGGATTTTTAAAATTCTTAAAAAATAACTACATCTATATCATAGTAGGAGTTGTAGTAATTGGTGCAGGCACAGGAGCTTACTTTATATATAGAAAGAAGAGAGTATTATGAAAAAGGTTTTGGTATTATTAATAAGCATATTTACCCTAGCATTAAACGTTAGTGCAGACTCAGATCATGGTATATGTGCTGGAAAAGAAGTAACTGGTGAAGGCTATTGTACATTAGAAAGTGGTGTATCAATCAGCGGTGTTGCTTTTAATCCTTCAGTAAATAACTTAACAAATGGACACCCAGCAGCACAGTATAACTATCGTGGTGGTATAAATGGAAAAACAGAACATTTATATTGTATTGACTCAAATTTAACCTCACCTAGTGGCTCATCATATAGTTATGCAAGAGCATTAGACCCAGAAAGATTTACATTAGATGGTATGTTAGCAAGAATGTACGTATCACTAGTAAATTCAGCCGTATATGATTTTAACAATGGTGCGTGTTCTAATCTAGACGATTGTTTTAATAAATACTTACAAGCTGCAAACGTTTTAATGAGAGCATTAGTAACAAAACAAGGATATAATATTCAACCAAAGGACTCATGGGGATGTGTAACTCTAGGAACTGGAGCATATCAAAACGTTGTTAGACAGTTAGAAGGAAAGTCATACACAGGAACGGCTTTAAAAGAAGATGGACAATATAATATAATCAAGAATTGGTATCAAACTGCAAGTAGTGCTGATGGTTATACCGGACAATCGTTTAAAATAGAAGCCGAATTAAATCGTGACGAAGAAATAGTAACCGAAGAAAATGGTGACACATTCACTAAAATCATTCCAATTGATTTAACTGGCTTAGAAAACTTTAAATACGATTATGAAACTTGGAAAAAAACAAACCCTAAAGTTCAAATAACTGAACTAGAATGTTCAGAAGGATTAACATGTGAAATCGATACAGAAAAATCAGGATTTAATCTAAAAGATAATCTAGTTGAAAAATTTAACGAAGATAAGATTACTTTCTACGTTAAAGTAACTGGTAACTCAAAAATGTTAAAAGACAAGAAAAAGGGTACTTTAACAGTAAAAATAGATAAATATCATGTTTTAGACACTGATAACCTAGCAATTTTAAGAGGTTATGCTACCCAAGCCCAAGGTTTATCTGAATATTTACCAGGCAAATCTATGCATTCAATTTGTTATCAAAGAATGGTAGCACTTATGCCTACGACACCTCAAAAAGTTGAACTAGAAATCGACTTAGAACTACCTCCATATTGTAAGGCAGAAACCGATGACCAAGGAAACAAAACATATAAATTAGGAACAGAAGAAGTTTCTATAAGTGATTACATAAATGAAGGATGTTGTACAGATGTCGATACAAGCCAGCTTTCAGAAGCAGAACTAGAAGTTTTTGAAGCAAATTGTGGCGGAGAAGATATTGTAGATTTAAAACAAGAATGTGGCGCCGGATCATGTGAAGGCAACAATGGTACTCTTCCAGCTAAGAATGTCGATTCATACGTAAAACAAGTAAGTATGAAAGGCACAATGGATAAAGTATATAAATGGGAAAATTCAGCGTCTGTTAATACAGCAACTTATGCACAACAAACTAAAGAAAATCTAAAATATTGGAGAGACGATGAATTTGCAAGTGAATTAGAAAGTAACCCATACTGTAAAATATATACGAGCGAAGAAAATCATATGTATTATCCAACAACAACAACAGCAACAAGTGGAAGATTCTTCGTATTTGGAAAAGGCGAGGATGGACAATATCTACAACCATATGTTGATGGCAAAATTTATTCAACTTTCCATACAGCATTTGAATTATGGCAAAAAGATTATATAAAAGCAATCCAAGAAGAAAAAAAGGCTTATACAGCATGGCAAAGACAGGAACAAATAAATGAAGCCCTATCAAATGGGAGTGAAACGACAACCCCAGTCGATGAGTATTGTGGAGATTGCGGAACTGACTCAAATGGAAATACTATTCCGTGTAAATACACCTATACTAAACACACAATTGAAGCGTATGACACATATTATAAGGGTGATTATGCAGGAACACCATTAGGAAGTTATACTGACTCATGGAACACAGGAAGCGAATGCGGTAATAATACAGCAAAACCTACTGCTAATGTTAGTGGAACATGGTCTGCATATACCGCTGCCAGAGATGCTAGAAGAAATCTTCAAACACAAAAAAAACAATGTCAAACTGCATCTGATAATTATCGTAATAACTGGAAATACATTTTAGAACCGGATCTTACATTCCATTATAATCAAAAATATTATGATTCTGTAAGTGGGCAGACAAAATATTTAACAACCGATATTAATATGGTAATTAGTGACAAATCAGAAAAATATTTTCCAAATGTAAGTACGAAAGTAACTGAGCCATCGAAAACTAGTGGAAGTTGGAGTGGAGTTAACTTTAACCAGGGTGATGGAGCAGAATACGAAAGTGCTATATATGGTGGTACAAATCATGTTGGAGAACGTATAAAAGAACCATTTGAAAATGTTGATAAAACCGATAATGAACATCACAATTACACGAGAGATTTCGAAGATATAAAACTTTACTACAGACCAGATAAAGCATACTACAGTTTGATACCTACTGGTTTATATATAACAAATGTTGATATTACATCAGCACAAGATGCTTTAGATATTGGATATGTATTTAACGTTCAAATAACCAATTATCAAGGTGAATACGAAACATGGTTTACAATTGAAAATAATGGTCACCTCGAAATTGAACCAACCAACGATAAGAAAAACGAAAGTAACATTCAATATAGAATTAATCAGTATTTAGAAGAACACGCATCTGAATTTACTGATCAAGCAAACGATATTGACGCTTCAAAAGCCTTCTCAAGTAAATGTATTTATTGTAATAGAGAAGTAATTTATGAAAGAGATTGTATTACATGTGAAGACGATGAAAACTTCAAACCAAATTATATATACAGAACAGTTAATCCATCAGACATCGACCCTAATAATCGTGGAGATTCTGGTGATTTAGGAAACAACTGGTCAAATCCAAAAGGAGAAGCAGCAGAGAACCGAATCAATAGTCTCGGAAAAGCCGACTCTATATATGACGATCATACAAAAGAAAACTTAGAGTATGAGTTTAATCTATCAACAAAAGTAATGCAAGAAATTAAAAAATCAAACAAATCGACAAATTATTATGATTTCGGATTAAAATGCAACGATTATGGTAAAGAATGTGAAAGCACATTTATCAATGAATATGCATCTTACACAGAAGGTCGTAATAAATACAAATATTATGTAAATGGAACATTTAAAGTAGGAACAATGGATTCACTTCTTGGAGGTACATATCCAGAATTAGAAGATTGTCCAGACAAGTTATGTCCATAAGGGAGGTGTAGAAAATGAAAGAAAGTCTTTGGGGATATTGGTTAATTATACTTGGTATTTTCATTCTCAGTGTTATGCTTCTTTTACAAAACTACACAACAACTAATGAACAAGATGTTTACCTAATAAAAGAAATTACCGACGCCGCAATGGGTGATTCATTAGATTTAGCCCATTACAGAAAATATGGTGAAATTAGAATTATTAAAGAAAAATTTGTTGAAAACTTTATCAGAAGATTCTCTGAAACAATAAACATTAATAAAAATTATAAAATATCTTTCTATGATATATATGAAGCACCACCAAAAGTTAGCGTTAAAGTAGCAACAACTACCGGAGATATAACAATTGAAGGAACAACAGATTCTTATGCGGTAGTAAACAAACTAGATGCCATACTAGAAGATCTAAAAACACCTAACACCCCAGAAAACAATGAATTCCCTAAATATTATAAAGGCAATAAAGTAGCTTCTAGTACGCCTTCAAAAACTCAAAAACCATCTGAATCTAATACCGACGATAAAAAAGAGAGTATTACATTGAACTTCAGTGGTATAACTCAAAATCCTAATCAAGTATTTTCATATAACGGAAAAGACGTAAAAATGAGTTGTGCTTGTGGCCCATTATCTTTAACATCAATTATTGAATCTAAAGGTAAATCAAATAAATTATATGAGTACCTTTCAAATTCAGGCTATACACATAATAAATTAAGTGGTAGTGGTTCACAAAGTCAAAAAATGGCAGCATTAACATTTAGTAAAATGAGTAATTCAGGTCTTAATGGTCCTACAAATGGTAATGCTCAAAGAGGTAGTACTTGGTGTGGTTCTAATGGAAATTATACAACTAGTTCAGAATTTAGTTCTATTGTAACAAATTCAGGTTTATCAATAACTGGTAAAGGCGGTGGCTTAAATGGAGGCTCAACTGGATTTGCCGATAAAATTTACGAACAATTAAAAAATGGTTCACTCGTTATGGTTGCACTTCCTGCCGGATATAACAAAAAAGGTACTGGATTTGAAAGTACAGGAGGCGGTCATTACGTAGTAATCTACGGCTATGATGCCAAAACAAATACATTCCTATTCTACGATGGCTATAATGGTAGAGGAAACCGTAAAGAATCATGGGACGTAGTAAACTCAAGTGTAGTAGAATATATCGGAATAGGTTAAGATAAAACAGACAAAAAGGTAACGCAACGTTATCTTTTTTTGAGACATAATAAAGTAAATAAAGGTTAAATAAAATAATGGATTGTCTACATCCTCTCTCAGTTGCCTACTTTAAGTATACCAGTACAATTTTACATGTCATAGAATAAAAAAGTGCAAATTATTATGAAATATGGGACAAATTAGAAGGGTGTACTTCATTAATACTTCCTTTATATATCGAAGAAGATACAAATAGTAGCGTTCCAGTAGAAAAAACATCGTATGGTGAGTATATGATTAGACTGACTTTTAAATTAAATGTAAACTATACAGGATTAAAAGTATTAGAATATAATAAGTCAACTAAACTTTTCGAGATTAGTGAGATAAATCTTGAGGATATTGACGTACGAAATGACATTTTGAGTCTCAAATTTAAAAATATTACTGGGTTCATAATAATTCGCGTTGAAGATTACTGGTAGCCATGAGCAACGAACAACCAGAAATTAATAAGTATAGTAAACTTGCTTAAATGCAAGTTTTTTCTTTTTGAGTGCTTGAATAAAAAATAAAATATTGCTATAATTAACTTATCATAGAGAAGAATAAAATGGAGGATTTAATATGAATAATTTACTAGTTGGAATCAAGAGATTCTTAGGAAACAAAAATACAGTAACCATCATTGGTGTTTTAGCAGGTATTGCCGTTCTTTACATTGGGTATAACTGGCGTGTTAAACAAGCAATAGAGCCAAAGAGTGTACCTTATGCTAAACAAGAAATAGCAGCAAACACCCTTATAACAACAGACATGATAGGTAGTGTTAAAGTAAGTAAAAGTATGGTTGACTCAACAACTAATTTAGTAACTGCTAACAATCAAGTAGTTGGTAAATATGTGTCATATGATACAACTATTCCCGAAGGAAGTTTATTTTATAAAAGCCAATTAATGACAGAAGAACAACTACCAAACTATATCGTTCGTAACATTCCAGAGGGATATACAGTATATAGTTTAGAAGTAAACTCACACTTAACATACGCAAACAGTATTATGCCAAACGATTATATTGACTTATACTTTAAAGCCGTTGACGATGACAACAAAGTAATGTTTGCCAAAATGATTGAAAGTATTAAAGTAATTGCTGTAAAGGATTCAAAAGGTAAAAGTGTTTTCTCATCAGAATCAAAGGATGCTCAACCAGCCGAATTAGTTTTCGCTGTACCAAACGATATGTTCTTACTTTTGAAAAAAGCAGACTACATTCGTAGTAACTCAATCGCTATCGTTCCTGTTCCAAGAAATGCAAACTATACAGAAAATCCAAATGCTACTCAAGTTGCAAGTGAAGTTATAACAGATTTTATTCTATCAAAATCAGCTTATATTCCAGAAAGTACAACGAACACTGATACAAACAACAACTCAAGCGATACTGGTGAATAAGAAGGTGACAAAATGACAGATGCAATTTTCTCAGAAATAGATTTTGGACCTTTAAAAGAATTTTTAGAAGATGATAATATAACCGACGTATCCTATAGTAATGGTGGTCAGGTTTGGTTAAAAACATTAGATAAAGGTGTCTATCAAGTAGTAAGGCCAGAAATTAATAATGCTCTTATGGAAAAGCTAGCATTCCAATGTTCAAACGTAATGGGTAAAACATTTAACATGGCCCATCCATTCCTAGATGCTGAAAGCGCAGAACTTCGTCTTAACTTTGTTCATGATAGTATTGCAACTAACGGCATCGCTTGTGTTATCCGTAAAACACCAGCAAAGATACGTCTAAACAAAGATAAACTTCTAAACGAAAAATATTGTACACTTCAAATACACGATTTTTTAATGAAATGTGTTGAAGGTCACTGCAATATCATTGTATCCGGAGAAACTGGTTCAGGTAAAACAGAACTTGTTAAATATTTAGCAAGTCATACAAAAGAAAATGAAAAAATAATAACAATTGAAGATACATTAGAACTTCACTTAGATAGAATTTTTCCAACAAGAGATATCGTAGCAATGAAAACAAATAACATTGCGTCATACTCAGACGTTCTAGTAACTTGTATGCGTCAAAACCCTAAGTGGATTTTACTATCAGAGGTTCGTAGTGCTGAAGCAGTTATGGCTGTTCGTAACTCAATTTCATCAGGACACAACATTTTATCTACAATCCATGCTGATAAAGCCGCAAGTATCCCAATGCGTATGTACTCACTACTAGAAACAAATCAAGACGTAAGTCAGTTCCTATCTACAATTCATAGATACGTTCAAATCGGTGTTTATGTAAAAGGTTACATGAGCAAAGCACTTGGAAGATTTCAACGTGAAATCATGGAAGTAACTGAGTTCTATGTAGACGAAAATAACAAACCTTGCACAAACATAATTTATAAAAAAAGTATTGACGGATCATTTGCAATGAAAAATCCAACAAAATACTTACTAGATTACTTATCAATTCAGGGAGTAGAACTTCCTGCAGATACATTTAGATTAGGAAATGTAAATAATGGCAGCAATGATAACAAAGTTGACTTAAGCGACCTTGAACTACCGAAAGCTGCAGCCTAAGGAGGTGAACTATGGAGTTAGTTCTATTACTACTCATCGCTTTATTTGTTATATCATATAGAAAAAATGATGGTGAAAGCGTATATAAATTTATTGCTAAAGAAGTAACTGGTTTATATGATAAATATGCTCCATATAGTTTCAAAACAGTAAGAGAAAAATCTATAGAACTAGGTGAAGAATACACTACTAAACAATACATTACTCAAGTTATAATCTTTGGTGCAACAGGTGCTGGTATTGCATATCTATATTTCTATAGTATCATTTGGGCTATAGTTTATGGTATTGCCGCTATCGCATTTATTCCATACCTAGCATTCCTTAGATGTAAAAGAATTTATAGTGAATTCCTTTTTGAACAAATCCAAGTTTACACAACAAATGTTATTATGGAATTTAATACAACTCAATCATTCGTAAAAGCCTTAGAAGGTGTAAGAGATTCTGGCGTTTTAGAAAATCCAATCTTAGATGATGTAAAACTAATGATAGATTTAAGTTACCAAAATGGTACAATCGAAGAATCAATAAACTATTTCAATCAAAAATATCCATATTATATGGTTAAAAATATGCACCAATTATTCTTACAAATCACTAGAGAAGGTGCCAAAGATTCAGGTGAGTCACTTGATAACATGCTACTAGATATAGATATGTTAGTTGAAGGTGTATATCGTGATAAAATGGATAGAGAACAATATCATAAAAAATTCTTAACCTTTGGTTTTGCCTTATATTTACTAGTAATGCTTACTCAGTTTCTTCTCGGAACTGAAAGTTACATCTCAATGCTTGATAGATGGTACGTAGTATTATTACTTCATGCAATTATTCTGATAAATACATACTTCTTAGTTGATGGTGAAAAATACTACAATGAAAATACAGGAGGTGAGTAGCGATGATGATCGAAGTTATGATACTTGGTATCCTTCTATATGTAATACTTGAATATAATGGCAGCATCAGTACCAATAAATTTATTATAGATAACCAAGATATCTTTAAAAAAATAAAAGAAAAAGACTATGATTTTTATGCAAAAGCAAGATATGGCGATTCAATTGATGTAGAAGCTTTATTTAATGCCAGACTAAAAAATGGTCTTATCGTAATATTCTTACTTATCTTTACTTTCATATCTAAACTTAGTTATATCAACTGCATATTTTCAGTAATCGTCGGATATGGTGTTTATAAATTAAATTACTTAAAACTAAGAAAATATTATAAAACTCACTTACATGAAATAGATATTATGCTTCCATATTACCTAAAAAACTTAGAAATCTTAGTTCAGCACTACACAGTACCCGTGGCTTTAGGTAAATCAATTGATGAAGCCCCAGAAATATTCAGAGGTGGGCTTAATGACCTTATCGCTAAAATCAATGCCGGTGATTCAACAATCAATCCATACATGGATTTTGCTAGAGACTTCCCGGTAAGAGATTCAATGCGTATGATGCGTTTACTTTACAGACTTAGTTTAGGTAGCCAAGAAAGAAAACAAGAACAATTATTAACATTTTCAAGAAACATTTCTAACTTACAACAAAAAGCGCGTGAAACAAGATATAAAGAACGTCTTGAAAAAATGGAAAGTAAAACAATGGTTATGCTTATTTCTACCGGAGTAGGTGTAATGGTCTTACTAATCATTTCAATCCTAATGCTATTTACTAGCGGAATGTGATCACCTAAAAGTGGTCACATTTTAAAAAAAATTCAAAAATTTTATTGACAATACAAAGAAAATAATGTATGCTTATATTGTCTAATAGTAAAGGGTACAAAAAAAATTAATGACTTTGTATATATTTTAAAGAAATATATACAAAACATATTATATCAATATAATAAAAAAAGTAATATTTT
>ENA-UONV01003775-UONV01003775.1-human-gut-metagenome-genome-assembly--contig:-CS4-NODE-3775-length-9969-cov-4.170668_pt1 | contig 9969 bp, 14 predicted proteins | sample MGYA00242461_ERZ724008 | MGnify/ENA metagenome assembly ERZ724008 | reverse complement strand
CATCATATCTACTTTTTCCAAAATATTTTCCCATATATTAGTTCCTTTTTTGATTGATTTGAATTATTCTATATTGCTAATTTTGGCTCAGAAAGAACCTCATTTAATCTCTTTATTCCTGCATCGTAGTATTCTTTGTCTATTTCGAAGCCGATATATTTCCGGTTGGTATTGACACAGGCAATCGCTGTGGAACAACTGCCGATAAATGGGTCTAAAACAACATCGTCTGACTGTGTGGTTAATGCCAACAATCTTTCAATAAGACGAACAGGCTTCTGTGTCGGGTGAATTGCGCTGTAATGGTCACGAACTATCTTAATAATTGATTTCTCATTCATTCCACATTCCATTGATGATATAATGTTACACGACCTGTCTCCGATTTTCATGTCTCCGTGCAGTCCTTGCTTGTTTGCTTTTTCATCTTTATACAAATCTGTTCTTATTATTGACCTTTCTGTACATCCATCACTCATGGCTCTGACTACCGCAGCGCATCTATCCTCATTTTTAAAACCCGGCTGAGCCGATACGTTATATCCACTAACCCTATCAAGATCATAAGATGCAACATTGTTAATTAAAAAATCTTCAACTGCCTTCAACGATTTAGGATTATGTAATATAGCTTTCATTCTTCTTAGATCCTGTAATACTGAGGCCACATCACCACATTTTGCTTCTATGTATGGAACCTTAACCCTATTAATGCTACCCTTACCCAAACTGCTAATACTTATAGTTTCGTGCACTCTTAATAAAGCCAATAAAGGAGATGTTATATATGATTTATCCCAAATGACTTCCTCTTTAAAGGAGAAACCCAATTGAGAAAGTATGACATTCCACCTATAAAACGAAGTACCACGCCCAAATAGTACTACAAATCCATCAGGTTGAAGCACCCGTTTAAATTCTTTAAACAGCTCACGTTCATCAAATTCACGTTCCAGTTTCTGCCCTTTCAAGTATAGATATGGAGGATCGGTAATGATACAATCTACACTTGCATCAGGAATACGTTTAATTCCTTCCTGACAATCCTCATTGTATATTCTATTAATATCCATATTTAGTTCATTTCTATTCTGATTTGAATTATTTGAATATTCTTTTTAATCCTACATTCATGGCCTCCCTTTTCGCTTCATCAGACGGATGTACGTATATGTTAAGAGTAGTGCTTATATCTGAATGGCCCAAAAGAGTAGATGTTGTCTTGATATCCACCTTATTCTCTATAAGAGTAGTGGCAAACGTGTGCCGTAACCCGTGAAACTTGATGCAGTGATTTAACTTTACCTTGTCTTTTATAAAGACATTGTAATAATTTCTAAACGTTCGCGGTTCAATGAAGTGATCCGAGCAGGTGCATACATAATAGTCGGGATTGCATACCGCAAAAAAACGCTTTACAAGCGGAAGAATATTCTTCATGATTGGTATATACCTGTCCGACGATGTTGTTTTTGGGGTACCGATTTCGATCCAGGAGGTTTTATCATCCGGGTTATAAATCCGCTCTATTGTTTTATTTACATGGATCGTCTTTTGGACAATATCCACGTCCGACCATTGTAGCGCGCACACTTCTCCGATTCTCATTCCAGTGCATATCGCGAGTAATATTCCAAGATTTCTTGGAGACGGGTTTTCCATCGCATAGTCTACTATCTTCCTATATTCGGAAGGAGAGTACCTCTCTACTTTAGTTGTTCCGGTTTTCGCCTTAGTTGGCCAAACCATTTTCCAACGAGTGTCGGGCACGTTTATTTCAAATTCTTCAGACGCGTAATGTATAAGCATTTTCAGTACAATCAGAATGTCATTACAATACTTTGCAGAGCGACCATGTTTTTCCATTGAATCATAAATAAAAGGAATAATCACCTTCTTGTTAAGCAGCTCAACATCAATATTGCCTATGGCAGGATTGATAACCTTAACAAATATCATCTTGTAAACAGACAAGGTTGAAGCCTTGACCTGCTTTTCCTTTATAGGTATCCAAGCCTCATACACATCTTTCAATTTCATTATCACATACTATTTTATCGTTAATATTAGCTTTGATTATCTCGGAAAAAGCAAGCGTATCATTCTTGTGATTGAGAAGAATATACTTTTGCTTTATCTCCCCTGTCAATACATCACCATGGTAAACATATCCCATGATCCCACGAATAGACAAATTCAAAAGAAGTATAGGGATTGATCTGGCAGACAACTCCCAACACGTTACCATATTTTCCGAAGGAAAGTGTTCCCATGGCATCTTTTTACTACAACGTTGCCACCAGTCAACTATGAGTAGTCCGCCGCAGCCGGCAGTTGGCTCGTGGATAGTTGTACCTTTCTGCCCAATAATATCGGAAAGAATGTGCGACACTTCAGGACATGTGAAATCCTGTCCCTTTTGTTTACGCTCAGACAATTCAGCTTCATACATTTCCTGAAACCAGTCGAAAGACATATCGTTGTTATTCAACCGTATCAGTTCATTGTAAACTTTATTGCGAGCATCTAAATCACCCTCTAACAAAGCCGAAATTGCACCCGGAAGGTCTTTTAAATCTTCTATATCAAATAGATTAAACAAATCATATTTATTCATATTGCTTACCTAATGGGTTAAGGAAAGTTTTATTATATCGTATTTTAGCCGCAAGCAATTTTTTTGCAGTGCCTTGTATATATCCTATTATAGAGCGTGGAAATAGCCCATTGGTTGCGTTATCAATCGTTAAGCTGATAGCATTTACCGCTAATTCATACGCTTCTTCATCCGATCTCTCCAATTGATACTTACAGTAGCTTTCCACTTCTTTCAGATAATCAAACATAAATGTCGGAGGAGTACCTTTTTCCAAACACTCAATTAATTTTCTAAACTCTTTAATATCAACTGGGTATTTACATATGACACTCCCCCTCTTGTGCTTTTTATAGAACTCGTACCTATCTATCCCCTCTCCGGATTTATCAATTATAATCCCTTTAGGGATAGACAAGGGGTTTATCTTATTTTTTGCCGCATAAATAAGACGACTTCTCTTTATCGAATGCCGGATACCGTCCTCCATTAATACGGACACGGTACAACCTTTATTTTCTTTACCTGTATTCTTATTGATTATTTTCAAATCAGAAGACACAAGGTAATACGTTCCTGGTATATCTAAATTGTTGCTCATTACTTTTTAGTTTTGGTCTCTCATATTTAAAGGTTAAAACAAAAATACGTCCTCCACCGTCAGCGGTTGTTTCGTTCCCTGCGCATACATGCGGGCTTTCAGCCGCTCGCACAAGATATAGACGAAAGAGCCTGCATCGGGATTATCCATCTTGATAAATATGGCGGTTAGCCCCATTGTCTTGGCGCCAATCTCCACGAGATCGCACGGCTTGCCGTAGTACGTCCAGTAATACTGCACTTGCGCCAGCGCACTGTCTTCCACCTGAATGATCAGGGCTTTCGGTTCACGGTAGATCATGGCTCTTTAAAGTAAGATTTAACTTCCCCGTCAGGTATCCAGTCGATGGTAACGACCGCTTTCACTTTTCCGGTACCGCCACATGAAGGACACGGTTTTTTCACGCGTTCGGTGATAATGTCCGAATCAAGGAAGTAACCGTTTCCCTGACAATGCCCGCAGGTATATCCGTTGAATTCGCCTACCGTCTCCCGTCCCGTTCCGAAGAGGGGTGCCGTGATCAGCACCCCGTTCTGTTTCTCACTCATAATCATTCGATATAATAAGTCTGTACTAACTGACAATTCCTGTTTATGTGAATCACCGTTCTTCCCTCATCCGTGCGGATTTCCGTAGTCACCTTTTCCGCACGTATGCTGCCGCGTGAACGTTGCGCGGCTATCTCCGCATTGATGAATGCCTGCAGATTCGCGAAGTCGCGCTCGTTGCCCTGCAAGGTCATGCGTCCGGTAGCGGCTTCCACGGCTGCCTGCACGGCAAGCAGCCACTGCGGTTTGTCATTCGGGATAATAGAGCTATAAAAAACCTTTGCCATAACCCTACATCGCTGAAAGTGACAACGGCAGATTCACCGCATTACCCTGTTCGTCCTTCATCTCCACCTGGATGAACTGGCATGTCGGCACCGGACGGTAAGCCGCCTTAATGATGTTGATACCTTCCAGAAATCGTTCATCCTTTGACTTGATGGCGAGTTTTTCCAGTTCCAACACCTTGTTGGCCTTCAGCGCCCCTTTGCGATCCTTGGCAAGGAGACTCATTACAGTATCCACAAGGTTGGCGCTGTTTTCGTCTTTGGCCATGGTCTTAATGTACTCCTTCACCATGTCGATACCTGCCTCCACGGTATCATCCCAGCCCTCATTCACACGGTTGCCCAATGTGATACGCATCAGGCTGTCCGAGGTGGTGAACGTGTCACTCTGGCGGTCGCCTTTCACCTTGAACAGTTCATTCTTCATAGTGATAACCGCAGAGAAATCACCAAAGATTTCCTGTTTGACAGCCATCATTTCCTCAGAAAGCTGTTGCAGTTTCGTCACACTGGCCTTGACAGTGCTGTCTACTAATTGCTTGTACGTCTCGCGTTCCCGCTCCACGCGGTTACGTTCCGCCCGTTCCTCGGCATCCAACTGCACCTTCAGTGCGGCGCGTTCTGCTACTGATAATTTTGATAAATCCATAATCTTCTTTTTATTGGTTAATAACTTATTCTTTCTCGTTGTTGGTGGTTCCTGATCCGGGTCTGCTCCTTATACTTCGCCGACTTTTTTGGTTCTTCCAGCGCAACCAGTTCCTGATCCAGACGATCATAGCGTATCAGTTCAGCATGATAGGCATCCAGCAGACGGTCATATTCGGCGGGTCTCAGAGTATCCAGACCGGACAGTAACCGCTCCTGATAATCGCAGATTCGGTCGGCACTGGCTTCAAGCAGCAGGGCCACCTCCTGACGGTGTTCACTGCTGTTATTAGCATATACTTTCGTCATATCATGCCTCCTTTCCGCATTGCTTTACAGTACGATAATGGCGTACAGCCGGACTGGCATCCAATTCACTTTTACTATAATGTACTACCCCATCCATACTATAAGCCGTTATAAAACCACGCATTGACCAGCCTCGAAGAGTTTCTTTGCGGCATCCTACATATCTTGCCGCTTCACTTTGATTTATTAAATCTGTTCTACTCGCATCTGGTACCTCCCTGTTCTCTATACGAATACGACTTGCCTGAAGCAATTCATTCACAAGTTCTTCTAAAAGATTGACTTTACGTTCCATAGCTCTAAACTCCCGTACACTAATTGTTTTAACCTCTCGACATAAATCTTTGTCTGATACCGGATAACTACTGGCATCCGGTATCAGCTCCTCCAATTCCAAGGCACCCGCCGCATAACGTGCAGCATCACGTAGAGCATAAAAAAACTTATCATCTTTATTCTCCTCACCTACCGATAATACAAACTCCTTAAAGAGTTGTGTTTCTGTGCGTCTCTGTTCCAGTACTTCTGCTTGTGACATGCTAAACCGGTCACCCTTCTTACGAAGAATGGCTATTGTGCGGTTGATTTCTTCTTGCTTTCTCATAATCTGATTATTTTTTCGTTTTTCTTTCTTCGCGTCTCATAAATGCCTCCAGTTGCTTCTTCGTTTCCTGCAATTCCCAGAGGGCCATTCTTGTCACATCCTTACGGGATTTGGTGTATTTCCGAGCCCAAAGGTTCAGTTTCGCCACATTCATCCGATATTCCTCCTCACTGTCGCTGGTGAAACCTTGGTTCAACTGAGGGATCAGAAAGGACAACCGATAGATATCACGGAACACAAGCCGGGCTTCCTTATCTTGCAGTGCCTTGGCTTTGTCATCCATCGGGTTCAGTCTATCAAGCAATTGCCGGGCTTCTTCCATTGTCAATTCTTTGCTACTCTGTGTCCGTCCGGAGGTGAAAGAATAGACGCACCCGTGGCGGGCTTCATCGTCCATGCCAAGTGTTCGGAACGTAGCATGCAGGGCTTTTAACTGCTGTGCCGTAATCGTCTTGTTAGTTATTGTCTTCATTGCTAATCACTAAATATTAATCACTCTGATGCCTCACCCCAATATCTTGCAGCTTCTTCCGGCCATATATCATAATATCCTTTCGGACCGATAAAACGCCCTTTGCTGAAAGCTCTGTATCCCTCGACGTATATCTTCAGCGAAGCATCGAACATCACACTCTTACCGCTGCGTCCGGTAGGAGGCCTTCCACTGGCATGACTAATAAAGATTATCAGTTTATTACGGTGTTGTTCCTTGAACTCGATATACTGCCGATAGGTCATCTGTGTGTATTGAAAACTGTCTATCACCACGAAGTCAGGTGCCTTCTGACGTTTCAGGCGGAGACTGAGCTGATCCATATTCTCATTGTCGATGAGCAGGAAACGGCGATTTACCTCCATCATGCCAAAGCGACGGAGCGTGTCCTGCATGGTAAGGCAGGCACCTTCCTCCATACTGTTGTAGGCCACTCGCCCGAAGCGGCAAAGATATTTGCAAAGCTGCATCACGAACGAGGTCTTTCCGTTGCCGGAGTTCCCCCACACGAACCATACCCCACGGCGCTCCGGAGTGCCGAAAGCATCATACCATACACCATCGAAAGGCAGTGTGTCGAACTTCATGCCCAGTATCTCGCGCACGCCCTTGGCATTACGATCAAAAGTCGTACCCATTACTCCGCATCTCCTTTCTGCTGCTCACCGCGGCGTTTCTGCACATGTACCACCCGTTTCACCCGGCGCAGGTCATTGTCTGCTGACTCGGCCTCTTTTAGCACACGTTTTATTTCGGCTTCATTCGTCAGCCCGTTGGCTTGACAAATGGCATATACGTCGTTGCGGGATGTGGCATTCAGGTCGAAGAATTTACGACCAATACGGCTGTTGATTTCCTTGTAACCTTTCTTGTTATAGCGCAGCCCATTGTCTACACGACGCTTGATATAGTCGGTGCTCATGAACACAATTCCGGCACGCCCTTCCAGGCGGTTGTAGATGCTGATGAAATAGTTCAGCACGCAGTCCGTCAGCTTGTCGCCTTCATCGAAGACGAGAAGCGGGTTCTGGAGGAAGCCTATCATGCCGAGGGCATAGTCCAACATGTCGCGAAGGTTATTGGTGCTGTCGGTAGGTGCGCCCACTTGCTTGGCTATCTCGCGTACGAAGTCACTGCGCTTCATGTCTTCACTGCAAAGGATATAGAACACGTTACGGTGCGTACGACGGAACTCGATGGCGGCGGTAGTCTTTCCGCATCCGGCATCTCCCACCAGCCAGGTGACGTTCTTGTACATCTGCGCATCAGCCAGTACATAGGTGGCAAGGCGGTAGTTCTCACTCTCGCAGATGGTCCAGCGTTCGAAACTGAAACCGATTTGCGCAGCAATGCGGCTGAACATGTCATCGGAGATACTTTCGTATTTGGTATTCAAAATCTGGCTTACCACGGCCGCACTGACACCTTGCAGGCTCTCGCTGGCACGGTTGCGGCTGGGGAAGTTTTCACAATAGGCCATCAGTGCGTCACGGATGGCATCTTTGTCTTGTTTGGTTAGTCCTTTCATTGCTTGAATGGTATTTAATTGATCATTGATTACTGTTTAAAATCTGTCCAACGCCAGTTCATCCAGTGTCATATTGGAGAGTGCCTTGGTATATTCGCCTACGGTGGAGTAGTCCAGTGTGGCATCTGCTTCATCTTCATCCTGCCTGCGTTTTTCTGGCAGAGATAAAGGAATGGTCAGTTCACCACGGTCATACTTTTCGCGACATTCATCCATCTTCTTCTTGCTGACATTCTTAGGTTTCGGAGTGGAGAGGCCGAAAAGTTCGGCGGCAATACGTTCGTCCAGATCGAAGCGTTCACCTTCCAACTGGATGGCGGCCATCATGTCTTTATTACGCTCGATAGTCTGACGCATGAAGCTGCTCTGTTCCGGTGTACGTTCCTGCGTGGCACGACTGATGTTCACTTTCGGTGTGGCAGTGGCACTGTATTTAGGTCCGGTGGCGGTTTTACGCCAAAGCTCTATACGCGTCATATCCATCGGATCATACATCACGGTGAATTCGCGTCCGGTGTTTTGCAGTGCCCAAGATTCATCCCTCAACCCATCGACAGCATATACGTCATAATGGTATTTCTGCTTGTTGATTTCTATCTGCAGGCCATAGTTGGTGTAAGTCACAGGTTTGGGGTTACACAGCCAGAACATCTGCATCATATCTATTTCAGTCACAGGTTGCGCCTCAGGATTCTCGCTCATGCGATACATCTCAATGTGGGGCATACCGGTGGCAAAATGCTTCTCTTCATTATTCCACTTATCACGGCATTCCTTATATATGATCTTCAACTCTTCAAGCGTAGGCAATGCATAGGCGTTCTCTTCTATGAATTCCAGATTCGGCTTGCTGTTCAGCTTCTTGGCATTTACATTCTGTCCGGTGAAGTACCAGATAGCGTGCAACACCTGAGCCTGAAAGCGTCCGAAAGCGCTCTCGATGGTTTTGGACTGTCCGTTGTAAGGCATGGTAGGGCGATGTAATATTGTAAGGCGTTGAAAGAACCCCGTTGCGTCGCCTTTCTTGTGTCCGCCTTGATTATCCGTTACGATTTCGTAAGGACGACTACCTGCCGTTTCTACTGCCATGCGATAAGCGCGATATTGGCTGTCGAAGTTCTCGTTCGGAGCAATGTCATAGCCCAACAGCGTTTCACTGTAAGCGTCCATCACTTCATACACGCTGGTGGTACACATCTTACCCTGCTCATTCTTATAATAGAGGTTCAACTTGGTGCCGTCACCATACCACAAGGCATCCCGCATCTGCGGCAGACTGGTCTTCATCAGGCTGGAATACTTGGATTTCCACTTCTGCATACCATAGACGGCAGCATACCACATAGGCATCACGGCAGGATCATAAAGATAATTCTTCACAGTGGTGGGCGACTTGATAATATTTAGCCCACGTTCCACCGCCTGACGGTTATATTCTTCAAATATCTGTGCCTCAGTGTAGCGGGGAACAATACTGCGTCTCAACTTCAGCAACAGGCGAGCTTCATCCGGAGAAATCTTGCGGGCCACCTGATTACCTGTATTCCGGTTGATGAGGGCGGCATATTTTAAACGTTTGTATGCGTTGAACTTCTCACGTAAGCGGGTGACATTGACAGGCAAAGTATGTCCATACTGCACACGTAATTTCTCGCATGTACCCTGTACTGTTTCCCACACCACCGACTTACGGCTGTAACCGCACTTCTTATGCAGGCCCTCAGTCTCTTTCTCCACACGGATCATTTCGTTCATCACTTCGGCATTCAGCACATATTCGGCCTGGCGTGGCAGGGAAATTTGCGGTTCATAAGTCTTGTAAAACTCCACCGCCTTATTATCGCTACGAATGATATTGCTCATTAGTTGTTCTTTCATTTCTTCAAGTGCATTGGGATAAAGTTTGTCGTATGCCTCACGGATAAGGTCGGGAAGGCTGGTGTAGTCAATCAGGGCGTATGAGCCAGCCCCCTTACCGGGACGCACCACACGAAGTTTGCCTTCACGTACCTTTTTATCATAATTGGGCTTGCTCAATATCCTTCCCTGCGAAACCAGTTCAGGGAAAGTGACACATTTTATTTTACCATATATTTCCATATCCTTAGCAACTTTACTCATTCTACTTGTGCAGGCCCCGGCGTCGAACCGGAGCGGTAGCCGCCTTGTTACAGGCTCTCCTCCTGCTTCGCGTCCGGCATCAATAGGGATAATGCCACAATCACCGACAGTGCCACGATCATTAGTCCGCTGATGCTATCCTTATCCGTTGCAGCCTCATTGCAACCAAGCCAAAGCCCGTAGGCCATACCTACGACGATAGCTGCCTTCAGTATTTTCATGAATGTTTTCATA
>ENA-UONV01003770-UONV01003770.1-human-gut-metagenome-genome-assembly--contig:-CS4-NODE-3770-length-9981-cov-4.429277_pt1 | contig 9981 bp, 5 predicted proteins | sample MGYA00242461_ERZ724008 | MGnify/ENA metagenome assembly ERZ724008 | reverse complement strand
ATGGGGGCTATTCATAAATGATTGAGTACCGAACCCAGCAAACTTACAAGAGAGAATAAAACATTAAATTCATTTTCTCTTTTTTTAGAATATTCTTCCTTGCATGATTTATAATATCTATATTTGCGCCCGGATTTAAGAATCCGGCTTTCGGGTGCTTCGTGATATATCTTATTAAACGAGGTGAAAAGGGAATCAGGTGAAACTCCTGAACAGACCCACTGCTGTGAGCTTCATAAAACTTTTCGGATAAATTCTACACTTGTCCACTGTCCGTATAGGATGGGAAGGACTTCCGGAAGGGAAGCGAGTCAGAAGACCTGCCTGCAAAGTCTGCAATCTACAGTTTCGGGGGAAAAGAAACGTAAGAGATTCACATTGCTTCAACTCATATTGTTATAGATATGGGAGGTCATTGCTCGGACTTCATGCCTCGAAACATAACGGAAAATAATTGTGTGTATGCAGAAGAAACGCATTTTGAGGTTATGTTGTGCAGTGCTAATGGTGTCATTATCCGCCTGCGAGTATGAGGATGATTTTCCTGCCGGAGTGGGCGAGGGTAATATCGAAGCTATTGTTTTGAACGAGGGAAGAATCGGTACGAATATGGGAGCTATATCCGTATTGTACCGTAACGGGATGGTGAGTCCCGATGTCTTTCGTGTTGTGAATAACCGACCGTTAGGGGATGTAGCACAATCTATTACGATGATTAATGGGAAGTACTTCATCGCTTTGAACAATTCTAAGAAAATCGAGATTGTAAATTCCACAACCTTCGAATCCGAAGGTACGATACTTTACACACAGGCAGGATTACCGCGTCAGATTGTGGCTATATCGGATACCACTGCTATCGTTTCCGATCTTTTAAGTAACAATGTCTCTGGTGTTGATTTGCCCAGCCAGCTGGTACGGATCCGTACCGTACCTCCTTATGGTACTCCCTTGGAATATATTGTTATCAGAAAATGGGTAGAATATATGGAAGTGGCTGATCATAAACTATTTGGTATTACAGCAAAAGGGGTTTATGTGTTCGATCTGGAGAATATTACTCTGGAAGGAAGCCGCATGATAGAAGAAGTCTATAATGAGGAAGTCACTAAAACCTGTAAATTGCTGAAAGACAAAAACGGTAAGATATGGGCTTTGATGAACGAACGTGATAAAGGTAAACTTACTGCTATCCTGTTAAAGTGTATTGATCCGCAGACGGAGAAGGTAGTGACTACTTACAGACTGCCTTTTGTCAGTAAGAATGAAGCCAAAGAAGGGGATGTAACCGGAACTATCAGCTATAACCGGACAGACATGGATGCTACTAAAACTCTGATCTATTTTAGTGTGCGAACCTGCAAACCGGGTCTTCCGAATGACTCACAACAAAGTATTTATACGTTGAATACGGATGATGGTACTTTCAAATTACATCGTCATGTGCCTGGAGTAGATATGATGTATGGTTGTGGAGTAAGTCCGCAAGGGGAAGTGTATATCTGCGACTGCCTGGACTATTCGGCACAGCGTGGCTATATTCGTCATTATAAAGAGAGTGGAAATGTGGAAAGTTACCGTGTTGGTATTTATCCCAATCAGGTCTATTTCCCTGAATCATCCGAAGTTCAATAATCTAAGTTTATGAGAAAACTGTTTTTCCTGATAGTTGCCGCATGTCTGCTGGTGACTGATGTGATAGCTCAGAAAAAGGATACGATTGCCTATGGCCTGAATCTGGATGAGGTACAGATTGTAGCCCGTCGGATACGCCATGCCAATGAAGCAAATGCCGGTGCAAAAGTGACGCATCTTGAACCTGAATTGTTGCAAATCAATAAAACCCGTTCGTTTTCTGAGTTATTGACCGAAAATTCTGCTACCTATATTAAGAGTCTGGGCACGGGAGCATTATCTACAGCCTCTTTCCGTGGAGGAAGTGCTGCGCAAACCCGGGTCAACTGGAATGGAATCAACATCACGCCGCCGATGTCCGGAGTGTTTGACTTTTCGCAGTTCCCTGTCTTCTTTGCCGACAACGTGAACCTTTATTATGGAAGCAGTCATGTGAAGAGTGGTACCGGTGCTGTGGGTGGGAGTGTAAACATCTTCAATGATCCGGAGTGGGGAAAGGGAATTACAGGTAAATTCTTTGGAGAATATGGTTCTTATAACACATATACCGGAGGAACACAGATTAATGTAAGTGGCAAACGGGTGGTTTCGAAAACGCGTTTGTTTTACCAACATTCGGATAATGACTATACTTATATTAATAAAGTACTTACTAATGAAGCCTTCCGTGAGAAGCGGCAGGATGCCAAATACTCACAATGGAGTGCGATGCAGGAAGGGTACTTTAAACTGAATTCATACGCACAACTGGCTGCTGTAGGCTGGATACAACAAGGGAAGCGTATGTTGCCCCAACCATTAGGCATTGTGGGAAAGACACACGAACAGCAGAATGAAACGAATATTCGCGGGTATGTAGGTTTCGACTACGTGCGTGGCATCCATGAATTTCATGTAAAAGGCGCATGGCTTTATTATCGTCTGAAGTATGATAAATGGTTTGATGGCGGGTTGTTCGATCCGGAAGGCAATATCAACTCTTCGCAGACGTGGCAGGGAGTTGCAGATTATTCGTGTGCGCCTGTTGACGAGTTAGTGTTGAATACTACGCTTACCTATACACACGATTTGGTAAATGTGAGTAGTTACATTGATGTGGATTCCGCTAAGTACCTGATAGACGATGTGTATTATAATATACCGGTACCCGAACCGCCATTGAAACATCATCGCAATGTATTGTCGTTGCAAGCTTCGGCGAACTGGACATTATTGCCATGGTTACAACTACATGGGCAGTATATGTTCGAACAGAATAATAGCCGGAATGTGTCTACCTGGTCGGCTGGTTTTGCCACTAACTTTTTTGATAAGACTTTCTACGTGAAGGGTAGCATGTCATATAATTACCGTTTTCCCAGTATGAACGATCTTTATTGGCGTCCCGGTGGAAATCCCGATGTGAAACCCGAAGACGGCTATTCTTATGACGCAGCCATCGGTTATAAGAATGATTTGACCTCCTGGATGACATTGAATGCAGAAGCATCCGGTTATCTGATGCATATTGACAATTGGATTTTGTGGCTTCCCAAAGATGGTAACCAATGGATATGGACACCTCAAAACAAACGTAACGTTCTCTCGCTGGGAGCAGAGTTTACTGGTAAAATGGTGCTTAGCTTCGGAGATTTCAAGACTACACTTTCCGGTAATTTCAGTTGGGCTCGTTCGCGTACGCGGAAGAAGCAGCATGTAGATGATAACTCTTATATGCAGCAGATCCCTTATGTGCCTGAATTGAAATGGAATGCACGGCTGGCATTCGATTATAAAAAAGCCTTTTGTTCGTGGCAGACTACTTATATAGGTAAACGTTACGTTACAACTGATGAATCTTATTCGACCCGTCCCTATACGGTTCATAACTTATTGGTGGGTTATTTGTGGAAATTGGGGAATGGTATGCAACTTACTTCACAAGTACGTGTGGATAACATTCTGAATACCTATTACGAGTCGACACAATACTATCCGATGCCATTGCGCAATGTGCTGTGCTCGTTGATGTTTGAATTTTAGTTTTTAATTTTTTATATACTAACAATGAAGAAGAACATTATTTATTTTTTATCATGCCTTGTCCTTACGGTAGGACTGGTATCTTGTAGTGATGATGACAAAGAACCGTTGTCGCCTTTGACGGTTGTGATAGAGGGTACCGAAGCACAAGAAGTAGTGCAAGGTGCAACTTTGAATCTAAAGGCTGTAGTAGAGGGAAGTTCTGAGGTGCAATACGTCTGGACATTGAATGGTAAGGAAGTCTCTACCACTTCTACTTATGATTTTACTGCGACGGATCTTGGAAAAAGTGAAATTCAACTGACTGTTTCAAATGCAGAGCAAGGTGAAGCAGCAGCCAAGTTAGACCTCGACGTGTATGGAAAGTATAAGTATGGAACCTTTATACTGAACGAAGGTGCAGCCTGGGGAGGTGATAAAGGTGGTTACCTAATCTTTATAAGTCCGGAGGGAGAACTTGTGGAGAAGGCTTTCCAAAAAGAGAACAATGGAGCATGGTTAGGCAGTGTTCCGCAGGATGTGTTTATTGCCAACAATAAAATGTATATTGTATCTCAGAATGGAGGTAATGAGGGTGGCTTTTTGACGGTTGTCAATGCTGAAACATTGAAACTGGAAACTGCTTTTGGTGATGAATTGAAGGGGAAGATTGATTGGCCTACCCATGTGGCGGTGCTGAGTGATGATAATATTTATCTGCGCGATAATGCTGGCATTAAGTTGTTTCATCCTTCTACGGGAGAGGCTACCCTTATAGAAGGCACGAAAGGAGCCAGAAAAAATACAATGGCAGTTGTTGGAGGAAAAGTTTTTGCTTCGCAAGACAAGAACCTTCTTGTTATAGAAACTGGAAAGGATAAAGTGTCGGCAACAGTTGAATTTGATGGTAAGATCTCAGGCGTTGTGAAATCATCAGATAATAACGTTTGGGTATCAGTAGCATCCGGTAAAATAGCTAAGGTAAGTACTAAAGATTACTCAATTATAAAAGAAAACGATTTGTCGTCGAATACAGATGCTACAAAAACGTTGTCAGCTTCATTTGCTGCTGCTCCCAGTATAACAGCTAAGGGAGATACATTGTATATGAGTGGTCTCGCTACTAAAATTTACCGTCATATTTTTAGTACTAATGAAACTAAACTGATGGTAGATGTTAAAGAAATGGTAGAAAATGCCAATATCGTTTATAATACAGTTACTGTTGATCCGGTAACGGAAGGAGTTTATTTCAATACGATAAAAGGATATGGAGATAATGTGGGTATCAATCAGATTAGTATATTCGATTTTAGTGGTACAACTCCTACACTGAGAGCTGCTTACAATGATTGTACAAAATATCCGGCTGGAGTCTTCTTCACTTCTAATTTTAGATAACTATGAAGAATAATATTATTTATTTTTTATCATACCTTGTCCTTACTATAGGATTAGCATCTTGTAGTGACGATGATTCCAACGACAATGCTTTACTACTCTCAGTATCCATTGTTGATGGTGAAAAACAAGATGTTGCACTTGGAAAGTCCCTCACTTTGGAGGCGAAAGTGGAAAATGGTGAAAATGCTCGTTTAGAGTGGACGGTGGATGGTGAGAAGGTGTCAACTGAACTGAAGTATGTGTTTACTCCCACAAAGGCAGGCACTTACGACGTGAAGTTTGCAGCTTATAAGGATAAGGATGAAGCTTATAAGGATAAGGATGAAGCTTATGCTGCTGTACTGGTGAATGTATATGTGGCTTATGATGCTGTAAAGTCTATGAGTGATATTCAATTCTGGACAGGAGAGGGAGAATGTCAGTCTGCATTAGGCGTGCAATGGATAAGTGGTGACAACTGGGAAGATCCGACACAGGATAATGTCCATTTCTTGAGTTGGGGATATCGCTGGAAAGAAAGTGACCAATCCACAGGATATCAGATGATCTTAGCAATAGCTAAAGCAGACCCTCGCTTCTTTGTTGTGATGGGGCCAGGATTTGGTGGCGATGACAGCCGGTCTATTCGTGGTTTTGGTTATGATGCCAATGGTGATGGTCGTTTTTCTATAAAGAATGAATCCATGTCTATCACATATGATGCAAAGGACTTTACGGATGGGGTAATCTTTCTGAAAGATGATGTGACGGGAGATGGATTTGTGTCAACCGATCCTGCTGATTATTGGATGGGTGGCTGGTATGAGAATTATTGTTCGTATTATTTGGGTGATGATGGGAAAAATGTTCCGGAATCATTTGAATATTCTCCGTATATGGCAGACTTGCGCACATTAACTCAGAACAGTTGGGATGCCTGGACTTGTTCCTCAATCAATTCCGGTATGATGAATACTTATCCTTTTGCAGAATGGATGGTAGGGGCTCTTGCAAATCCGAAATAATAGGTACGAATTGATTTTTCCTGAAATAAATAAAAGTTCTCTCATATCAATTGATAGGGAGAACTTTTATTATATAATTGAGTGGGCTGGGTATTCTTATGGATTATAAAAGCGGTTTTAGTATATAAACTGCCGCAATTATCAGGGTTACTACAATAATAGCAAAGATAATAAGCAGTATTAAACTATAGAAGAACATCAGTATTGTAGTCCAGAAACTTCTCCACCAAGTATATCCATACAGTTGCTTGTAATCCAGACAGAAGAGGGCAAAGATGAATAGTATGGGCAATTCGTATAAATCGCCTACCTGTGCACTGCCGTTGAAAGGAAGCACTATGATACTGAGCAAGAGTATCTGGCAGGCAATATAAGCTTGTATAAATACATGCTCTGTCAGATTATAGCGCAGTTTATTCTTTTTACGGCGGAAAGCCATGAGTGTTGCCAGCGCAAAGAGAGGTAATGTGGCGATAATTCGAAATGCCTTGTTACCATGTCCCCAACTTTTCAGTAAGTTCCATACTTTTTCCAGAAAAGGTGTATTGTGAATGGCTTTCTCAAGCTTGTTGAATACTGACGACCCACCTTCCAGAAAATCATCAATAAGCTCGTCATCTTCATCACCATTTATTTGGAGGGTGATGTTATCCTTTTTAAGAGAACTTTTTGCTTCCAGTTTTTTCAGTTCTTTATCCAGACTTTCTATCGTTTTATTCAGGACCTTTTGGGTAATCGGGTCTGCTACTTCTATCTGTTTTTGCAATTGTTCGCGTGTAGTAAGTATTTCTTGTCTTTGTACTTCCGGAGACTTTCCTTTTTTCTCTTTCAGAGCTTCGGGATCCACCAGTTGTACAGCCATGATGTAAAGGGCGGCAAGCACAAATAATGTCTGGAAGGGACGGAAGTATAAGATTCGTTTGCCGGCAATGAAGTCTCTGATCATATATCCCGGGCGGTAGAGCAAGTCCAGAAGGGTACGCCCGAAACCATTATCAATATTGGTGAATCCTCCTAATATATTTCTGAATGCATTACTGAAACGGTAGCGGGGAGTATTCCGGCTTTGGCCGCAACGGTTACAATAGCTACCTGTATAAACGGTATCACAATTCAGGCAGATGTTACTTTCCTCACTGATGGGTGGAATATCTTTTCCACGTACCATCTTGATATGCAAGGCTCGAAGGTACTTCTTACAGGGAGTCCACCAAGGTGATATAAAATCTAACACGCGGTCTGGTAGAATTCTGCGTTTGGTAAGGATATACCAAAGAACCAGTATGAAAGACCACAGAAAAACATTACTATTTCCTCCTTCTTCAAAAGATAACCATAGTAGCACTGCCAGGATTAGTATTTGCCAGATATTGATCATTTTCCTTTTGCGGGGAGTGGGGCGGGGAGCAATAACTGGAACGGAAGGTGAATTGACAACCGGATGGGAGGATACTGTTACATCCGTACTCGGAGGTGTATCATCAGTCGACTGCTTATCATGAGTTGGCTGTTCATCCGCTTCCAACAGTTCTTCCAGTGAGTTCATAATTTTCCAATGCGGATATTTGCTTAATTCTTCGGCCGTGGTTACCCCATGGGTTACACCGGCAAAGTCCACACCTGCCGCTTTGGCTGTGGCAGCATCTACTGTACTGTCGCCAATGTAGAGGGTTTCCGTTTTGGTGACGTGTAGCTGTTTGATGGCAAACAGTAGTCCTTCGGGTGAAGGCTTGGCTGTTTGTACATCTTCTCCGCCAACGATGATATTGAAGAAACTGCCGGGGAAGTGCTGGTCGAGCATTTCCTTTATGCGGTAACGGTATTTGGTGGAGATGATGCCGATGAATGCGCCTGCATCTTTCAGTGCAAGCAGCACGGACTTGGTTTCCAGAAAGAGTACGGTGTTTATTGTCATGTGGGTATCCGCTTCCTTTCTGTATTCACTCTTAAAACCAGCCAGTTGGTCTTCATCCGTCACACCTGTCAGGATGGAGAAAGATTCTTCCAAAGTTTTTCCGATGGTGCGTTTAATATCTTCATCGGTTACATCTGTATAACCATGTTGATTGAGCACATTACGGAAACAGGTAACGATGCCGCGAGAAGAGTCTGCGAGCGTGTAGTCAAAGTCAAAGAGATAAGTCGTATAGCTCATTGTTGCTTTTTGCGGCAAAGTTATAAATTAATTGGAATTTTTAGACTATATTTGTTCGTTCGATGAATTTATTTGAGAAACCGCTAAGTGTTTCCGGATGCTGAGTTGTTACATATGCACGTTAACTATGTAGTATTATGAAATTGTCAGAATTGTTTTTACTGGTTTTATTCCTTTTCTCCCTTTCAGCGTGTGTGTCCCAACAACCGGATACGAAAAGTAAGTGCTATGTCACAGAGTATGTCAACCCTTTTATCGGTACGGATTTTACCGGGAATACGTATCCCGGAGCACAAGCCCCGTTTGGTATGGTGCAGTTAAGTCCCGATAACGGACTTCCGGGATGGGATCGTATCTCCGGTTATTTCTATCCGGACAGCACGATTGCAGGTTTTAGTCATACTCATCTTTCAGGTACCGGGGCAGGTGATTTATATGATATATCTTTTATGCCTGTTACTTTGCCTTATAAAGAAGCGGATGCTCCGTTAGGTATTCATTCTTTATTTTCTCACTCCGAAGAAACTGCCAGTGCCGGATATTATCAGGTTCGTTTGAAAGACTATGATATCAATGTAGAACTGACGGCAACCGAGCGTTGCGGTATTCAACGTTATACCTTCCCCGAAGCAGATGCTGCCATTTTCCTTAACTTGCGAAAGGCTATGAATTGGGATTCTACCAATGATACTTATATTGAGAGAGTCGATTCTGTTACCATACAAGGGTATCGTTTTTCTGACGGTTGGGCACGCGATCAGCATATTTATTTTCGTACCCGCTTCTCTAAACCGTTTAAAGCAATGCAGTTGGATACTGCTGCTATTATCAAGGATGGCAAACGAATAGGAACGTCTGCTATCGCCCGTTTTGATTTCCATACCACTGCAGGAGAGCAGATTCTTGTAACCACTGCCATATCAGGCGTAAGCATGGAGGGTGCTGCCCGTAATCTTGCTGCTGAAGCACCGGAGGATGATTTCGATAAATATCTGGCTGTTACCCGGAAAAATTGGAATGAGCAACTTTCTAAAATAGAAATCACATGCGATGATCCTGATGAGAAAGTCAAATTTTATACGGCTCTGTATCACTCTATGCTGGCACCGACTATTTATAATGATGTGGACGGTGCCTATTACGGTCCCGATAAACAAGTGCATCAGGCAGATGGATGGACCAATTACAGTACTTTTTCATTGTGGGATACCTATCGTGCCGCTCATCCTCTTTACACTTATATAGAACCACAACGTGTGAATGATATGGTTCAGTCTTTTCTTGCTTTTTTTGAACAGAACGGACGTCTTCCGGTATGGAACTTCTATGGAAGTGAAACGGACATGATGATAGGTTATCATGCTGTACCGGTAATTGTGGATGCTTATCTGAAAGGTATAGGAAATTTTGATCCGAAGAAAGCTTTGGCAGCCTGTGTAACTACAGCCAATATAGATGAATATCGCGGAATTGGATTGTATAAAAAGTATGGTTATGTGCCTTATGATGTGACGGATCATTATAACTCGGAGAACTGGTCGCTCTCTAAAACTCTGGAATACGCTTACGATGACTATTGTATTGCCCGTATGGCAGAAAAGTTGGGTGAAAGGCAGATTGCAGCTGAATTCTATAAACGTTCTCAAAACTATAAGAATGTATATAATCCCCAGACTTCTTTTATGCAGCCGCGTGATAATAAAGGAAATTTTATACAACCCTTCAGTCCGGATGACTATACTCAAAATATTTGCGAAAGTAACGGTTTGCAATATTTCTTGT
>ENA-UONV01003768-UONV01003768.1-human-gut-metagenome-genome-assembly--contig:-CS4-NODE-3768-length-9982-cov-6.983580_pt1 | contig 9982 bp, 7 predicted proteins | sample MGYA00242461_ERZ724008 | MGnify/ENA metagenome assembly ERZ724008 | reverse complement strand
GCATCACAAAATGCAAGTACTATTTTCAAAAAAGATGAAAAAATCTGTAATTTTTCCGCTCGCGGCGCAAATGCGAAAAAAGCGTGGCGCGGCAGGGCGTTTTCGCTTGTAAAAAAGGGGGGCAGCGATTATAATTAAAGTGTATTTTATCACGCGGGCCAAGGCCCGCATGGAGGGAACTATGAATACCAATCGCTCCGTCCGCGTAAAGGACATCGTAGAAAAGTTTCAGATGGAGGTCATCAACAAGGGCACGGATTACGACACCGAGATCTTGACCATCACGGACGTCAACCGCCCCGGCCTCCAGTTCATCGGCTTTTTCGATTATTTTGATCCGAGAAGATTGCAGATCATCGGCAAGAGCGAGGTGACGTTCCTGCGCGGCTACTCGGCCGAGGAGCGGCGCAAGCGCTTTGAAGACCTGTTCTGCTATGAGATTCCGGCGCTGGTCATCTCGCGCAATTTAGATGTTTTCCCTGAGTGCCTCGAGATGGCGCAAAAGCACGGCCGCACGCTGCTTCGCACGAAGTACACGTCCGTCGAGTTCACCGCCATGACCATCGACTACCTGAACCACGCGCTCGCGCCCGTCACCACACGCCACGGCGTGCTCGTCGACGTGTACGGCGAGGGCGTGCTGATCTTCGGCGACAGCGGCATCGGCAAGAGTGAGACGGCCATCGAGCTCATCAAGCGCGGCCACCGCCTCGTCGCCGACGACGCGGTCGAGATCACACGCATCGGCTCAACGCTCTCGGGCACGGCGCCTGAGCTTATCCGCAATTATCTTGAGGTGCGCGGCGTCGGCGTCATCGACGTGGAAAAGCTCTTCGGCGTGGGTGCAGTGCAGGATTCGACGCAGATCGACCTTGTCATCCAGTTTGAAAAGTGGGAGGATGACAAATTCTATGACCGTCTGGGTCTCGACGAAAACGACACGACCATCCTTGATGTGCCCGTGCCGCAGATCACCATTCCCGTCAGTGCGGGCCGTAACCTTGCTGCGATCGTTGAGCTGGCAGCGATGAACAACCGCCAGAAGAAGCACGGCTTCAACTCCGCGCGCGAATTCGCCGCGCAGATCGACGGCCACATTGACCGCGTGACCCGCGAAAATGAGCTGAAAAACCAGAATCCGTGAACGGAGGAGCATCTATGTCTTGGGAAACCGCACTCGACCGCCAGATCCATGACTATCTGCCCGACCTCAAATGGGCCGCAGATGAGCCGATGGCAAAGCATACGTCGTTCCGCATCGGGGGGCCGGCCAAACGCATGGCCTTTCCGAAAACGCGCGAGCAGCTCGTTGTGCTGATGGGCTTTTTGCAGGACGCAGGCGTCAAGCCGCTGCTGATCGGCAACGGCACGAACCTGCTCGTCGCCGACAAGGGCCTTGACACTGTGGTCATCGACACGTCCGCCGAGCTTTCTCATATTGAGCTGACGGACGAGGGCGAGATCGCAGCGGACGCAGGCGTGTCGCTATCGAAGCTCGCGCTGTTCGCATGGAAAAACGGCCTGACGGGCCTGGAATTTGCCCACGGCATCCCCGGCACGCTCGGCGGCGGCGTCGTGATGAACGCAGGCGCCTACGGCGGCGAGCTCAAGGATGTTGTCACCGAAGTGACGGCGCTGTATCCCGACGGCGTGAAGGTTTTAACACCTGCGGAGCTGGATTTTTCTTATCGCCACAGCGTGTTTTCCGCGGGCGAGGGCATCGTCCTCGGCGCGAAGGTCAAGCTCGAATCGGGTGATCCGGACGCCATCAAGGCAAAGATGGACGATCTGATGGCGCGGCGCAAGGCGAGCCAGCCGCTCGAGCTGCCGAGCGCGGGCAGCACGTTCAAGCGCCCGACCGGTTACTACGCGGGCCCGCTGATCGAGGGCTGCGGCCTCAAAGGCTGCCGCGTCGGCGGGGCAGAGGTATCAAGCAAGCACGCGGGCTTCGTCGTGAACGTCGGCGGCGCGACCTGCGCCGATGTGCTCGCCCTCATCGAAAAGGTACAGAAGACCGTTTACGACGCGCACGGCGTGATGCTGGAGCCGGAGGTCAAGATCATCCGGTAAATAGAAAGAGAGACAACGATGGAAATTCTGATCATATCCGGCCTGTCCGGTGCGGGCAAGTCCAGCGCCGCCACCTATCTGGAGGACATGGGCTACTATACGGTGGACAACGTACCGGCGGACATCATTTTGAAATTTGCCGAATTCTGCGCGCAGAGCGACGGCCGCTATGACCGCGTCGCGCTCGTGAGCGACATCCGCTCGGGCAACGGCAACTTTCAGGGGATTTTAGACGCAATGGAGCGCCTCAAGCAGGGCGGCGATATCTGCCGGCTGCTGTTCGTCACGGCGGACCTTGAGACCATCATCAAGCGCTACAAGGAGACGCGCCGCCGCCATCCGCTGATGTCTGACGGCATGACCATCGAGCAGGCGATGCACCGTGAGCAGGAGCTTCTACGCCCGCTGCGCGAGCACGCCGACTTTGTCATCGACACGACGCTCATGCCCGCAGCCAAGCTCAGAAATGAGCTCTACGGTCTCTTTGGCGACAAGAGCGCGCGCGGCAAGCTGAGCGTGAACGTCGTCTCATTCGGCTTCAAATACGGCATCCCACTGGAAGCCGACCTGGTATTCGACGTGCGCTTCCTGCCAAATCCCTTTTACGTGCCGGAGCTCAAGCACAAGACTGGCATGGACAGTGAGGTCTATGACTACGTGTTCTCGTTCCCGCAGACGAAGACGTTTATCGACAAACTCGAGGGAATGCTCTCATTCCTGCTTCCGCTCTACGCAGAGGAAGGGAAGAGCACGCTCGTCATCGCCGTCGGCTGCACGGGCGGGCACCATCGCAGCGTGTCCGTCGCGCGCTGCATCGCGTCCTACCTCACGGCCCTGGGCTATCCCGCGTTTGAAAATCACCGCGACATCACGCGCGGCTGAAGCAAGTTTTTGAAACGAAAGAAGGTGGCGGCATGTCGTTCGCCTATGACGTAAAAGCGGAGCTCTGCAAGGTTCCGATCAACCGGAGCTGCTGCGCCGTGGCCGAGGGCTGCGGCGTGCTGCTGTACGCCAGCGCATTCACCGCAAACGAGGTGCGCATCGTCACGGAAAATGACGAATTCGCCGCGCGTCTCCCAAAGCTCTTCCAAAAAGCATTTTCCCTGCGCTTTGACGAACTCCCTGACAAGTCGAAGGACGGCGGCAAGCTCGTCTTCCGCATCACGCAGGAGGACAAGCTCGACACGATCTGGCGCGCGCTCGGCTACGATCGCCGGGCGCATTTTGCGCTGCACCTGAACTTTGCGCTGCTTGAAGAAGAGTGCTGTCGGGCGTCGTTCCTGCGCGGGGCATTTTTGTCCGGCGGCAGCGTGACCGACCCGCAAAAGCGGTATCACTTAGAGCTTGCGACCTCGCACGTGCAGGCGGGGCGCGAGGTCGAGGCGCTGTTGCGCGACATGGGCTTTGAGCCGAAAAATGTCATGCGGCAGAATAACCTCATTACATATTTTAAGAGCAGCACCCATATCGAAGACCTGCTGACGCTCATCGGCGCGCCGGGGCGCGCGCTTGAGATCATGTCGGCCAAAATCGAAAAGGAAATGCGAAACACCGTGAATCGGCGCGTAAACTGCGACGCGGCCAACCTTGACAAAGCAGTGCTGGCCTCACGTGAACAGGTGGAAGCCTTTACACGCTTGACCGAGTCTGGTGCGATCAACGACCTGCCCGTCAAATTGCAGGAGGTCGCTGTCGCGCGGTTACTTCAGCCAGAGCTGACGCTTTCAGAATTGGCGGCGACATTTGACCCGCCGCTGACGAAGTCGTGTTTGAATCACCGCATCCGAAAGCTCATGGAGATCGCAAAAAAAGAAGAGAACGAATAGGAGGGAGCGCGCCATGTCGTTTGCCCATTTACATGTCCATACCGAATACAGCCTGCTCGACGGCGCGTGCCGTATCCGCGACCTCCCCAAGCTCGTCAAGTCGATGGGGCAGACCGCCTGCGCCATCACCGACCACGGCGTGATGTACGGCGTGGTCGACTTTTACCGCGCCTGCAAGGCCGAGGGCATCAAGCCCATCATCGGCTGTGAGGTGTACGTCGCCCCGCGCACACGCTTTGACAAGCAGCACGAATTCGACAGCGAGGCCCGCCATCTCGTGCTGCTGTGCGAGAATGAGGAGGGCTATCGGAATCTTTCCTACCTCGTCTCAATGGCGCACGTCGAGGGCTTTTACATCAAGCCGCGCATCGACCTGGATCTTCTGCGCGAGCACTCCAAGGGTCTCATTGCGCTCTCGGCCTGCCTTGCCGGTGAAATTCCGCGCAGACTGCGCAACGGAGACTATAACGGTGCAAAGGAATATGCCTTAACACTATCTGAAATCTTTGGCCCCGAGCACTTTTATCTTGAATTGCAGGACCACGGCATCCGCGATCAGTCCATCGTCAACAAGGGCATCCTGCGCCTGCACGAGGAGACGGGGCTCCCGCTCGTCGTGACGAACGACGCGCACTATCTTCGAAAAGAAGATGCCTACGCGCACGATGTTTTGCTCTGCATCCAGACGGGCAAGACCGTGGACGACGAAAACCGCATGCGCTACGAGCCGCAGCGCTTCTACCTGCGCTCGACCGAGGAGATGGCGGCGCTGTTTCCCGACTATCCCGAGGCGATTGAGAACACCGGCAAGATCGCCGAGCGCTGCAATTTGGAGTTTACGTTCGGCAAGTATCACCTGCCGGAATTCAAGGTGCCGGAGGGCTACACCTCGCTCACATACTTCAAAAAGCTCTGCGCCGACGGCTTCGCCCAGCGCTATGGCGAAGGGACGGACAAGCAGCGCGCGCAGCTCGAATACGAGCAGAACATGATCGAGCGCATGGGCTTTGTCGACTACTTTTTGATCGTCTCCGACTTTGTGCGCTACGCCAAGAGCGTCGGTATCCCCGTCGGTCCGGGCCGCGGCAGCGCGGCGGGCAGTATCGTTTCGTACTGCCTGTCGATCACAGACATCGAGCCGATGAAATACGGCCTGTTCTTCGAGCGCTTTTTGAACCCCGAGCGCGTGTCGATGCCCGATATCGATATGGACTTCGGCGATACGCGCCGCGGCGAGGTCGTGGAGTATGTGCGCCGCAAGTACGGCGACGATCACGTGGCGCAGATCGTGACCTTCGGCACGATGGCCGCGCGCGGCGTTATCCGCGACGTGGGCCGCGCACTCAATATGAGCTATGCCGACTGCGACGTCATCGCCAAGCTCGTCCCCGCAGGGCCGCACGTCACGCTCGACGACGCGCTGCGCATCTCGCGCGAGCTGCGCGAAAAGTACGAGGGCGACGAGCAGGTGAAAAAGCTCATTGACACGGCACGCGCCCTTGAAGGCATGCCGCGTCACGCCTCGACGCACGCCGCCGGCGTGGTCATCACGAAGCGGCCTGTCGTCGACTATGTGCCGCTGGCGCGCAACGACGACACGATCGTCTGCCAGTATGTGATGACGACGCTCGAGGAGCTGGGCCTGCTCAAAATGGACTTCCTTGGCCTGCGCAACCTCACGATTCTGGATGACGCAGTCAAGACAATCCGTGAAAAGGATAAAAACTTTACTCTTGCCGGTATTCCTGAAAATGACGCCGCAACCTACGAAATGCTGGCCGCGGGGCGGACGTCCGGCGTCTTCCAGCTCGAATCGAGCGGCATGACGGGCGTGTGCGTCAGCCTGAAGCCGCAGAACATCGAAGACATCACGGCTTTGATTGCGCTCTACCGTCCGGGGCCGATGGAGTCCATTCCGAAATTCATTGCCTGCAAACACGACCCGAAAAAGGTCACATACCTCATTCCGCAGCTTGAGCCGATCCTGTCGATCACCTATGGCTGCATCGTGTATCAGGAGCAGGTCATCCAGATCTTCCAGCAGCTCGCTGGCTACTCGCTCGGCCAGGCAGACATGCTGCGCCGCGCGATGAGCAAGAAGAAGGTCAAGGACATCGAGCGCGAGCGCGAGGCGTTTCTGCACGGCGATCCCGTGCGCAATATCTCCGGCTGCGTGGCAAACGGCATCGACGAGAAGGCCGCGCAGGAAATTTACGAGGAAATTTACGCCTTCGCGAACTACGCGTTCAACAAGGCGCACGCCGCGGCCTATGCGGTCGTCGCATATCAGACGGCATACTTCAAGTGCCACTATACGAAAGAATACATGGCGGCACTGCTCTCGAGCGTGCTCGACTCGTCCGACAAGGTGGGCGAATACTTCAATGAGTGCCGCGAGTGCGGCATCAAGCTCCTGCCGCCGGACGTCAACCATTCCGCCGACCGCTTCACGGTCGAGCCCGAGGGCATTCGCTTCGGTCTCGTCGCCATCAAGAACATCGGCCGCGGGCTGATCCTGCGCATGATGCAGGAGCGCGGGCTCAATGGCCCGTTCATCGACTTTCAGGACTTCTGCCGCCGCATGGACGGCATGGAGATCAATAAGCGTGCGGTCGAGAACCTGATCCGCGCAGGCGCGTTCGATTCGACGGGCGCGAAGCGCTCGCAGCTCATCGCTGTCTACGAAAAGGTGATGGACGGCATCGCCGAGGGCAACCGCACGAACGTGGAGGGGCAGATCGACTTTTTCGGCATGGGCGCGGAGACCGCGCAGCAGGCCGCGCTCGTCCTGCCCGACATTCCCGAGTTCACGCCGCAGGAGCTCATGGCGATGGAAAAGGCCACGACGGGTCTGTACCTCTCGGGCCATCCGATGGACGCCTACCGCTCGCTCGTCCGCTCGTCCGGTGCAGCCGCCATCGGCCGCGTGATGGAGGACTTTGCGCAGGAGGCAGGGCCGACGACGTTCTCCGACGGGCAGAAAATTTCACTCGCCGGTGTTGTGACCGCGAGCAAGACGAAGATGACGAAGAAAAATACCCTCATGGCTTACGTGACGCTCGAAGACGGCACGGGAGCCATCGAAATGCTCTGCTTCACGCGCGCGCTCGAGCAGTACGGAAGCTACTTACAGGAGGGACAGGTCATCTATGTCACGGGCACGCTGTCCGTGCGCGACGAAAAGGCACCGCAGCTCATGTGTGACTTTGCCCGTCCGCTGAACGCCAATTTCTCGACGGGAACGGTTGCGCCTGCGCAGGCGCAGCAGCAGCAGCAGCGGACGGGGCAGACGCTCTATCTGCGCCTGCCGTCGGTTGACGGGCCGGAGATGGCGATCCTCCGCAAAATCCTCTATATGTTCGAGGGAAAAGAGAACAACGTCCGCATCCGCGTGCTTGATACCGGCAAGCTCATCGGCACGACCTGCGACCTGCACACCTCGCTTGTGTGCGACTTGGAAGAGCGCTTCGGCAAGGAAAACGTTGTGGTAAAGTGAAAATCTGCCCATCGCAACGCGAAGTTGCGCGATAGTTGGTGGAGGAAACCGCTGCTTTTCGCTATGATGAGCGCATCAAACGAAAAGGAGAACAACTATGCAACTCACTCTAATCTTATTCCCAATCGCGCTTGCGATCTACGGCGCGATCATCTATCTTTTCGTGCTGCTCGTCAAGGCGCTGCGAAAGTACATCAAGTCCAAAGACGTGCGCGAGGAGAAGAAGGCTGTCTGCCGCTCGCTCGGCGAGGCGCTCAAGGCGCACCGGACGGAAAAACAGATGACGCAGGAATTCGTTGCCGAGACGCTCGGCGTCAGCCGTCAGGCGGTCAGCAAATGGGAGAACGGCACATCCGACCCCAGCACGTCGAATCTCTGCGCGCTCGCGAAGCTCTACGGCATACCGGTCGAAGAACTGCTGCATGAGACGCAGGATGAGAAAAGCGAAGATTGAAGCAAAAAAGAGACAGCCGTTCGGCTGTCTCTTTTTTGCATACTGATATGTATGTTATTTTCCCTCGTCGGGTTCGGAGAAGAGCGTGTTCAAAACACCGGTGTAGAGCTGCTCGGGATTTTTCTGGAAGCGCTCGGCGAGGTCCTTGGCCATGACCTCCTTGGGAACCATGAGTTCCATCTTCAAGATAGGCTGGCTCTCGTCGTCGTTGAACGCGAGCGTGACCGTGTAGGTCCCGTTGCGGCGCGGCGCGATGTCGGACTGGATCTGCGCGCGGCGCTTGAGCTTCTGGTTGTAGATCGTGATGTTCTTGTCGGCGCGCAGGCGCACAGAGTAGGGAAGGCTCGACTCGCAGATCGCGCCGTTGTGCAGGCCCTTTTCCGTGATGGCGTAGAGCCCGTCGTCCGAAAGCGTCAAATGCTGCGACTCGACCAAATTGCTCAGGCATTCGGAAAAGTCAAAAAAGTCGATGCCGTCGTCGCACATCGTCAGCTCCTGCATGGCCTCGAACGGGACCGGCTCGATGAGCCGGGCAGCAACATACAGAATGAGAAATTTGATCTCCAGTTTGTCCTGGATAAAACCGACGCGCCCCATAGCGCACCTCCTCGGGTGAATTTACAGCGATCATAACACAAAATGACTGCCAATACCACAAAAAGTTGTCGGTATCAGTCGGTCAAAAACTATATTTAGTATAGCACACCTTTTTTCGCTTGTATAGGTCTTTTTCAAAAACATCAAGAACGCGGCACACCCATCTTCGCGCGCGGCATAGACTGGGGTGAAAGAAAGGCGCGGTCGCGCCCGACTTTCCAGTACTTAAAATAGGAGGTATTCTTGCTTTATGGCTGATAAAGTAGCAGCAGGCCCCGTCGGCGGCGCGAACGGCGCGCGCGAGGCGGTCTGTATTCATACGAAAAAGATCTATTCATCCTGCCGCGACAAGGATTGCATTGAGGATTTGCGCTTTTACCCCACGGCCACGGCGCAGAGCGTTTTGAGCACGGCGCAGGGGCTACGCGGCGGCAGCGCCGAGCTCATCTACACGTTTGTCGACGTCGAGCCCGTGAACTTCAACCGCGGGTACTACACCGTCGACATGCACTTTTTCTACCGCATCACCTTACAGGCGCTCAACGGCAGCACGCGCTACACCGAGATTGAAGGTCTTGCGACCTTTGACAAGCGTGTGGTGCTCTTTGGCAGCGAGAGCGGCGCAAAGATCTACTCTTCCATCCCCGAGGCAAACGCTATCGACGCGCCGCTGAACCTGACGGCGAATCTCCCGACCGCGGTGGTCGAGGTCGTCGACCCGATGCTGCTGTGCGCGCACTTTGCCGACAACTGCAACTGCCGCTGCGGCTGTGACCGCGGTACGCTCGGCGGCGTGCCCGCGGGCATTCTGGCAGCATTCGACGAGCCAATCATCTTCGACGAGTCCGCGATTCGCCGCGTGTGCATCTCGCTCGGCCAGTTTTCGACCGTGCGCTTAGAGCGCGACACGCAGCTTCTCATCCCCGTGTACGACTACTGCATTCCGTCCAACGAGTGCACGCTTGCCGGCGGCGACTGCAGCTGCGAGGACCCGTGCAAGGTCTTCGATGCGGTGGAGTTCCCGATGGACGATTTCTTCCCGCCCGCGGCGGTGCCCGGCGGCTGCGGCTGCGCGTGCCCCTGCGGCAAACAGTAAAAATCAAACGCGAAAAAACGGGGAATTTCCCCGTTTTTTCTTTTGCCCGAAACGGGACAAACCGGCATAAGCGTGTCCACCGCCTCATAGATTGGACTAACACCAAAGAAGGGAAGTGGGAACGGTGGAACGTCTGGAACGGATCTATCGCTACGAACAATCGTGCGAGTTTTTACCGCACCGGCTCAAAAGTCTCGCCCTGTCGCTGCCGGACAAGCAGAAAGAGCGCGTCGAGGAGCTGCGCCTTCGCGTGATGCACCCGCTGACGGTGCTGACACCGGAGGGCGAGCTGAATGCCGCGCCGGACGGGCGTGCGTCGCTCGTGACGGCGGAAGACCTCGAACAGATGCTCGGCGCGGTGACGGAGTATTCGCGCTATGCCTGCATCGAAACACTGCGGCAGGGCTTTTTGCCGTTGCGGGGCGGGTTCCGCCTCGGCGTGT
>ENA-UONV01003767-UONV01003767.1-human-gut-metagenome-genome-assembly--contig:-CS4-NODE-3767-length-9985-cov-5.881571_pt1 | contig 9985 bp, 9 predicted proteins | sample MGYA00242461_ERZ724008 | MGnify/ENA metagenome assembly ERZ724008 | reverse complement strand
TACAAAGAGGGCGAGCGCTCAAATCTTGTTCTATCAGAGTTTCATCACATCGTCGGTACGGCTTTCTTATATACTTTTCTATGATATTTTATTTCTCAGGTACAGGTAATTCAAAGTGGATCGCTAGTCAGCTGTCTAAGGAACAAAAAGAGGATTTAGTTTTCATTCCCGACGCATTGAGGAGTGGAGTGTTGGAGTTTTGTCTCAAAGAGGAAGAGACGATCGGATTCGTGTTTCCTATTTACTCGTGGGCGCCTCCTGAGATTGTATTGAGCTTTATCCAAAAACTCTCGCTGAAGGGGTACAGAGGGCAGTATTTGTTCTTTGTATGTTCTTGTGGAGATGATACCGGCTTGACTCAACAGGTTCTGACGAAAGCGTTCAGACATAAGGGATGGGAATGTCATGCCGGCTTTTCAGTCACCATGCCTAACAATTATGTATTGCTTCCGGGATTTGATGTGGATAGCGAGGAACTGGAGAGGAAGAAGTTGGCAGAGAGCGTCGCGGAACTTAAAAGGATAAATACTTTGATCAGTAAAAGAGAACACTTGTTTTCCTGTCATGAAGGCAGTATTCCTTTTATCAAAACGAGAATAATCAATCCTTTATTCAATCGTTTTCAAATGTCACCTAAGCATTTCTATGTAACAGATGACTGTATCGGATGTAGGCGTTGTGAGAAGAATTGTCCGATGGAGAATATTACTATGTCAGAAGGGAAGCCGGTCTGGGGAATGAATTGCACCTCATGCCTGGCATGTTACCATGTATGTCCCCGGCAATCGGTGCAATATGGGAAAAGAACAAAAGGGAAGGGGCAGTATTTCAATCCCAATTCCGGCTATTGATCTTTGATTTTAATGCTGCAATGAGATAGGTCTTCGATGATTGCAAGGCTTTCTACTCTGACACCCTGCTCTTCCAGCACTTTGCGTCCGTTTTGGAATGCTTTTTCAATGATGAATCCCATTCCTACCAGATTTGCTCCGGACTGCTTAATGAGATCAAGAACACCTAATGCCGCATTTCCGTATGCAAGGAAGTCATCTACAAAAAGTATGTTGTCATTTGGAGTCAGAAAATCGGAGCTGATAACAACTTCGTAATCACGGTCTTTTGTAAACGAGTGGACGGTGGTACTTAGTGCATTCTGAATCGTTTTGGGAGATTTCTTTTTGGCAAATACAACAGGCAAATCCATCAGGTAACCTGTCATGATAGCCGGAGCAATGCCACTGGCTTCTATTGTCATGATTTTATTTACGTTTGTGGCTGCAAAACGGCGGACAAATTCGACTCCGATTGATTTCATCAGAACAGGATCCATCTGATGGTTGATAAAACTATCCACTTTCAGAATACCTCCTTCGTAACATTTTCCATCTTGCAGAATTCTTTTTTTGAGTAATTGCATATAATCTGATATTAATTAATAATGTGCTAATATGCCATTCCGGATGATGAAACAAAGGACGGCATATTAGCACATGAACTATTTTAGTCTTACTTGTTATCTCTTAAATCTTTCACACGAACGGCTTTCCCCTCGCTTTGAGGTAGAGAACCTTTCTTAACCAGTTTTACTTTGGGAGTAACCAGGATTTCGTCTTTCAGTTGGTGGGTAATATCCTTGCGTATTTTCTCCAATTCAATATAATTGTCGGTAGAAAGATCGCTCAGCTCCACTTCAACAATCATTTCATCCTGATTATTGATTGTTTCCAGCGTAATTAAATAGTTGCTGCCCAATTCGGGGAATTGTACTAGAATTTTCTCTACCTGCATTGGGAAAATATTGACTCCCTTGATGATAAACATATCGTCACTACGTCCTTTAATCCGGTCAATACGGATATGTGTACGACCGCAAGGACATTTTCCCGGAAGAATACGGGTTAAGTCGCGGGTACGATAACGGATGAGCGGCATCATTTCCCGATCAAGGGTAGTGAGTACTAATTCTCCGGTTTCTCCTTCAGGAACAGGTTCGCCTGTTTCTGGATCAATGATTTCTACTAAGTAGCAATCCTCCCAAAAGTGCATTCCGTTCTGTTCCAGACATTCGAAAGCAACACCGGGACCGTTCATTTCCGTCATACCGAAGCTGTTGTATGCTTTTACACCCAACATCCGCTCTATTTTCCGACGTTGTTCATCTGTATGGGGCTCTGCACCGATTACCAAAGTTTTCAGTGTGGTGCCTCTTGGGTCTAGTCCTTCTTCCTGAAAGACCTCTGCAAGACGAATGGCATAGCTTGGTATAGCATGCAGAGCGGTTGTCTTAAAGTCATTGATGAATTTAATCTGCCGCTTGCTGTTACCGGCTGCGGCAGGAACGGTAAGACAGCCCAGACGTTCGGCGCCATATTGAAACCCTAGTCCTCCTGTAAACATTCCATATCCTGAACTATTCTGAAAAACATCTGTTTTACGGATTCCTACCGTATATAGGCAGCGGGCTACCAGATTTGCCCAAGAATCAAGGTCGTGTTGTGAGTGAACGATAACTGTCGGATTTCCGGTAGTACCACTGGAAGAGTGAATACGCACACCATCATTCCTCATATCTCCCGCCACCAGTCCGAAAGGGTAGTGGGCACGCATATCGGCTTTGGTCGTGAACGGTACTTTACGGATATCATCTAGCGATTGTATGCTGTCTGAGGTAATACCATGTTTACTGAAAACCTCCTTATAGTATGGAGCGTTTGCAGCGATACTGATTGTTTTCTTCAAGCGTTGAAGCTGCAATTCCTGCAACTTCTCCCGACTCATGGTTTCTATTTCTTCTTCCCAGTATTGTGTACTCATGGCAGTCTCTATTATTACATAAGCTTTTCCGCAATTTCCTTGCCGGCAGCCAATGCTTTAAGATTCATTTCTACAATTGCTTCCCCTTTACGCTGGAAAATCTCACGAATGCTGTCCTGCACTTTTGCGTAGTCAATGCCGAGAAATGGAATTGTTGCTCCCAACAGGACGATATTGGCTACCCGTGCGGAACCGGCTTCTTTGGCGACTTTATCTACATTCAATACTATCTTATGAGGTAGTTTGTTGATTTCTGCCATTACTTTGTCCGTTTCCGGATAGTTGGGAATATTGACAAAAGGAGTTTCATTCGTTACCAGCCACCCTTCAGGGCTAAGGTAAGGAAGATATCGAAGGCCTTCCATAGGTTCCAGTGAGATAATAAGATCACATTTGCCGGAAGGAATCAAATCGGAAGCAATCGGCTGATCGCTGATGCGGAGGTTGGATTGAACGTCTCCTCCGCGCTGGCTCATTCCGTGCACTTCTGCTTGTTTCATATAAAGTCCTTCCTTTAAAGCGGCTTTACCGATTACGGTAGCAATGGACAAAATACCCTGTCCGCCTACTCCTGATAATATAATATCTTTTTTCATGGTTTACTTGCTTCTTTTTTTACGTGCTAATGTCTGGATACACTCTCTGCGTGGAATAATGACAGATACGCCACGATATTCGATTTCTTCGCGTATGATCTGTTTCATCTCTTCGTAATTCTTCTTCAAAGGAACAACCACTCTGATATGGGCGGGCTCTACACCGAGACCTGCACAGATTGCTTCGATACGTCCGGTTCCTGCAGAATCTTGCCCGCCTGTCATAGCGGTAGTCTCGTTGTCGGATATTACAATTGTCACATTGGCGTTTTCATTTACGCAGTCTAATAATCCCGTCATACCCGAATGAGTGAATGTGGAGTCGCCGATGACGGCTACGGCCGGAAACAGGCCTCCGTCAGCTGCACCTTTTGCCATAGTGATAGAAGCACCCATATCTACGCATGAGTTGATAGCATTGAATGGCGCATTTGCTCCCAGTGTATAACAGCCGATGTCACTGAATACTTTATGTGCGGGATATTCCTCTCTGAGCACTTCAGTCAATGTGGTATACATATCGCGATGGCCGCAACCTTCACAAAGTGCGGGCGGACGCATCTCTACCACAGACGGAATGCCAAATTCGGATTTGTTCTCTTTGCCTACCGCACGGGCTACCGAGTCAGGATTCAGTTCTCCGTCTTGCGACAAAGTGCCGTCTAAACGTCCTTTTACCTTTATACCAATACCCAGATAACCTTTCAGTTGTTTTTCTACAAAAGGTTGACCGTCTTCCAAAACAAGAATCTCATCGCAAGACTCTACCAATTGATGGAGTTGCTTTTTCGGCAGTGGATATTGTCCGATCTTGAGTACCGGATATTCACAGCCTTCGGGGTAGTTTTCCATCAGATAATTGTAACCGATACCACATGCGATGATTCCTAGTTTCTTGTTAGGACCATCTGTATATTTGTTGTACGGTGATTCTTCGGAGGCCTTTATGAACTCATCTTGACGTGAAAGTAATACTTTATAGCGTTTGCGGGCATTTCCCGGCAACAGGATGAATTGACGCGGGTCGTTGCTGAATGATATTCCATTCTGTGGTTTCTGTTCCTTGCGTTCTACTCCGGAACGGGAATGCGCAAGACGGGTTACCATACGCATTAAAATAGGTTCTCCCATTTTCTCGGAGAATTCAAAACCGCTGTACACCATGTCATACGTTTCCTGCTGATTGCTGGGTTCGTACATAGGGATGAGGGAAAAATCTCCGTAGAAACGGCTGTCTTGCTCGTTCTGTGAGGAGTGCATACTAGGATCATCTGCCGCTATCACAATCAGTCCGCCTTTCACGCCGGTGATGGCAGAGTTGACAAAACAGTCGGCGGCCACATTCATACCTACATGCTTCATGCAGACTAAGGCCCGCTTGCCGACGAAAGACATACCTAAAGCAGCCTCCATCGCTGTTTTTTCGTTGGCACACCAACGGTTATGTATATTCCGTTCGGTCGTTATCGGGGCCATCTGAATATATTCCGTAATCTCAGTTGAAGGAGTACCGGGATAGGCATAAACACCTGAGAGTCCGGCATCCAGTGCAGCTTGTGCAATGGCTTCATCGCCAAGTAAGAGTTGCTTGCTCATATATTTCTTTTTATTTAGTGTTGATCACAGTTTGTTATTCTATCGGGCAAAGATAGACTTTTCAGTTCGTTTTATCACAAATTTACTTGAAAATCTTTCTTTCATTCAGCGCTTTCCAATATTTTCTTGCATTTGCCATGTGTTCGGCATAATTGGATGCGAAATTGTGAGTCCCGGAAAAGTCCTCTTTGGCACACATATAAATATAGTTGTGCTTGGTATAATTCAATACACTGTCTATCCCTTTTTTAGAGGGGATACGGATAGGCCCGGGAGGTAATCCGGTATTTATATATGTGTTATATGGCGAATCGATTTTCAAATGCTCGTTCGTAATACGTCGCAGACCAAAATCCTGTAGGGCAAATTTGATTGTCGGGTCTGCTTGCAGGGGCATATCTTTGTGCAGGCGGTTGATGTATAATCCGGCTACCATTGGCTTTTCTTCATTATTATTGGTCTCTTCTTCAACGATGGAAGCAAGTGTGCTGACTTCTTCCGGTGTCATACCGATCGCAGTGGCTTGTGCCAACCGTTCTTTGTTCCAGAAACGTTCATGCTCCTTTCTCATGCGTTCGATTAATTCATCCGCACTCATATCCCAGTATACTTGGTAGGTTTCGGGAATGAAAAGACCGGGCAAGGTTGCTTCTGTGTATCCTAGTCGGGCTTGAACGGTGGAATCAAACAACTGGCGAGCAATCTCGGCAGAATCGATCATTAACTGTTTGCCCATACTTCGTGCCAGTCGTTCTAAAGTACGGACACTTCCGACTGTGAGATTCATCGGCTCTTGGTAACCTCTGGAAAAACGGCTGTATACATGGTATACATTGTCGTTCGGACGGATGGCATAACGTCCCGTGTGTATATTCTGTTCGAGATTTTTGTATTTGGCCATCCAATGGAATCCGGTGAGTTTGTTGACATATCCGAACTTTTTTATTTTATTGGTAATAGAATCGGCCGTATCGTCCCGGTCTACGTAAATGTATACGGTTTTGGACGGATGGAATTGGGGAGCAAACAGGTAGTAATAAATAGTCCCTCCTGCAATAGCGCAAAGTAAAAATGTTCCAATCAGAATGGATAATAAAATAGTTCTCTTTTTTTTCTTCATCTTATGAGACGTTATTTTTGCAGCGTCAAAGATAAGAAGAATTTGAATAGGAGTGGTTTCTTTCTGAGATGAATCTTTCTTCTGCAACATTTTTGTCTTTATATTAAGTATTATACCCGGAAAAACAAAAATGTCACATCGTTGATAATTAGATGTTTATGGGTAAAAATAGGGCTAAATTAAGATAAATTTACAAAAAACGTCTAGATGTTTTCAGCTTTTTGAGAACAAAAAATGCATTTTTTCTGCAATGCTTTGTCACTGAGTTATTTATATGATTTTGTAGCTATTAATACTGTTCTATTGGGTTATAGTTGAACAACTGTGGAGAAGGACAAGTGTAATTGACAGGTTGCACAACAGTATCACGCTGGTTGCTCAACAGTAACAGCTTAATATCTCGGCAGGTTTTATTAATATGCCGCAAGGTTTTATTAATATACCACCGGATTTTATTTATTGGTAAAGAAGAAATCAATCGGTTCACTGCATGATTTTAAGATATAATACGGTATTTCTGATTAATTCGGCCATTGGAAATAATCTGCTTCTGCTTCTATTTTATTTTCTATTTCATCGGGAAGGGCCGCAAAGAAATCCATGTTTGTAAGATGTTCAATACTATCTATTGTCACTGCGTATGTAGAAAGTGGCTCTACTGACTGTTTATTGTTGAATAAGAAACCGATAGCCCGCATAGGCTTTACGAAAGGGGAGAGGATTACCTTGAAAAACTGTTGGGGCACTACAACTTTATTTTTTCCGATCGTTTTGGGTTGTCTGGTTATAATAGGTCCGCATATAATGATAATGGCACTGTCTGCTATCGCCCAATCCCGGATTTTCTCTTCCAGATTTTTCCACCCTCTTCTGTTTAGTTGCGGGTGTTGCGGACACATATTGCTGAAGTAAAATGATTCTTTCATAGCTTGCGGACTCCATTTCATATCTGCAGCCGGTGCCATGTGTCCTTTGTCGTATCCCGAATGTGCATAGTCTGTATTGGTTGCTATCAAGCCTCTGACCTGCGGGTCGGTAATAAAACGGTTACTTCTTTTCTCCTTTCCCTTTGTCTCTTTACGAGTCAATTCGTATGAAACCCAATTGGGGAGTTTTAAATCTTTATTGTAAGAAACGGTGTATCCGGTGTGATGGATGATCTGTTCTTGACGTCGGGTGAGTGCCACCGGTATTTCCAACTCTTTAATTGTCGGATTTTTACCCCCCGACTTATTGTTCTCCGGTTTCGTACCTTTCGTTTTTTTATCTTCCGGCTTCTTGTTCTCCTGCTTTTTGTCAGATGAAGTTTGAAATGATGTGCTGGTCTGTGGCTTTTCTTTTTGAGAAGTATCAATTCCCTGACAATATAAATAAACGCCGTAAAGAATAGGTATAAGTATAATGATGGTGATAATACATCCCAATTTATAATTGGAACGTGATTCTTTTTTGAATATTTTTCTGTTTTTGCCTTTCTTTCTTCGATTCATTGGTTTGCAGGTGATGATGGGATTGTTTTTATTCTTCTTTTCTCATGCTGAATTCGCAACCGCAATATTGCTGATTGTAGAAATTATATTCTTTGATGATTGCGATGCGTCGTTCACTTAATCCGCCTTTACGCCAATTCTGTTCCCAATATGTGACATCAGGATAATGTGTCATGGCATATCGTCCGGCTTCATTTATCTGTTCCAGGCTTTTCCAACGGCTGGAAGCAAGGGTAGTGGTAATTACGGAGAAACCATGCTCGTGGGCATAACGGGCTGTTTCCAACAAGCGGCTCTTGAAGCAACGCAGGCAACGTCCTCCTCTTTCGGGTTCCTGTTCCATTCCTGCCATTTGGCAACGCCAGGCTTCGTGGTCATAGTCGGCGTCTACAATTTCCAGTCCTAATGATTGCGCATAACGGGTGCATTCATCTTTTCTTATGTTGTATTCTTCCTGTGGGAAAATATTGGGATTGCAATAGTAAATGACAGGGGTTATATTGTGTTGCATCAGACATTCGATGATAGCTGACGAACAAGGAGCGCAACAAGTATGAAGTAAGATTTTGTCGGCTCCTCCCGGAACTTCGAGTTGGAATTTCTTTTTCATGCGGTAAAGTTAGTATATATTTTGTCATACCATGCAACACTTTATAATTTATTCACAGGCGGAATTATCATTGATTATTGGGACAAAAAGTATCGAAAACAAAAGTTGTTATAAAAATAGCTCAAAAAATAGGCGGATTCTTTTTGTAGTTTCAAATAAAGCTGTAATTTTGCACGCTGTAAACGAGAGACAAACGCCGCTATAGCTCAGTTGGTAGAGCAACGCATTCGTAACGCGTAGGTCGCCAGTTCAAGTCTGGCTAGCGGCTCTCAAAAGGAAGTCTATTAACTATCTTGTATTTAGTTATTTAGACTTCCTTTTTTATTTACAGGTTCTTCAATTTAATTAGCTTTCAAACATTCTGCTACGTGCCAGCATGCATGCACCAACAATACCAGCCCTATCTTTCAACTTGGATGTGATAATAGCTGAATCTTTGTTGACCAGATTCAGAGAGTATTTACGTACCGCAGTCTTTATAGGTTGGGTTATATAATCACTAGTCAACGACAAAGTACCACCTATAATAACCAATTCCGGATTAAAAATATTGATCAGTCCTGCAATTTGTTTTCCTAGCTTCTGTCCGATCTCTTCTACAATCTCGATACAGAGTAGATCTTCTTTGTTTACTGCCGCAATTATCTCATCAAGGGTTATGGGATCTTCTTCGGCAGCGATTCTAGTTGATAATATAGAGCTTTCTCCGTTCCGGATGCGTTCTAAAAGGATACGGTGAAGGGCAGAACCGGAAGCTTCGGTTTCTAAGCACCCTTTTTTGCCGCAGTGGCAGATAATTTCATTATCATAAGTGCTCATGTGACCGAATTCACCGGAAAATCCTGATTTACCTGTATAAATCTTGCCATCTATGATAATTCCGATTCCCAATCCCCAACTTACGTTTACAAAGATAATATCTTTTTCTCCTTTTACGCAGCCTTGCATATACTCTCCATAAGTCATAGCCCGCGTATCGTTATCGACAGTAACTTTGTAGCCCAGTTTCTCAGACAACACATCTGCCAATGGTCTTTCTTCGAAATTGAACTGACTGAAACTGTATCCAGATTCAGGATTCACGCGTCCCGATACATTTACATTAATATTTAAGATTTTCTCTTTGTTGATGGTGAGCTTTTTTATAAAATTGAGAATCAGCTTGCATAACTCATTCATCCCTTCAATTGAGTTCTCAAATTTATAAGGTATATTCATTTTTAGTTCCACCATATCGCCTTTAAAATTTATCAGGCCGATATTGACGGCGAATCTTTTAATGTCTACACCTAAAAAGTAACCGGATTCGGGATTAAGTCCATAAAGGTTTGGATGGCGTCCGCCGCTAGTCTCCAATTTTCCATAATCATTAATATATCCGTCATCACACATTTCGCCAATAAATTTGGTGACGGTTGGTACACTCAAATCCAGCTCTTTTGAAAGATCGGGAATTGTAGAACTGCCATTATATATATAATGTGTAATAATTCTCTTTTTGACGAGAGCGCTTTTAGAGCCCTTTTCTATTTCTTTCAAAAATTGTTGGTTCATATGTTTGGTTATTTGGTAATATCTACAAAGATAATTAATTTTTTTATTAAATGTGGCGTTTTGTATGGAAAAAATTAGAATCAAGTGGGTGATGTTCTCTTTATTGCTTTATACATATAATAAGGTATAGTATTCACGATTCATTATTTACTTTGTATATCAAGTGTATAGAGTCTCTATTATCTTTTGTTCTGATCGTTTTTGA
>ENA-UONV01003761-UONV01003761.1-human-gut-metagenome-genome-assembly--contig:-CS4-NODE-3761-length-10001-cov-4.404183_pt1 | contig 10001 bp, 7 predicted proteins | sample MGYA00242461_ERZ724008 | MGnify/ENA metagenome assembly ERZ724008 | reverse complement strand
GCGTGGCCAGGGGGTAGAACGGCAAACTTTGCCGCTTTTGGGTCTTGGTCGGAGGCACTCCTGAAGGACACAAAGAGCCTGCGGGACAGCGATGTGCTTATGCGCGTCGCTGCTCCGAGGCGTCGCGGCCCCGCTGGGCTGCGTGATCTTTTTGTTTCTGACGAAATTACGGTTTTCACACCCTGTGCTCAGGGCTTTCCGCGTGTGCGAGACATGGGAGGTATCACTACCCTCGGCGTGCTCTTCGTGCTGTTGAAACGCCGGACGGCCGCTTGTCAAAGCGGCTAACTTGCCGTTTTCTGAGGTCGGGTGAGCAGCGTTCCTTGCGCAGTGCCTATTTTCTTCGAATATACAGAATTTTCTGTCGGCAGTTCCAGTTGCAAACACTTTTGCGCTATGGTACAATAAATCCAAGGAATTGGGCGAATTTCAGAACAATTATGCCGTTAAATTCCCGTTTGCAATTGCAAGTTCCTCATCGGGGCCACGCCCCAAACAACAGAAAGGCAGTGCTATCCCATGAAGAAACTCATCTCCTTGGCTCTGGTGGCCCTCCTGCTGCTGAACCTTGCCGCCTGCGGGGATGGTCCCGCCCCCAGTTCCTCCGGGTCCTCCGGCGATGTCTCCTCTTCCGCCGGGTCTTCTCAGACGGACGTCCTCAGCCCCGTCACCACGGAGGCGGAGGTTCGGGCTCTCTATGGGGACGACGCGGACCTCATCGCCTCCATCGAGGCGTACCAAGGTGACTTCCTGGTGCAACTGGGAACAGATGATTCCTGCCCCAGCTTGGACTGGGTCTACGGTGAGAGCGGTATCCGCCGTCGGCTGCTGTGGCTGGATACGCCCCTGCTTCGGTGCGAGATCGAGTCCCAGGCAACCGTCCGGGTGGTCACTGGCGGGCCAAACATCTTTAACGGCGTCCCCAGATTCCCACGCGTGGAGTTGGCCACACTGAGCCTTCTCTACGATGAGCAGGGCCGCGACCGAGACTATGATCCCTATGTTTCTCCCGGCACTGGTAGCTCTGAAATCTACTGGGCCGGGGCTGGGGAGAGTTATCCCATGGGCATGCAGGGCCGCCGGGAGGCCATCCGTTCCGCTCAGGTCGATGCAGGCGGCCTCACTGTGGCCTTCGCGCCCCTGGCGGACGGTAGCGACTTCGTGGCCGCCTACTGCGAGATCCCCTATACCGAGGTGGCTCTCTCGGAGGACGGTATGACCCTCACCGTCACCATGCACGACACCTTCCTCAGCAGCGGTGCCCTCTCCAAGGATGTAGACCTGGACTTTTTGAAGGAGTATGGCTCCCTCTACCCAGAGAGCTTCCCCGCCGGGGAGTTGGCGGGAAGCTGCACCCTCATCGAGAATGCGGATCTGCGTCAGGATGGGAACAACGCCGTGCTCACCGTCACTCTGGCTGACGGTCCCATCCACGGCAGGAACTTCGGTGACGGTTATTACCGCTTCACCGCTGAGACCGGCTATACCGGCATCGCCGACACCGGCCCCTACCTCCGGGTGACCCTCAACGCCACCGACGAGCTCTTTGCAGGCGACTGAGCAGTCCATACAAGCCGTGGACGGCGTGGGTGCGGGTGCACCGTGTCTGACCCAGTTTTGACCCAGAACACGAAAAAATCGGGCAGGGCTGGACGGAAACAATGGAAGATCCGCCGAGCGAACGGTGGTAAAAAGCACAAATCGGAGCCGAAATGACTCCGATTTGTGCTTGAGACTGCCTCATAACCCGGAGGCCGTAGGTTCGAGTCCTGCCTCCGCAACCAGAAAAGCCCTGAAATCAGTCGGTTTCAGGACTTTTTTCTAACCTTTTGACAGAAATTAGAAAACGCAAAATAACGCTTTCTAACACTTTTCTAACCCATTCCGGCAAAAGGCTGTTTTTGGGCACAAAAAAACAGCGAACGCTAACAAAATGTCCGCTCCCAAGATCATCTTGATCTCGGGAGCGGTTTTTTGCACTCAGATAGCTGTTAGATCAGGTGCGATATTCTGCGGCAGCAGTTCCCCCAGCCGCTCCGACATACTGAGCACTATTTGCTCATGTGCGCCCATGCCAGAATGAATGTAGGTGTCGGCAGTGAAGTTGTAGTTGCTATGACCCAGCCATGTTTGAATGTCTTTGAGCGAGTAGCCAAGGTATAGCATGATCGTTGCGCAACTATGCCTCAGGTCGTGAAAACGAATGGGGCGCAATCCATATTTATTGAGGATATAAAAAAGGATGATCACTTCAAACGGAAGTGGTCATCCTTTTTCTATGCCGAGCAACCAGTCTGTTGATACATTCAGTGCTTCCGCAATGATAGGAAGCTCAAAGTCAGGGACAAGGCGTTTACCGCTTTCAATTCTGCTGATTGCCATTTGGCCCATTTGCAGGCCCGCTACTTGCAGCCTCGCCGCAAGCTGATCCTGTGTCAATTTTGCTTTGGCGCGTGCAGACTTAATCCGCTCGCCGGAGATATTGCATTTGCCGTCTAACGTGTATAGCCGCACCGTGTCGCCCCCATCATAATCATCTTTGACATATTCTTTGTTGACGGTAACACAAATATGAGCTATTCTTATAAAAAATGATTAAGGAGGCCGAGAATACTTCACTTTTTGAGGAGAGAGAAAACCATGAAATGTAATGTCCCGGAAGATTTCTGATCTGGATCAGAGAATTCAAGCCTTTACCCATCTCAGCGATCAACAGAAACTCGACGCGATTGGCTGTTGCCATGATGTTTTGTTCCTGCTAAAGAGCTTTGATCTCGATATCAAGATGCGCTACCCACTGGGCAGCGTGCTTGGCTATGCCATTCCGGGTTTTCCTTGCAACGCATTGATTGAGGATACAAAACCAGAGGAATGAACTCTGTTGATGTAGTAAAAGCTTGCTGGTCTAAAGATGTAGCTATTCAGATAATTGAATTCGGTTGTCTTACTCAAGCATAAAAGCGCTGGTATCCTCTAAAGTTTTCCCTTTAGACGAAAAAATAAAGAAGGATGAGCAGGGATGGGGTAAAACAAGTACTGCGCAGAAATAGTACATAAGGTATTGAAATAGCAGGAGGGAGGACGAACTAAAATCGTCCTCCCTCAGCTCGTAGATTAAAAGGTTTTGCGAAATGCACCGGGTCTGAGCGAAACAGATGAAGCGTGGTCTGAAAAGCTGCTGCCTGCGCACGTCTCGGAAGAATGCTATATGCCGCAATAAAGAAGGCCACCATCTCGGCGAGAGCAGTAGTTCTCCTTGAGATGTTGGCTTTTTTACATGCATAGATTTTACGCTTACCAAAGGTCGCAGGTATCATTGCACCATAAAAAAGATCGCCGGTGGAAAACACACCGGGTTTTGCAACTTAGCTGCACTTGGCTAAAAGTGGTGCGCGGGAAAAGAAAAACGAAATGCGGATCACATGATTTTCAATGGCCAAAAATGGCAAAAAGATTCGATCACTTTTGGAGAGTCTCCTTAAAAAGTGCCCATTGAATAACTGTTTGCACAATGCTATAATCCAATTTACGCATCAATAAAAACAGTGGGTTAGAGACTTTCTTCACACCCCATAAAAGGAGAGACGATCTATCATGGACATCAAAGGAGATTGGAAAAAGCGGGCTGTCAGCGGATTGATGGTGCTGGTAATGGCACTGAGTTTGCTGCCAACTTCTATTCTGGCGGCCGATACGCGCAGCGTTACGGACAACGCCATCAAAAACGGAAGCTTTGAGGAGCCTGCGTTTCACGACAAGAATTCGCCGCAGTGGCCTGCAAACAATGTTCCTGACTGGAGTACAACGGCATCCGACCAACTGATCGAGTTCGGATCGAGGCGGAACGGCAAAGATGCTCCCCAGCTTACAGGCGTCGACAAGACTATTCCGGATGGATCTCAGTTTGCGGAGCTGAACGCCGACGAAGAGAGCACGCTTTATCAGTATGCCACGACGGTCGGCGGCAATGTGTATGAGTGGGGCCTTTCTCATCGCGGCCGCGAGGGCGATGACCATATGGCGCTCATCATCGGCCCGAAGCAGGACGAAAAACCTGACAAACCGAACAAAGCCGGAAAAGACCAGTTCATGCGCATGACGGACTGGGTGAAGAGCCATGCTGAGAAGCTGGGTGTGAACATTCCGGTTACCGGCTGTACGCAGAAGATCACGGTCTACTCCAAAAAGTTTGCCGCAAACGGCGGCTTCCAGAATGACATCGGTGATGCGTTCAGCGCTTCGCCGTCTGACGTGTACACGGAGAAATGGAATGTCTGGATCATCGGCACGAGTAACACGGCCTGGGGCAATTACGGCACGAAGAGCTCGGCCTATGCGGTGGGAAATCTTGCATACAGCTGCCGCTACGCCGTGCCGGACGGGCAGACGAAGACCGTCTTTGCTTTCTGCTCCTATTCTGCGGCGACGAGTGATAAGACGCTCGGCAATCTGATCGACAATATTCATTTCAGCCTTTATCAGACCATCACGGCGGCGGCCACGGCGGGGGGATCGGGCTTTATCGGCGTTCCGACCGGCAACGTAAGCGAGTATTACCCGATCGGCAGCAGCATGTCAAAGCGGGTAGTGGCTAACGGCAGCACCATCAAGGTGAAGGCGGTCGAACCGGAAAACGGCGATGTTCAGTTTGTCGGCGCGTATGTCACGCGCCAGACGCAGAATGGACTGAAGAAGGAGTTTATTCCCGCAACGAGTCCGAGTTGGGATAAAGTTGACAGAACCTATACTTATGTGCACCCTGTGGAGGAACCGGCGGATATCGTGCTGGTCTTTGTCAAAAAGCCTATGGTCATATATGAGGCCAACGGCGGAGACCAGTATACCTACGGCGACAAAGGAACAAACGCGGTCTCCTTTGCTCCGCAGGTGAGCGATGATGGCAGCACAACAGCACGCGGTCCCTATAAGTCAAAGGCGGCCGAAACAACAAAGGATGGCTGGCGCTTCGACGGCTGGCTGCTGGCGCGCAGCGAAACGCTTCTGCCCGCTGAACATACCGTGACCTATGATAAGGCTACGGATACGCTGACTTTTACCGATAACGGTTCAGAAAGAGGCAGTGCAGAGGGCGGCGCGACGCTCATCGCCCAGTGGAAGTGGCGCCAGCGCTTTATCACCGCCTCGCGCGTGAAGGGCGCGGACGGCAAGGTGAGCGATGATTTTCAGGTAAATGCGGGCTGCGGCACGGTCGAGATCGTCGGCAACGAGGGCGAGTCCGTAGCGAACAACCCGGCGGCAAAGGACTATTTTGCTTCGGCCAGTGAACGCGTCACCGTGACTGCGACGGCTATGGCAGGCTACGAATTCATCGGCTGGTATCAGCAGGTCGACGGCAAATATGAGCTCGTCAGCAGAAATCCGACGCACAGCTATAACGTGAGCAGTGAGGGCGTGCAGACGATCTACGCCCGCTTTGCCCCCACGCATACGGTGACGTATCGGTGGACAACCGAAGAAGGGAAATGCCCGCCAGAAGAACTGCTGAACAAGAACGGGATATCGCTTCCCGAAACTGGTACGGTCGTCGACGGCGGCACGTATTATATTTCGAAAGACTTGGAAATAAATAAGACCATCGACGGAACAGGCACGATAGATGACAGAACGGTTCCCGGCAAGTGGGTCTTTACCGGCTGGCGCAGCGGGGAAAGCGGCGACAGTGATATCCGCGAAACAGAACTTATCAAGGTGAAGGGGGACCGCACGCTGACGGGCTTCTGGACATTTATTCCGGAGAAGGAGCACACGCTGACCTACCAGTTTGCGGACAACACCCGCTGGAGCCCGAGCGGCAGCTTCGAGCTGACGGAAAACTACTACCGCGGCGAGAGCGTTACGGCGCAGGCCGAGCCTGCCCACAATCGGACCAAAGATGAGGAAGGCAATCCGATAGACGTGCTGGCCACGGGCAACAACGTGGTCCTCTATGGCAAATGGTCATTCGACGGCTGGAAGCGCAGCGACAATGATAGCACGATTGCAGCGGGCAAAGGCTTTGACATGCCGGGAAAGGATCTGACGCTGACCGGCCAGTGGAAATTCACCCCGTATACCTACACCGTGGTGTATGATTTGGGCAACGGGAGAACGGTAGCTGATCCGAACAACGAAAAATATAATTACACCGCGCTGCTGGGCAGCAGTAAGCCGGGCCTCAATGCCTCGTCAACGGACATTGGCATTCCCTTCGGCGCGTCGATCAAACTGATGGAGCTTCCTGACGGGACGGAAATCCCGGATGACAAATATTTCGCCGGTTGGAGCCTTGTAAAGCCAGAGAATAACTTGAGTACTATCGAAACGCAGGCCCCCGGCGATTCCGTCGGCTTTAGAAAACTTGAAGTCACGGAGAATGGACAGGAAGTAAAGCTCTACGCCGTATATAAGAACAAAGACGTGGCAACGGTGGACTTTGCCGTCAACGATTCGAACTGGGGCGATGTGAACCCAAAGAGCGGCAGCTTTATGGCGCAGAACGGTAAGGTAGACGAGGGTACCGTTTCCTCGACCGCAGCTCCGCGTGACGGCTACCATTTTGTCGGCTGGTATGAAGAGAGCGACGACGGCAAATTGGAGCCGGTGAATGGAAGTGCAATCAACGGCACGACCCTGACCGTTACCGCGGCCATGATGCAGGCGAAGCTGAAGCCGCTCGCGGAGAGCAGAGGGGAGAACAGAACGCCCGTGCTCGAGGTGCGCTATATCGCCGTGTTCGCGCGCGACAGCTTTACTGTCAAATTTGATGGAAACGGCGATGATAAAGAAGCCACGATGAAGCCGCAGACGTTCCCTGCTCCCGACTCGGAAGAACAGCTGACCACGCTCAGGAAGAACGAATTTAAGCGTCCGGGGTATGTGTTTACTGGCTGGGCGGAGTATCCGACCCGAGAGGTTGGGCAGGAGGAGCGCACCTATGCTGATAAAGAGCCGTTTGCAGAGGTGACGATCTATCGGGGAGAACAAATCAGTGACGGCGATATGATCACCCTCTACGCCCAGTGGGAAAAACTGCCCGATGTGACCATCTCCTACACGCCGGAGCCGACTTCGCTCGGTACGGTCAAGCTCAATCCGACGGAAAGTAATGAGCTCGGCCCGCAGGACGGCATGGTCTCCGAGTCGCTCAATCCCGAGACCGGCACGGCGCGCGGCGCGACGGCTGTGCCGGAAGAAGGCAGCGTGTTCGTCGGCTGGTACGATGCGCAGGGGAAGCATCTCCCGACAGACGGAACGACCTATACGCCGGAAAAGGACTCGTCCGGACGCTACCGGAACGGCAGCTATGTGGCGCTGTTCCGTCTGAAGCAGTATGTGCTGCACTATGATGCCAACGCCGCCGACGCTGCGGGTACGATGGAGGACCAGACCTTCCCGCACGGGCAGGCGCATCCGCTGAAGAAGTGTGCCTTCAGCCGCGAGGGCTATAGATTCGAGGGCTGGGCAACGGAGCAGAAAGGCAAGGTCGAGTACGAAGATCAGACGAATATCAAGCTGGACAAGGAGTTTCCGAATCTTAAAGATGATAACGATGAGGTGACCCTCTACGCCGTCTGGCATGAGCAGAGCGTGACGCTCGGCTATGAGCCGAACGACGCGGAGCTCGGCTCGGTGAGCAGCGCGTTGGAGACTGTTGCCGCCGTGAAGGGTACGGCCAAGGGTTCGACCGCGCAGCCGAAGAGCGGCGCGCGGTTCGACGGCTGGTACAGCGCCGACGGCACGCTTTTGTCGAAGGAACTTACCTTCGTCCCGACGAAGAAGGACGGCGCCGTCTGGCAGGGAACGACCTATTACGCGCACTTCAGTGCCAAGAGAAGTCCCTCGACTCCGTCCACACCGGCAAAGCCGGACGAGACAAAGCTGACGCTCGCACCCATCCCGGAAATGCTCAACGGCGAGGATCATTACGCCTACTTGCTCGGTTACGAGGATGGCACCGTTCGCCCGAACGGAAGCATCAGCCGCGCCGAGGTAGCGACCGTGCTCTTCCGTCTGCTCAAGGACGATGTGCGCACGCAGAATTTGACGAAGGACAACGCTTACAGCGATGTGTCGGATACTGCGTGGTACGCCGCGGCGGTGTCCACGCTCTCGAAGATGGGCGTCATCAGCGGCTATCCCGACGGCACGTTCCGCCCGAACGCACCCATCACGCGCGCGGAATTCGCCGCGATGATCGCGCGCTTTGACGAGACTGCCAAGTCGGCCGACACGCCGTTCACCGACATTTCCGGCCACTGGGCCGAGAATGCGATCGGCAAGGCTTACGGCAATGGCTGGGTGGCAGGAAGCAGCAAAACGGTGTTCTGTCCGGAAAGCAACCTCACCCGCGCCGAGACAGCGACGCTTCTGAACCGCGTGCTGCACCGCCTGCCGGAGAAAGAGAGCGACCTGCTCGCAAACCAGATCGTCTGGCCGGACAATCCGGAGACCTTCTGGGGCTATCTTGCGATCCAGGAGGCGACGAACTCGCACGAGTACGAGCGCAAGGCGGACGGCGTTCACGAAACGCAGACCGCCAAGCGTGAGAACCGCGACTGGTCGAAGGAATTTGAGCAGTAAGCATATAAACCGCCATCTCGGTGAGCAGTAGCTCATTGAGATGGCGGCCTTCTGTTATTGCGGCATATAGCATTTTTCCGGGGCGTTCGCAGGCAGCAGCTTTTCAGACCACGCTTCATCTGTTTCGCTCAGACCCGGCGCATTCGCAGAACCCAAAGCAAGTATCGGTACGGATCCAAGCTGTCCTCCTTCGCCGTTTCAATCAAACCGTAGATCACGGCGCTGGCTTGCGCACCACCGGCTGTATCGGCAAACAGCCAGTTTTTCCTGTCCATCACAAACGGCTTAATGCTGCGTTCGGTACGATTGTTGCTCAGTTCCAGACGACCTTCTTCGAGATCAGGTACGGCCATTGCTCCAACAGATAGTGAATGGCCTTTCCTAGTGTAGACTTTGGTGTCGTTTTCCCCTTCATCTCATTTGCCCATGACAACAAAGCGTCTAAAACAGGCTTCTCCTGCTCCAGCCGCTTTTCATACCGTTCCTCCGGTGTCAGTACTGCAAGCGCCTGCTCCATCTAAAAAAGTCGGAAGCAACTGTCTCATGCACGTCTATGCGGAAGATGTGCTTCCTGTTTTTGCGTATTAGGAGGGAAAAACCGTGAAGAAAATCAGGATGTGCTTCCCGAATGAGAAGACGTTCAGGGAAGGGTTCGAAGAGTATATTTTGGACTGTAAGGCCCGCAATCTGCGGGAAGGAACAATCAACCACTATCAGGAATTTATTTACAAGCGAATTACACCAGACACGCTGATCTCTTCGATGTGTCAGCAGACCATGGCAAAGCAATTCTCTCCCTTCTCACTGACGCTGAGGCTCAACATTGTCGGTACTGTCGCCTTGCTGGTCCTTAACGCGGTGTGCGGCACATGGGCTTTTTCCATGAGCGGCGAGGGCTGGTTCTACACGCTCTTGATGAGCTGGGGAACTGCGATTGGGGCGACGATTCTTTTTCAGACGGGAATCGGACTATGCGGATCGGAAAACGCGGCCATGCTCAGCACGTTTGAGTCGCTTACCAGTGTGATCGCCGGCATTTTTGTCCTTGGCGACCCCGCGTCGGCGCAGACTGGCATCGGAATTTTCTTAGTGCTTGCGGCCGTTGTAGCGCTATCCGTTTATGAAAAGGCAAAAAAATAGAGGCTATGCGATCTCTCGCTTTATTCTGCCTTCAGACATTTTTACATACCTGCAAAAGCGGGTATCAGCACTCTCCGAAAAATCTCGCACAGCGTCTCACGCGTCAAAACGCAGGGGCGCTCCAGCACGCTTTTGACCCGCTGCGGTGATTTCCGGCTCGAGGAGCCCGCACTTAAATCCTTTTTGAATAGGTCCCCACTTTCGAACCCAGTAACTCCGGTTTCAAAAGTGGGGGTCTTTCATTTATTCACAGGCAGCAGAAAAGAACTCCAATACATACT
>ENA-UONV01003758-UONV01003758.1-human-gut-metagenome-genome-assembly--contig:-CS4-NODE-3758-length-10003-cov-3.819260_pt1 | contig 10003 bp, 8 predicted proteins | sample MGYA00242461_ERZ724008 | MGnify/ENA metagenome assembly ERZ724008 | reverse complement strand
GAAAGGAAGCAATGGATTATTTGCCAAATACGGAGTACGTGGAATTCCAAATTATGTCCTTATTTCACCTGAAGGACGCATCGTAGAAAAATGGTTCGGATATAGTGCACACAGCTTGAAACGAAAATTTCGCCGCCTGCTAAATGCAAACGAATATGTGATGAGCTTAGGGGAAGAGAATGGACATAAAGTGGTGAACTTCCCGACTGTGAAGAAAAGCAATAACGATATTCCTGAAATTCGCCAGGTTGTATTAACGGATACTGCTACGATTCTGCGGATTCGTGCCTATTATATACCGAAATACTGGATACAAATAATGAAGAATATCCAGTTGGTAGCGGACAATGGAACTGTATGTCCTGTGCTTCGTTCGGAAGGTATTCCTTTAGGGGAAAAATTCTACATGCCGGAAAGTGGGGAAGCTGATTATACTCTTTATTTCGCTCCATTGCCGGCCGGAACACGTTCTTTCGATATGATCGAGCCGGAAGGTTCAAAACCGGATCGAGTAGAAGGTATCGCTTTGACACTTGAATAAGACAGCAGAGGCTTTCTTATTCTAAAATCTTGCTATCTGCACTCTTTTTCGTACATTTGTAGCTTTCAAAAAGAAAGTTGTTATTTTAAAAAATACTCTGTATGAAATCAGACATTGAAATAGCGCGCAGCATAGAGCTGAAGAAAATTAAGCAGGTGGCCGAAGGTGTGGGTATTCCGCGCGAAGAAGTAGAAAACTACGGACGGTATATCGCTAAAATTCCAACGAATTTGATTGATGAAGAGAAAGTGAAGAAAAGTAACCTGATACTGGTTACCGCCATTACTGCCACCAAAGCAGGTATTGGTAAAACAACAGTTTCTATCGGTCTGGCTTTGGGATTGAATAAAATTGGTAAAAAGGCGATTGTTGCTTTGCGTGAACCTTCATTAGGACCTTGTTTCGGAATGAAGGGTGGGGCAGCAGGTGGCGGTTATGCCCAAGTGCTTCCCATGGAGAAGATAAATCTGCATTTTACGGGGGATTTTCATGCCATCACTTCGGCTCATAATATGATATCGGCTTTGCTCGATAATTATCTGTATCAGCATCAGGCAGACGGTTTCGGACTGAAAGAAATTATCTGGCAGCGTGTGCTGGATGTGAACGACCGTTCTTTGCGTAGTATTGTCACGGGTTTAGGTCCCAGTACAAACGGTATTACTGAAGAGTCCGGCTTCGATATTACTCCCGCATCCGAAATTATGGCTATTCTTTGTCTGGCAAAGGATATAGACGACTTGAAACGACGGATTGAGAATATTATTCTTGGTTTCCGCTTTGATGGTTGTCCGTTCACAGTGAAGGAGTTAGGTGTTGCTGGAGCTATTACTGTCTTGTTGAAAGATGCCATTAATCCGAACTTAGTTCAAACTACCGAAGGATCGGCTGCTTTTGTTCATGGTGGTCCCTTCGCGAATATTGCACATGGTTGTAACTCTATTCTGGCAACGAAAATGGCCATGACTTTCGGTGACTATGTTGTAACGGAAGCCGGCTTCGGTGCTGACCTCGGTGCGGAGAAATTTTATAATATCAAATGCCGTAAAAGTGGATTGCAACCAAAGTTGACTGTGATTGTTGCCACTGCACAAGGTTTGAAAATGCATGGAGGTGTCAGCCTCGATCGTATTAAAGAGTCCAATATGGAGGGATTGCAGCAAGGTTTCGGTAATCTTGATAAGCATATACGTAATCTGCGTTCGTTCGGTCAGACGGTGGTGGTTGCTTTCAATCGTTTTGCCAGTGATACAGATGAGGAAGTGGAAGCGATCCGTCATCACTGTGAGGAAAAATTAGGCGTTGGTTTTGCTGTCAATAATGCATTTGCAGAAGGTGGAGAAGGAGCCGTGGAACTTGCTAATCTGGTAGTGGATGCTATTGAGAAGAAACCTTCCGAACCTTTGAACTTCAGTTATAGTGAGGATGATAGTGTAGAACAGAAGATAGAGAAGATAGCTTGTAATCTATATGGTGCCAGCGTGGTGACTTATAGCATTCATTCACGCAAAATCATTAAACTGATAGAGAAGATGGGCATTGGCCATTATCCAGTTTGTATAGCCAAAACTCAATATTCTTTCTCTGCCGATCCGAAGATATATGGTGCAGTGAATAATTTTGAATTCCACATCAAAGATATTGTAATCAATAACGGTGCGGAAATGATTGTTGCCATTGCAGGAGAAATTTTACGTATGCCGGGGCTTCCCAAAGAACCGCAGGCTATGCATATTGATATTGTGGATGGAAATATAGAAGGCTTGAGCTAAATCAGCTATAGACATAAAAAAGAAATCCGCAGCCTGATGAAGACTGCGGATTTTTTATAACTAAAAGTTTTTATATACATTTTCTTAGTATGCAAACAGCGGATATTTTTCCATAGTCTTATTCACGCGTGCGCGAACTTCGGCAATAACCGCTTCATTTTCTACATTGGACAGAACTGTTTCAATCATTTCTGCAATTTCCAGCATCAGATCTTCTTTAGCGCCACGAGTAGTGATGGCAGGAGTACCCAGACGGATACCGGAAGTCTGGAATGCAGAACGGCTATCGAACGGAACCATATTCTTGTTTACAGTGATATCGGCAGATACCAATGCTTTTTCAGCCACTTTACCTGTGAGATCAGGATATTTGCTACGCAGGTCGACCAGCATAGAGTGATTATCTGTACCACCGGAAACGATTGTAAAGCCACGGTCGATTAATGCTTGTGCCAGTACGGCTGCATTCTTCTTCACTTGGGCAGCATATTCTTTGAATTCAGGTTGCAGGATTTCACCGAATGCTACAGCTTTTGATGCAATGACGTGTTCCAACGGACCACCTTGGATACCCGGGAATACGGCTGAGTCGATCAACTGAGACATCATCTTGATTTCACCCTTCGGTGTCGTTTTGCCCCAAGGATTAGGGAAGTCTTTGCCAATCAGGATGATACCTCCGCGAGGACCACGCAAAGTCTTATGTGTGGTAGAAGTAACGATATGAGCATACTTCACAGGGTTTTCCAGCAATCCGGCTGCAATCAGTCCGGCAGGGTGAGCCATATCGATCATCAGGATAGCACCTACTTTGTCTGCGATTTCGCGCATACGCTTGTAGTCCCATTCGCGGGAATATGCTGAACCACCACCGATGATCAACTTTGGTTTTTCGCGCAAAGCAACTTCTTCCATCTGGTCATAGTCTACGCGACCGGTTTCTTTATTCAGATTATATTCACAGGGAGTATAGATGATACCGGAAGTATTTACTAAAGAACCGTGTGAGAGGTGACCGCCGTGAGCCAGATTCAATCCCATGAATTTGTCACCCGGATTCAATACAGCGAGGAATACAGCTGCATTAGCTTGTGCGCCTGAGTGGGGTTGCACGTTAGCCCATTCTGCACCAAAGATTTCCTTTATGCGGTCGATAGCAATTTGTTCGCTCTGGTCTACTACTTCGCAGCCTCCGTAGTAACGTTTGCCGGGATAACCTTCTGCATACTTGTTAGTGAGACAGGAGCCCATTGCCTCCATTACTTGGTCACTTACAAAATTCTCTGATGCAATCAGTTCAATGCCTTTGAGCTGACGTTGATGTTCTTTTTCGATAATATCGAAAATTAAATCGTCTCTTTTCATTTTGCTTACTTAGATAAGTTTGATAAATCTGTGTTCTCTTATTAAGCGCACAAATTTACGGTAAAAAAATGAATAAACTGTCAGAAAAGACAGAAATTTACTTTCTAAAAGAATACTCCAAAGGAAAAGCTGAGAACATTGTCTCGTCGGTGGAAACGTATTTCGTCAGCGGGTGGATCACCTTCGACGACACCATCATCATAAGTCACTTTGCGCGATATATTATGTAATCCTATATCATAACGGAAGTCGAAGAAAATGCGGGAAATGGTAACGGCTACTCCAAGGGTGAAGCTGAGGTTCAATGGTTGCAATCTTTCGCTGATTCCCTGCTGGTCAAAATTCTCAAAAGTGACTTCGCTTTTTTTATTCCAGATATAACGGAACTTAGGACCGCCGAATACAGCCAGACTATAAGGTCCCTCCTTGATAACGTTATATCCATAGATCACAGGGATATCTACGCTGTGAATGGATGACGTAATAGATGCCATTTCCAAAGGGGCATCCTCTGCGGCAGGTTTTTCGAAAGTAATGTTGCAACGGTTAATGTTGTAGGATATTTCCGGTTGCAGGAAGTGGCGTTCAAAGTTGATACGCATAAAAACAGAACCGAAATAACCTATCTTATAGTTATTCTGCACCTCGTCTATGGTGATACCGTTCAATGTAAGGTTGGATACAAGAAAGAGGGAAGAGGTGAAGCCACCCTTAATACCAAAGTTCACTGGACGGTCATGGTGATGTTTGCTCAGAGGTTCTTCAACCGCCGTGCCAGGCACAAGATGAGATTGCCCCCACATTGTAGCGGGGAAAAACAAAAGGCACAGGATAAATATTTTCAAAACTTTGTTCATCACTTATCACTAACCGTTAATCACTATCTTTTCTTCTCAACAGACCAGCCAAATTTACCGATCTTTTCACCCAATTCATAGTATCCTCCATGTACATAAACCAGTGGATTAGCTTCCGCCAGTTCCAGTTTTCCGGTTTCCGTATTCAGGTTCCGGTCGTCGGCACGTACGTTTACCACATCGGCAATAAACATATCATGCGAGCCGAGTGACATGATTTCCTTTACACGGCATTCTATACACAAGGGGGATTCTTCAATAAGGGGAGCATTGACCACAGTACTTTTTCCCGGTGTCAGATGCATTTCTTCGAACTTATTGTAGTCTTTCCCGGAACGTACGCCACACCAATCCGTTGCACGCGCCATATCTTTGGTCGTGAGATTAATGACAAACTCCATATTCCGTTTCAGGATTTCGTAGGAGTAACGTTCCGGGCGTACTGAAATATAGCACATGGGCGGGTTCGTACAAATCGTTCCCGTCCATGCAATTGTTACTATGTTGTATTCTTCCGGAGTGCTTCCGCAACTTACCAATACGGCAGGAAGCGGGTAAATCATTGTTCCGGGCTTCCAGTCTTGTTTCATGACTAAAGAGTTACGAGCTTTTATATTATTTCAATTTCGTTCCTGTTTTGTTCTTTCTCGCAATAGTGACATCGGATCACGCAATTTTCCTTATCCACTACATGGAATAACGTCGCCATGGGTTCGTTGTTCGTGATACATTTGGGGTTGGCACATTTTACAATGCCGCGAAGTTCTTCAGGAAGGCTAACTTCACGTTTTTCCACCACTTCATAATCCCGGATAATATTCAGCTTCACATTAGGTGCTACCACGGCGATGCGATTAATTTCATCATCGCAGAAAAATTTATCCGCAATTTTAATAATGCCTTTAGTACCCAGCTTTCCGCTTTTGAGATTAAAGCCAATGGTGATATTGTTATTCATGTGTTCCAGTCCCAGTAAAGAGACTACAGTGAACAGATTTTCAGAGGGGATATGGTCGATAACGGTACCGTTTTCTAATGCGGCAACCTGTAATTCTTGTTTTTTTTCGCTCATCTTTCAATTTACAATTTAGCAATTTACAAAGTACAATTTAGGCTTTCACCTCATCCAGTGTAATGCCTAATACATCGCAGAGGATAGCCTCACGAGCATACAGACCGTTTTGAGCTTGCTGGAAGTAGTAAGCTTTCGGATTATCGTCTACGTCATAAGCGATTTCATTGACGCGGGGCAGGGGATGCAGAATACACAGATTAGGACGGGTATGTTCCAGCATCTTGTTGCGCAGGATGTAAACGTTCTTCACCCGTTCGTACTCCATGAGGTCAGTGAAGCGTTCACGCTGCACACGAGTCATGTAGAGGATGTCGGCATCTGCTATGGTTTCTTCCGTAAAGTCCGTATGTTCCACGTACTTGATGCCATGATCGCGGCAGTAAATTTTGTATTCTTCGGGCATTCTCAATTCATCAGGAGCTATGAAGTGGAAAGTTGGGTTGAAGTGACGCATTGCCATTAGCAGTGAGTGTACGGTGCGGCCATATTTGAGGTCACCAACGAGGAAAATATTCAGGTTCTCCAGTGTACCCTGGGTTTTGTAGATGGAGTAGAGGTCGAGCATCGTTTGTGAAGGATGCTGGTTGGCTCCGTCTCCAGCATTGACGATAGGCACTGTGGTTACTTCGCTGGCATAGCGGGCTGCTCCTTCCAGATGATGCCGCATCACGATGATATCGGCGTAGTTGCTCACCATTTTGATGGTATCTTTCAGGGTTTCGCCTTTCGAAGAACTCGTTGCTTTTGGGTCACTAAACCCGATTACGCGGGCTCCTAAGCGGTTGGCTGCTGTTTCAAAACTGAGTCTTGTACGGGTAGACGGCTCGAAAAAGAGGGTTGCAACCACTTTCCCTTCCAGCAGCCTACGGTTGGGACGGGCTTCAAACTGCTTCGCCATCTCGATCATGTAGAGGATTTTTTCCTTGCTATGCTCGGCAATGGTGACTAAACTTCTGTTTTCCATATCGTTCGTTATTTTGTTTCTTTTCGAGAGTTCAAAGGTACGGAAAAGATGCGGAGTACGGAAGAAAGACGGGAGAAAATTTAGAAGTTTTTTTCGTCTCCATAGCCGGCGATCTTCAGCTCATGGGACAAAAAGTTTTGCCCCGTGGGATGAAAAAAAATATCTCATGAGACGAAAAAAACAATCCCACGGGATGAAGTTGCTCATACGGTGAGACGGATGCCGGAATTTGTTTGGAGCATTACCAGCATCAGCAGCAACTTTTCTTTTTCTTTTCTGCTGTTGTTATTATATAAAGAATATATAAGAAAGAAAAATGTACTATTTGTTTTGACTAAAGTGCTGAATAATAATAATTTATTCTTCGGTTTTTTACTTTTTTCCTAAGCGGAAACAGCATGGGAACGGTCGATTTCCAAGCAAAAAATGCCTCTAAAATGCTCAATTCCCCCTCCTTTTTGGTCACCAAAATGCCATATTCTATCCCCTCATACGCCACACTTTATCATCGGAAACGCCACATTTCATTCTCCGAAATGCCACACTTTGTGCTTGCTGAAGTGTGGCGTTTTACCCGTTAAGATGTGGCATTTTGGATGATAAAGTGTGGCGTTTTAAGAGTTTTCTATAGAATTTATAAGGGTGTTCCAATATAATTCCGTACCTTTGCCTTGTTATTTTTACAGGTAATCTATTTTATTGATTTAGTGAATTTACAGTAATAAACATGATAAAGAACATCATAAAAATCCTTTGGATATTCTTAGCCGTCATAGTATTGGCTTGCGTCACTGTTTTCTTCTCCATTGCTAAAGGTTGGATAGGCTATATGCCTCCTGTTGAAGATCTGGAAAACCCTAATTATAAGTTTGCTACACAAGTTTTCTCGGAAGACGGGAAGGTACTTGGTACTTATTCGTTTAGCAAAGAGAACCGTGTATATGTGGGCTATAATGATTTATCCCCCAATGTCATCAATGCATTGATTGCAACAGAAGATGTGCGTTTTGCCGAGCATTCCGGAATTGATGCAATAGCTCTGTTTCGCGCCATTGTGAAGCGTGGTTTATTATTCCAGAAGAATGCAGGTGGGGGTAGTACGATTACCCAACAATTATCGAAACAACTCTATTCGCCCAGTGCGGACAATGTAATGGAACGTTTGTTTCAGAAACCCATTGAGTGGGTAATTGCTGTGAAATTGGAGCGTTACTATACCAAGGAAGAGATACTTACGATGTATCTTAATAAATTTGACTTTTTAAACAATGCAGTCGGTATCAAAACTGCAGCCAACACTTACTTTGGCTGTGAACCTAAAGATTTAAAAATAGAAGAAGCTGCCACTTTAGTTGGCATGTGTAAAAATCCGGCTCTTTATAATCACGTTCGTTTCAACGAGCGTTCACGCGGACGCCGTAATGTGGTGCTCGATCAAATGCGTAAAGCAGGATATATCACTGCCGAAGAATGTGATTCACTGCAAGCACTTCCACTGACCTTGAAATATACCCGTGTTGACCATAAAGAAGGTATGGCGACCTATTTCCGCGAATATCTGCGTGGAGTATTAAATGCCAAGAAGCCTGTGAAGGGAGATTATCGGGGCTGGCAGATGCAGAAATTTTATGAAGATTCTCTTGATTGGGAAAATAATCCTCTGTTCGGCTGGTGCGAAAAGAATATAAAGAAAGATGGTTCAAAGTATAACCTTTATACGGATGGTCTGAAAATCTATACGACTATTGACTCCCGTATGCAGCAATATGCAGAAGAGGCAGTAGAAGAGCACCTAAAAGAACTACAAGGCTATTTCTTTAAAGAAAAGAAGGGACGGAAACAAGCACCCTACAGTAATAGAATTACGAAGGATCAGGTAGATGAAATCCTTGCCCGCACCATGAAACAGTCTGATCGTTATCGAACCATGAAGAAAGCCGGAGCATCGGATGCTCAAATAGAAAAGGCTTTCAATACACCTGAGGAAATGTCGGTATTTACCTGGAATGGTGAAAAGGATACGATCATGACACCTATGGATTCTATCCGTTATTACAAACACTTCCTTCGTGCCGGTTTTATGTCAATGGATCCGCACAACGGACATGTAAAGGCGTATGTAGGCGGGCCTAATTATAATTACTTCCAATACGACATGGCAATGGTAGGACGTCGTCAGATTGGTTCTACTATGAAACCTTATGTATATTCACTGGCTATGGAGAATGGATTTTCTCCTTGCGATGAGATGCGACATGTGGAATTTCAGGGCTTCGATGAAAATGGTAACCCTTGGGCACCCCGTAATGCAAATACTAAACGCTACGGAGAAATGGTGACTTTGAAATGGGGCTTAGCTAATTCGGACAACTGGATTACGGCACGATTGATGAGTAAATTAAACCCGTATGAGCTGAAACGATTGTTACATAGTTTCGGCGTGCGCAATCGTGAGATAGTACCTTCTATTGCTCTTTGCCTTGGACCTTGCGAGATCTCAGTAGGAGAAATGGTAAGTGCATATACGGCATTCCCCAATAAAGGAATTCGTGTGGCACCTATGTTTGTAACCCGTATAGAAGACAGTGATGGTAATGTACTGGCTACGTTCTCTCCGGAAATGGAAGAAGTTGTCAGTGTTTCCAGTGCTTATAAGATGTTGGTTATGCTTCGTGCCGTAATCAATGAGGGAACAGGTGGACGTGTTCGTCGTTTAGGTGTAAAAGCTGATATGGGTGGTAAGACCGGAACAACTAACTATAATGCAGATGGTTGGTTTATGGGCTTTACTCCTTCACTGGTATCCGGATGCTGGGTTGGCGGTGAAGAACGCGATATTCATTTCGACACTATGCTGCATGGGCAAGGTGCTTCTATGGCATTGCCTATTTGGTCTAAATATATGGTAAAAGTACTTGGAGACAAGACACTGGGATATGATGAAAGTGAAACATTCCAACTTCCGGAAGGTTTCGATCCCTGTAAGGATAACGGGGACGTTAATTCTGAACCGGCATCAGAAACTGGTTTGGATGACTTCTTTGATTAAAGTTCAAGTGTCGGTCTAAATTCTTGATTTCGAAAGTGGTTTATACAATCAGCATCGGTAGTAACGAGCAACAGAAAGAGAATCTTTCGTTGGCGCGGAAGCGGTTGAAAGAACTGTTTCCTGTTATTCGTTTTTCTACGGAAGAAGAGACTAAACCGCTTTATTTCCGGCGTCCATCTTTATTTTCCAATCAGGTGGCACGTTTTATTTCCAGTAGCGATGCGGCGGAAATAACTTCTTGTTTGAAAGCTATTGAACGGGAAGCGGGGCGGATGCCTGAAGAGAAAAAGCAAGAAATAGTCCGGTTGGATCTGGACTTATTATCATGTGATGATACAGTCTATAAACCCGACGATTTAAAAAGGGACTATATTTGCCGG
>ENA-UONV01003753-UONV01003753.1-human-gut-metagenome-genome-assembly--contig:-CS4-NODE-3753-length-10011-cov-5.548413_pt1 | contig 10011 bp, 15 predicted proteins | sample MGYA00242461_ERZ724008 | MGnify/ENA metagenome assembly ERZ724008 | reverse complement strand
TACATGCCTGTCACGCATGGGGTCACGGGTTCGAGTCCCGTACGCACCGCAATAGATACTGATTATCAGCAAATTACAAAAAACACACCCGATTTTACCCCCATAAGTAAAATCGGGTGTTTTGTTTTACTTATCTCGCCATTTGTTTGAAACAAGATAAAGAGATCCCCCAGCAACTTACCTGCCATTTGCCGTACAGCATTACATCAATCTCATAGAATAGATTTGAAACAGACAGTAATTCTACGCTCTTCCATGCAGTTACCTGATTACTTGTCTTGCCCACTCTCCCGCTTCCTTGCCACTTCCGTTCAGCAACTGGCTTTCTCCCCATACGATTTTGGGATAAAGTTTCTTGAGCTGTTTTACACTGTTAGCTATCGAGCTTCCTCCGGAAGTAGCGAACGGAATAACGGTTTTACCGGAAAAATCATATTTCTCAAGGAATGTATTGACCGGACGCGGGCATAAATTCCACCATATCGGGTAACCGAGAAATACCACATCATAACCTTTCAAATCAAGCACATCTCCACCCAATTCCGGACGTGAATTTTCAGTCGTCATTTCAATTGAGCTACGACTACTTTTGTTGTTCCAGTCGAGATCTGCCGAGGTATAGGCTGTAGTGGGAGTTATCTTATAAAGTTTGCCGCCAACCGTTTTTGCAATGACATCAGCTACTTTTTTGTAGTTCCAGTACAGGAAAAGTAGGCGACTAGGATTTTCTTATCAGATCGTACATTGGCATCTGCTGTCTGGTTTTGCGCTTTTGATGAACAGCTAAAGCAAAGGAGACTCATAAATATGAATATAATCTGTTTCATTTTATTTAAATTTTAAATATTTCTTATCACTAATTAGTTTAAACATTGCCACGATGGAGTAACCCCACAGACATTTTCATTCTTCTATTACTTTGATAAAATGTGCAGGAACACCACCTACAACCGTATTCGCTGCCACATCTTTCGTTACCACAGCTCCGGCACCTACAACGGCATTATCACCGATAGTCACTCCCTGAAGAATCGTCGCGTTAGAACCTATCCATACATTCCTACCGAGTACAATAGGTGCAGGATAAGTCGTTTTACGGTCTTTCGGAACCAACCCGTGATTAAGTGTAGCAAAAACTACGTTATGCCCGATTTGGCAACCGTCGCCAATAGTCACGCCACCATGATCCTGAAAATGACAACAAGCATTAATAAACACACCCTCACCAACGACAATATTCTTACCGAAATCCGTATAAAACGGTGGAAAGACACGGAGCGACGACGGAACCCGATAACCGAACAACCCGGAGAGTAATCGGCGCACTTCGTCCGGTGTATGATATGCTGTATTCAGCTGAAAGGTGATACGTCTTGCCTCATTGCTCATATCATCCATCAAACGATGTATTTCCTCTGTATTGAGCGCCTTGCGCGTCTTTACATATTCCTTGAATTCCTCGGTAGTCATATTATTTCCTTTCAAAAGATAAAACAGGATTGGCAAAAATCATTACTTAGTCCGTTCGAGTTTATCGTACTCTTCATCCGTAACTGATTCAAGCCACTCATTGGAAGTGTTTTCGCCGGAAACCTCGAAAGCCAAATGAGCAAACCAACTGTCAGCAGCAGCTCCGTGCCAGTGTTTCACGTTAGCAGGAATATGAATAACCGTGCCAGGCAGAATCTCCACCGCCGGTTTGCCTTCTTCCTGATACCAGCCGCGACCAGCTACACCGATAAGCATCTGTCCGCCACCTTTCGTCGCACGGTGGATATGCCAGTTATTGCGGCAACGCGGCTCAAAAGTAACGTTAGAGATATTCACCTGCTCGCGCGAAACCGGAGCAAGATAGCTGTTACCAATAAAATACTGCGCATAGGCTGTATTAGGTTCCCCGATGGGGAAAATCATCTCACGCTGGAAAGCTGCTTTGGCATCTTCACCAGCAGTATCTTCAGACCATACTCCTTTTGCCAAATTGAACGCCGCCCACGCCTTCGGCCAACCTGCATAGAAACCTATGTGAGTGATAATCTCTGCGATCTCCGTGCGGGTGATGCCGTTCTTCTTCGCCGACTGAAGATGATAAACGAGCGAATTGTCCGTGATTCCCATACTGATAAGGGAGGTAATGGTTACTAAACTGCGGTCACGCAGACCGAGTTTGTCAATGCGGCTCCAAACTTCTCCAAAGAGAACATCGTCATTGAGTTCCGCAAACTTGGGGGCAAACGTTCCTAACTGGTCGCGTCCTGCCGTCTGTACTATCTTTTCCTGTGCCATAACATTGAGTGTTAAAATACTGAATACTGAAAATAATAGGAGTTTATTCATAATCATTTCGTTTTTTCATTGTTAAACTTCTGATTGCAAATTTACTGCGATAAAACGAGTGAGCTTGTATATGATTTACTGATATTTGTACCCAAATCCCCGATTCTGTAATAAAGCCATATATAATTCAAAGAAAATGAATTATATTTGCGATAAAGAATATTAAAGAAAGGATTATGGAAGAGGTTATTAAACTTGATGAGATAGATAAATACAACAAACTTTTCGGACTTGAAACACGACACCCGTTGGTTAGTGTTGTTGATCTGTCAAAAGCAACGCAATGGCCGGAACATTGCAAAATCAACTACGGCGTATATGCTCTTTACCTGAAAGATACCTACTGCGGGAATATCATGTATGGGCGTCAGAGTTACGACTATCAGGATGGTACGATTGTCAGCTTTGCTCCAGGCCAAATAGTAGAAACAAAGCTGATTAAAGATGTACAACCAAATGCTCATGGCATCCTGTTTCACCCCGATCTGATTCGTGGCACAGCACTCGGTCAGGAGATCAAGAACTATTCTTTCTTTTCTTACGAAACCCGTGAGGCACTACACCTTTCAGAGGAGGAACGGGAGACCGTGATGGATTGCCTGCATAAGATTGAAATAGAACTGAAACACAATATAGACAAGCACAGCCGTCGGTTAATTTGTGCCAATATCGGACTACTGCTCGATTATTGTATGCGTTTCTACGAACGACAGTTCACAACACGCGAAGAAGTGAACAAAGACATCATCGTCCGTTTCGAGCGGTTGCTGGATGAGTATTTCGACAACGAGACTCCGCTACGAGAGGGATTACCTACCGTTAAATACTTTGCCGACAAAGTATTTCTATCAGCCAACTATTTCGGAGATATGATTAGAAAACAGACGGGACAGACCGCCTCGGAATATATCCAGAATAAACTGATCGAACGCGCTAAAGAGGCTTTGTTGGCAACAGACAAGACTACAAGTGAAATTGCTTACAGATTGGGATTCCAATATCCGCAGCATCTAAGCCGGATGTTCAAGCGGGTTACAGGTTGCACCCCCAATGAATTCCGCTCACAGAATTAGTCTTTATACGAAAATAACATCTATGAGTAACTCGCTCCCATATTTATTTATAGAATTTATATAGAGGGCATCAGGCAGAAGAAAAATATAAGAAATAGAATTATACCAACTAATTATTATATCTTTGCGCAAAGCACTTTTATCGATTAGAGCATGGAAAGAACTCAGCCCCATAAAAGTCATAAACAATAGATAAAGTAAACTCTGATAAGTAACAAACTTATACTAAACAATTATACAATAAATATGGAAAATGAAAAGAAACTGACCCGATCTTCCAATCGAATGATTGCAGGTGTATGTGCCGGAATAGCCGAATATTTTGGATGGGACCCAACTTTATTAAGAATCGTATACGTATTAGCCACATTCTTCACAGCTTTCGCTGGTGTAATCATCTATATTATCTTGTGGATTGTCATGCCTTACAAAACGCCTTCAGACGGATATGAAAACCGCATGAACAACAGATTACATTAAGACCAAGAGCCCATCCGATTTCTTATCAAACAATAATCAATCGAATGTGGCTCATTTTTATACCCCTCCATTAAGAACTAGTACAATTCCAATCCGAACTCTTCTTTCAACTGCATTAACGCCTGATTCTTTTGAGCCATCATCTGAAACTTTTCTACACGGCCGACGGGACGTACCGTTTCTGTTGGTTCACTAACCCGCACTGTCATCACCACTTTACTATTCTTTAACTGGACACGAAGATAATTCTGCAATTCAGGAATCAGATTTCTGAAATCCTTTGCAGCAATCTCATTGTCCACTACTACCTCAAAAGTCGTCGAGTTATTGAGCAGTACCGGATGAAGCATCTGCATACGTTTCGTAAGAGAATCTTCCTCTTTCGGTAACTGACCGGCATACTGCTGCCAATAGAAATTCAAATCACGGTCATTAAAGATAAAATCCTCTTCTACAGTCTGTTGTACTTTACCAGGCTGTGGCATCATTTCTTTCTGAACAACCTGATCACGCTGCGGATTCTTGATAGATACCCCCAGGCTGGACATCTTCATGACAGGAATCTTCCGTTCTCCCTGCCCTCCCTGAGCAATTCCCGCACTTTGAGACGGAACGGAAGTAGTGGAATTCGAAGAAGAAGAAGATGATGATGTAGACGATGATACCACCTGCGCTGCCACAGGTGTCTGCGGCTGACGAACAGGCGTTTGTTGATGAACAGCAGTCTGAGACGCTGAAGCAGCAGAAGTCACCTGCGGTTGCTGTGCTGCGGCAGGTTGGGTGAATACGGGTTTTATAGTCTTTTTAGGGCTACGCCCACCACTCACATCATCCCCCTCAATGGTAAGCTGCGCAACCTGTATTAAGGTCAGTTCTACCAGCAAACGCTTATTTTTGCTGACACGATAATTCAAATCACACTCATTACAGAGCTTCATCGCCCGATACAAAAAAGGCAACGGACATTTCTGTGCCTGTTCCTGATAGCGTTGGCGTATGCTCGCTCCTACTTCCAACAAAGGCAATGTCACTGCATCTTTAGCTACCAGCAAATCACGGAAATGAGAAGACAAACCGGTTATAAAATGACTCCCGTCAAAACCTTTGTTCAACACATCATTGAAAAGCAACAATGCATCACTTACCTTATTTTCAAGAAAAGAATCGGTCAGACGGAAATAATATTCGTAATCAAGTACATTCAGATTATCAATTACACTCTTGTATGTGATATTACCTCCGGTAAAACTTACCACCTGGTCGAAAATAGACAAAGCATCGCGCATACCACCGTCCGCCTTCATGGCAATCACATTCAATGCTTCCGGCTCTGCCGTAATTCCTTCTTTTGAAGCGACATAAGAAAGGTGATTCACAGTATCTTCCACGCTAATCCGGTTGAAATCATAAATCTGGCAACGGGAAAGAATGGTCGGAAGAATCTTATGTTTCTCCGTTGTAGCCAAAATAAAGATGGCATGACGGGGAGGCTCTTCCAGCGTTTTCAGAAAAGCATTGAAAGCAGACGCGGAGAGCATATGTACCTCATCGATAATGTATACCTTATATTTACCGATCTGTGGCGGGATACGCACCTGCTCCACCAATTGGCGGATATCGTCCACCGAATTATTGGAAGCAGCATCCAGTTCATGGATATTGTACGACCGTTGTTCATTAAAAGCCACACAAGACTCACACTGATTGCAAGCCTCGCCGTCAGCAGTAGGTGTCATGCAGTTAATGGTTTTGGCAAAGATTCGTGCGCACGTAGTCTTTCCGACTCCACGTGGCCCGCAGAACAAATAAGCATGAGCAAGTTTCTGAGTAGCAATCGCATTTTTCAGCGTAGTGGTCAGCGCCCGTTGTCCCACCACCGATTCGAAAGTAGACGGACGATATTTACGGGCTGATACAATATAGTTTTCCATATCCGGGATTCCTCTATTTTTCTTTATTTTTTGCTTTCAGTGCAAAAGTACATAAAAAAGTGATAAGTAATAAGGGATAGAGAAAGAAGTTTTAAAGCGGAAGAGATAAGTTTTTAAGTTATTAGTTTTATCTTTGCGGATATTTATAAAGGTAGGTTATGGGTAAACTAATCAGTATTTGGAATTTCATATGCAGACGGAAGTATCTTATTACCATTGTCGCATTCGCTGTCATCATAGGTTTTCTGGATGAGAACAGTCTGGTGCGCCGTCTCGGATATGAACGCGAAATCAGTCAGCTAAAAGAAGAAATAGAAAAGTATCGCACAGATTATGAAGAAAATACGAAACGCCTCAACGAAATAAGTACCAATCCGGATGCAATCGAACAGATAGCCCGCGAGAAGTACTTGATGAAGAAACCCAACGAAGATATTTACGTTTTTGAAGAAGAATAGAGAATGAAACAATTAATACCCGCACTGTTCGTTGTCGGTGCTATAATGGCTCTTGCCGGAGCTGCCGTATTTATCACCGGATGGACGTATGCTCCCTACATATACACTGTCGGTGCCGGTTTTATCGCACTGGCACAAGTGAACACACCCATCAAAGGTAAAAGCAAAACTTTGAAACGTTTACGCATTCAACAAATATTCGGAGCATTAGCCCTGATTCTCACCGGAGCATTCATGTTCACAACACGTGGTAACGAATGGATTGCTTGTCTTACAATTGCCGCCATACTCGAACTTTATACAGCTTTCCGCATCCCGCAGGAAGAAGAGAAAGAAAAAGCCAACTAAAAAAAGTTTTGCGCATTTTACCCTCATACTCTCATAAATCACCTGCATTCCTTTATTCATCGGCTTTTCAGTTATGAGAGCAAGCCTGAGGGTTTTACTTATGCTCTCAGGTGTCTCATCATTTAATATATAGTCATTCCACAGATACTTTCTTAACATTCTCTGTAAAAGCTCTTGATATTTACAAGAGCTCACTAATGTGAACAAATAAGCTAACATCAATGGACATATATATCCACTAGTGTTAGCCTTTCAGCTCACAATAGTGAGCTCATAGAAATAACTAATATCCAACCAAAGAACAATGCTGTATTATCACAAGAATGTAGGAAGAATAAGGCAACAATACCCTTATTATAAGTGAAATGACCGCTCATTCAACTATAAAGTAAAGGTCATAAAGAAATATTCCACATCAGACTTACACAAGTAAGGAAGGAAAAACGACAACGGACTGTTGTGTAGCTGACCCAGCGTCTGTCATGCAGCAGAACAAACGTATATAAAATATTCGATAAATATTCAGTGGACACCGACACATTAGCTAGAATATCCACTATTTTAGAATTTGACTTCTTCTCGCTCTATTCAAAAGAAATAAAAAAGGACGTGAAGCAAGAATAAACGCATACATAAACGCTTTTATCGGACACTTTTTATTATACATCAATACAAAACTCTCTATATTTGCCCCAACAAGACAAGCAACAATATAAAAAATACTTGTCACAAACGAAGTAGGCAGTATCCGAAAAGCCAGAACAGAGTAGGACTTATATTCAATCTAAATAAAACATGATCTTTTGGATTATCGTCTTTTTCGTAGGAGGAACATTGCTAAGAATCGCTGGAGAAAAATCAAACTTATCTTTTATCAGGAACACCGGCAGAGTATTACTGATTTTAGGAACTATAATATCATTATTTATGATATTCTTTTGGCTTATAGAAACATACATATTCCCATAATTACAAGTTAATAATACAATAAATATCTATATCTATGGAAGTAGCAGCAGCAATTTTAGGCATCATTTTAGTCGCATTGGATATTTTCACAGCCATCCATGCATGGAAAAATATCCCGGTATCCAAATGGATAAAAGTACTCAGTTGCATAGCCATTCTATTTCTCGGTTGGGTAGCAATGATAGCCTATTGGCTTATATATTTTCTCATTATCAAAAAGAATAACAGTACTGTCCAACATGGCACAACGCTTACATCTCATGCCCCGATAGACACTACAGTCAACTCTTTCAATCCACCGGAAGAAAACAATGACGAAGACGAGAAAATCATGCGGTCTTTATTCAACGAAACCATGAATGGTCCGGAAGGGAAAAAACTATCTAAAAGTTATGATGGAGAGAGGGGACAAACTACTTGAAATCTCCGGCGCACTCGAATATATGCAGAATCACCGTATAGATGATGTAACGACATTGATAGAAAACGTAACACTTACAAACAAGAAAGGAAAAGCGGTCAAAAGATGCACATATACCCTTTATATGACGGAAGCCCGCAATTTAAACCGCATTTATTGCAACGAGCACATAAAAGGGAAAGCCGTAATGTCGATAGACATAGACCAAACAGGTATCAAATCAACTTTTGAACGTGCCATAAAGGAAGGAATAGACTATGTCGAAATACTATTTCACAGCGAAGAACCGTTCATGACATCCCGCAAATTAAAAAAATTTGCGAATGGTTATGGGCGCAAACATAGCCGACCAAATATATCTGCTACGCAACAACCAACGGTACGCTCATACATGGAGCTATAAAAGACTGGCTTCTCATGAACAAAGAAAAATTCGTTATCGGGTTGAGTTTGGACGGAACCCGTGAAATGCACAATCGCAACCGTTCAAATTCTTATGATAAAATAGACATCAACTTCTTTAAGGACAACTGGCCAGAGCAGGGGGTAAAAATGACACCCTCTCCGGGAACATTATCTTCGCTGGCAGAGGGAGTGATCCATATACACGAACTTGGATTCAGCCGCAACAACTGTACTTTTGCGAGTGGAGTAGCATGGGACAAAGACGAATTCGGGCACCCAATAGATTACAAACAACTATTGCAAGAGCAACTGATGAAACTTTCCCTATATTACCTTAACCATCCGGACATACACCCCATCGATATGTTGAACATAAAGTTTCTGACCGTAGCCGCAGGTATGGGCAGTTTACATGACAAATTATGCGGTGCAGGTACTATCATGCGTTGTTGGACACCGGACGGTCAATGTCTGCCTTGCCACTTATTTTACGAAGTAAGTAAAGAGAAAGGTATAAAGACGGACAACATCGATCTATCCTCCCCTTGTCATCTGTCGGATACGCGATGCAAAGGTTGTATACTTGAACCGGTATGTCCCACGTGTTATGGTGGAAATTTTATTACATACGGAGATATATCCAAACGTGATCCCTATACGTGCATGATTACAAAAATCCGAACATTGGCAGGTTCATGGATGGTAGGACAGATGTTGGAAAGCCCTGAAAAATATAACGCTTTAAAAGACTTCAGTGATGAAGAATTGGCTATGACCGCCAAAGGTGTTATCCTGACTCAGTCATTCTTAGAAGATACAGGATTTATGGAAGAACTGCAACATGAATAAAGAACGACTAAATATAGCCAACAAGCTGCTAGAGTTTATCCACAAAAGCCCCACCAAATACCATGTGATAGATAATATAAAATCCGCTTTATTGGAGCAGGGGTATATCCCTTTATCCTTCAATGAAAAGTGGGAACTGACTTTGCATGGCAACTATTTCATCGAACAAGACAACGCTGCATTAATAGCTTTTCGCATGGGTGAGAATGTGTTCGAGAAAGGTATACGTCTCATTTGTGCACACACCGATTCACCGACATTCAAAGTGAAACCCATCGCGGAAATGAAAGACGCAGACAATTATGTCCGGCTTAACACACAAGGATATGCCCGACCAATACTGACAACCTGGTTTGACAAACCGTTGTCTATCGCCGGAAGAGTTGCGCTAAAAGGCGAATCGCCATTCACCCCAAATATCCGTTTGGTAGATTTGGACTCCCCTCTCCTACTCATTCCTAATCGTGCTTTCCATCTTACACAAGGTAAAACGGAGCAGGACATATCCAAACAAAAAGAAATGTTGCCAATCCTTACCATAGCAGATGAAGAGACAAATGTAGAAGGTATTTTAAAGAGAATGATTGGCAAAAAACTACAAATCACATCTGGACGATATATTGGAATATGAATTATATTTATACCCTTACGAAAAAGGACAATTGGTCGGCATGAATGCAGATTTTATAATATGCCCCCGCCAAGACGACTTAACGATGGTTTACGCAGCCCATCATGCC
>ENA-UONV01003749-UONV01003749.1-human-gut-metagenome-genome-assembly--contig:-CS4-NODE-3749-length-10020-cov-3.287306_pt1 | contig 10020 bp, 8 predicted proteins | sample MGYA00242461_ERZ724008 | MGnify/ENA metagenome assembly ERZ724008 | reverse complement strand
GCGCGGCGATTACGATTTCGAGATAAACGTAAAGATTGACGACGCGATATACGATCAGGTCGTAAGGCGCAAAATAGCCGACGACGTAAAGAAGATGATTGCCCGCAGTTATTGCGAAAAAATCGAGTTTTCGTTTGTTCCGTTCGTAAACGAGAACGCAACCGACTATATAGCCGAGGCTGAAGAGGAACTGAAACAGAAAGTTTACGACAGTACGGGCGGTCACGTTATCGTACCGGAAAACCCCGTCGAGTTTATCGGCAAGCGAATCGACGACAACGCCGGATATATTTCGGACGCCACGCACGAGGCTGACGGGGTTGTATATTGCGGAAAGGTAAGTGATTTCACCGAATGTACGCGCAAGCCGAAAGAAGGAGAGGAAGTCGGTCGTAAATTTTACAAGTTCACGCTTACCGATCCTACGGGGAGTCTGAAATGTCTGTATTTTCCGCGAAAAGTCGAAAACGAGGCTCTTATTTCCCAACTTAAAGACGGAGACGAGGTCGTAACGAAGGGAAGCCTTAAAGAAAACTCGTTCCGCGGTCAGAAAACTTACGATATGTTCGTCCGCGCGATTTCGTACTGCAAAGTTCCCGATTCGGTAGAGCGCGAGGAACCGACGTTCAAAGCGGGCAAAGAGTATAAAATCGTTTTGCCCGAACCGTACGTCGAACGTACCCAGACGAACATGTTCGACGTGCGTACCGAGCCGCCCGCGTTTTTGCGCGGAAAAACTTTCGTCGTGTTCGATCTCGAAACGACCGGACTCGACACACGCGACTGCTACATAATCGAAATCGGCGCGGTAAAGGTGCAGGACGGCGTGATAACCGAAACGTTCTCGACGTACTGCAACCCGCACGAACATATCGACGCGCGAATCACGTCGCTTACGTCCATAACCGACGAGGACGTCGAAAACGCTCCCGACACCGAAGCGATCTTGCCCGATTTTTACAAGTTTTCCGAAAACGCGACTTTCGTCGGACACAACGTCGGTTTCGATATAGGTTTCCTCAACGTGGCGGCGAGAAGAGCGGGTATGCATTTCGATAACCGCAGTATGGATACGATGGATCTGGCGCGGAAATATCTCCACGGGCTAAAAAACTACAAACTCGATACGGTGTTAAAGCATTTCGGACTTATAAACGCGCACGCGCACCGTGCGATTCACGACGCAACGGCGACGGCGAAAGCCTTTATTAAACTGTGCGAAAACGTGTAATCGGCGACCGACAGGGTGATATTGTGAAATCTCTGAATAAAGTGTTGAACGGGTTAAGAGATGTCGGAACGGTACAAAATATTTTCGTCCGCGTAGGTTCCGGAGAGAATATAATTTACGACGCTTGTTTCGGCGACGTAAACGACGAGACGTTATTCGATATGGCGTCCGTTACTAAGATTATGGCAACTACGTCGCTCGCTCTCATAGCGATGGATAAAGGATTAATACGCCTCGACACGCCCGTAAACGAATTTTTTGAAACGAAAAAACCGATAACCGTAAAAAACCTGCTTACCCATACGATAGGTATAGGTCATAAAAATCTGTGTGCCGAGGGAAATTCGTATCCGAATATTGCGGAAAAAATATTGGAAATTCCGCAAGACTCGGAAATCGGGAATCACGTTATTTATTCTTGTCCGGGTTTTATTCTGCTCGGAAAAATATTGGAAAAGGCATTCGGAGATCAGTTAGATAAACTCTTTAACGAGTACGTCGCAAGTACTCTCGGTCTTACGGGTACGTCGTTTTTACCCGTAAAAACCGATAATTGCGTAAATTCAAATCCCGAAAAAGAAGATAAGGGAATCGTAAACGACTACAACTGCCGTTTCCTCGGTGGAGTTGCGGGCAACGCCGGGCTTTTTTCAAACGTGAACGACGTTACGAAATACGTGTGTTGCTTGTTAAAGCGCGGCGAGCCGATTATACGAAAGGAAACGTTTGAACTCGCTACGACGAATTACACGCCGGATATGGAAGAGAGTCGCGGTTTGGGCTTTGTATACGTCGATAAGCGATACGATCAGACCGGCGGACTTTTTGCGGACGGAGCGATCGGACATTGCGGACATACGGGACAATCGGTGTTTCTGGATTACAGAACGGGTTTGTACGTAATTGTCCTGTCAGACGCAACCGTTTCGACTATAAAAAAATACGGCTACGAGCGTTACGACGAGGTGACGGCGATGCGTAAAACGATTCATTCGGCGATAAGAACCGATCTGTTCGGTTAAAACCGTGCAATATAAACGTTTTCCGAGTCGAAAAGAATAAAAAACCGAATAAAAGATAGAAAAACGGTTGAAAAACGCTTGATAATTTCGTTTGATTGTGTTACAATAATTAAGGTAATAGTGTGTATGCTGAGAGTGAGCCTTGCGGTTCGCTCTCAACTTACGTAAGGAGGTACGTTTTGAATACCGAAAGCGTGTTACGTAAGATCGATCCGATCGTTTCCGGTCTCGGGTACGAGATCGTGGACGTAGAGTGGGCAAAGCACGACGGCGCGGATAATCTTACCGTGTATATCGACGTTCCGACGGGCGTAAGCCTTGACGATTGCGAGAAAGTTCACCGCGCGATAGACCCCGCTTTGGACGAACTTGATCCGACCGACGGTAAGCCTTACGTTCTCAACGTGTCTTCGCCCGGTCTCGACCGCCCGTTCAAAAAACAGCGCGATTTCGAGCGGAATTACGGCAAAGAAGTCGAAGTCAAACTTTACGCGCCGCTTAAAGGCAAGAAAGTTTACGAAGGAACGCTCGTTTCCCGTAACGAAAACGTCGTTACGATAACGGACGGCAAGCAGGAAATCAACATCGAAAATAACAGAGTGGCGTACGTTCGTCCGCTCGTAAAATTTGAGTAAAAACGGAGGAGCATAAAATGACCAGTAAGGACTTTTTCCTTGCGCTCGATGAACTCGAAAGAAGCAAAGGAATCAAAAAATCGGTTTTCGTCGAGGCTCTCGAAACCGCTCTCGCAATCGCTTACAAACGGCAGTCCGGCACGTCCAAGGCGATAGAGGTTAAACTTTCGCCCGAACGTAACACAATCAGAATTTTCGCGTATCAGACGGTTGTCGAGGAAGTCGAGGACAAAGACACCCAGATTTCGCTTGAAGACGCGCGCCTTATCGACAAAAAATACAAGGTCGGCGACGTCGTAAGCGAAGAAATCAACCCGAAAGAAATCAATCGTATTCCCGCTCAGACCGCAAAACAGGTTATCATGCAGAAACTTCGCGAGATCGAAAGCGAGCAGGTTATAAGCGAACTCAGCGAGAAAGAGGGCGAACTTATTACCGTTATGGTTCGTTCGGTCGACGGCGACAACGTTCACGTCGAAATCAATAAGAACGTCGAAGCCGTGCTTATGCCGCAGGATCAGGCTCCGGGCGACAAGTATCAGGTCGGCAAACCCGTCAAGGTTTACGTCAAAAAGATCAAAGTCGGTCCGCGCGGTCCGCAGGTACTCGTTTCGCGCACCGTCCCCGGATTCGTCAAACGCCTCTTCGAGATCGAAGTTCCCGAAATCGCAAACGGGATCGTCACCGTCAAAGCAATCGTCCGCGAGGCAGGTTACAGAACCAAAATGGCGGTTTACAGCGAGGATCCGAACGTCGACGCCGTCGGCGCGTGCGTCGGTAACAGAGGTATGCGCGTAAACGCTATCGTTTCCGAACTCGGCGGCGAGAAGATCGACATTATTCCGTGGTGCGCGGACACGCTCGAATTTATCGCGCGTGCGCTCAGCCCCGCAAGAGTCGTTATGGTACAGGCGAACGACGAAGAACGCGTTGCCCGCGTGGTCGTTATGGACGATATGCTTTCGCTCGCTATCGGCAAGGACGGACAGAACGCGCGTCTTGCGGCACGTCTTACCGGCTGGAAGATCGACGTTAAACCGTATTCGTTTATGCAGAATCAGGAGGAAGAGGAAGCCGACGCTCCCGCGCCCGCTCCGACCGCGTCGGAAGGCGAGGGCGACGTATTCGACGAGGATCTCGGCGATCTCGAATAATCCGCAAATGGAAAAGAAAACCCCTCAGAGAATGTGCGTGGCGTGCAGACAAATGCGCGACAAATCCGGTCTCGTCCGAGTCGTTAAATCGTCGGACGGCACGGTTTCGGTAGATCCGACCGGTAAGAAGAACGGCAGAGGCGCGTACGTGTGCCGCAACGCGGCGTGCGTGGAAAAATGCCGTAAAAGCAAAGTTTTGTCCCGTACTTTCGATTGTACGGTAGACGATTCGGTTTTTGAGGAACTTACGAGGGAATGCAACGAGTGAACGACAAAACAGCCGCTTTGATCGGATTTGCCATAAAAGCAGGCAAGGTCGTATTCGGCACCGACGCGGTTTTAAGATACAGAAAGAAAATGCCGCTTATCGTGCTTTGCCATACGCTTGCGGATAACGCGGCCGGCAAAATCACCCGGTATGCCGAACGCTCGACGGTAGTCGTCAGCGAACAAAACGACGTGGCGTCGCTTACTCACAGGCAAGGGTGTAAGGCGATCGCGATTACGGACAAACAGATGTCCGAAGCAATATTAAAAAGTATGAACGGGACGTATCGGCTCGTTACGGAGGTAAAGTAATTTTGGCAACGGAAACTAAACACGACGAAGAGAAGGCTACTTACGCCAACATCAAAAAAGTCAATTTTCTGACGGGATCGTCCGGAAAGGACTCTTTCGACGCGCTTTCCGAGCGTCTTAAAAACGCGCAACGTAAAATAGGCTCGGCTTTGTCCGCGGCTTCTTCGCGTGCCGAAGAAAAAGAACGCGCAAGACGCGAAGAACTCGAAAATGCTCGTCGGATCGAAGCGGAGAAGAAGGTTAAACCCGCTCCTCCCGTCGATGAGATTCCCGTCGAAAAGCCCGTCGCAGCCGTCACGGAACCGAACGTCGAGCAAGAGGTTAAGCCGGAAATTCCCGCCGAAAAACCCGCTCCCGAGCAACCGAAGGCAAAAGAGCAAAAAGAGCAAGCGGAAAAACCCGCCGCTCAATCTCAGCCGAAAAAACCCGCCGAGCCTGCCGCGAAAAAGGATTCGGGATTGCGCATAAAAACGTTCGCGCCGACCGATCCTAACGCGAAACCGAGTTTCGTTCGCGGAATGTACGTACCGCCCGTCGCTCCCGCGCCTTCCGTTCAAAGTCCGCGCGGACAGAGACCCCCGCGTCCGGCTAACGGAACCCGACCCGCAGGCGATCGCAGACCCGTCGGTACGGACGGCCGTCCCGCTCAGCGTCCGGCAGGCGCCCGTCCGGCCGCTCCGCGTATTGCTCCGCTTCCCGTAGCGTCCAAAGACAAACGCGCTTTCGGTGCGGACAAGAAGAAAGACTTTAATAAACCCGACGATAAAAAGACTATGAATAAGCGTACGCTTATCCGTAAGGGCTTTATTATCGACGACGCGGGCGAAGAGCGCATGGGTACGCGCAAACTTAAAAACAAAAAGGCTAAAGCACCCATAATAGTCGCCCCCATTAAAATCGACAAGGCGGTTATCACCACCGAAAACCTTACCGTCAAGATTCTCAGCGAGAAGATCGGCAAGACGGCTCAGGAAATCATCAAGCAACTTATGCTCCTCGGAATCATGACGAACATTAACAGCGTCGTGGATTTCCAGACTATGGAACTCGTTGCCAACGAACTCGGCGTCGAACTCGAACTTAAACTCGAGCAGACTAAAGAGGAAAAACTCGAAGCAATGCACGACGAGGCGGATAACGAAGAAGATCTCGTCAAACGTCCTCCCATTATTACCGTTATGGGTCACGTAGACCACGGTAAAACTTCGCTGCTCGACGCTATCAGAAAGACCTCGGTTGCGTCCGGCGAAGCGGGCGGAATTACCCAGCATATCGGCGCGTATTCGGTAATGTGCAAGGGCGAGAAGATTACGTTCCTCGATACCCCCGGTCACGAAGCGTTTACCGAAATGCGTGCGCGCGGTACCAACGTTACCGATATTGCGGTACTCGTGGTAGCCGCAGACGACGGTATCATGCCGCAGACGATCGAGTCTATCAACCACGCGAAAGCCGCCAAAGTTCCGGTAATCGTCGCGGTAAACAAAATCGATAAACCCGGCGCGAACGTCGAGAAAGTCAAGCAGGCCCTTACCGAATACGATCTCGTTCCCGAAGAGTGGGGCGGCGACACCATCGTGGTTCCGCTTTCCGCAAAAACGGGCGAGGGAATCGACAAACTTCTCGAAATGATCCTGTTCCTTGCCGAGTACAACAATTACCGCGCCAACCCGAAACGTCAGGCGCGCGGCTCGATTATCGAATCGAGACTCGACAAAGGAAAAGGTCCCGTCGCGAACATCATCGTTCTTAACGGTACGCTTCACGTCGGCGATTACGTCGTTTCAGGTCTTGCCAGCGGCAGAGTCCGCGGTATGGTGGACGACAAGGGCAGAAGCGTAAAAGAGGCTACTCCCGCGACGCCCATTTCGGTACTCGGATTTACCGACGTACCCAACGCCGGCGACGGAATTTTCGTAGTCGAAGACGAAAAGACGGCTAAACAGATCGTTGCCGAAAGAACCGCAAAGATCAAGAACGAAGCGGCTCAGCAAGGACAGAAAGTCACGCTCGACGACGTGTTCAGCAAGATCAAAGAAGGCGAGATGAAAGATCTCAATATCATCATCAAAGCCGACGTTCAGGGTTCGGTCGAAGCGCTCAAAGCGTCTATCGAAAAACTCACCAACGACGAAGTTAAAGTCAGTGTGGTTCACGGCGGCGTGGGCGCGATCAATAAATCCGACCTTATGCTTGCCGGCGTATCCAACGCAATCATTATCGGATTCAACGTCCGTCCCGACAGCGAATCCAAAGCCCTTGCGGAATCAACGGGCGTCGACATCAGACTTTATAACGTAATTTACGAGGCGATCGACGACGTAAACGCGGCTATCAAGGGTCTTGCCGCACCCAAGTTCAAAGAAACGATCCTCGGCAGAGCGCAAATCCGTTCGGTTATCAAAATTTCCGGAGTGGGCAACATCGCGGGCTGCTACGTGCTTTCCGGAAAACTCGCCCGCAACGCGAAAGTTCGAGTGTATCGCGACGACGTCGTTATTCACGACGGTACGGTAAGCAACCTCAAACGTTTCAAAGACGACGTCAAGGAAGTCTCCGCCGGTTACGAATGCGGACTCAGTTTGCAGGACTTCGACGCGTTCATGGAGAACGACGAAGTAGAGTCGTACGTACTCGAACAGGAAAAGTAATATGAGTTACAGAATAGACAGACTTAACAGCGAAATGCGAAAGGTTATCGCGGATGTTATCGACAACAAGATAAAAGATCCGCGCGTAACCGAAATGGTAAGCGTCAGCAGAGTTGAAGTCGCAAAAGACCTCAAAACCGCCAAGGTTTACCTCTCGCTGTACGGTAACAAGGACAAAATCGACGCGACTTTCGACGGAATTGTACGAGCGGGCGGATTTATTCGCAAGGAACTCAGCCTCGCTTTCCGCGATATTCGTCAGGTTCCCGAACTTCGGTTTATAAAGGACGATTCGCTCGATTACAGCGCAAAGATAGAGTCCGTAATAGAGGAGATCAAAAAGAATGACGCCGATTGACGCTATCAAAAAAGCGAACGACGTTCTGATCGTATGCCATATCCGTCCCGACGGCGATTGCCTCGGGTCGGGTTTTGCATTGACGCGCATTGCCGAAAAACTCGGTAAGAGAGTCGATTTCGTTTGTGATTCGCCGTTCCCGCCCGCATATTCGTTCATCAAAGATCACGACAAATTCAACAAGATAAAATGCGACCGTTACGATCTTGCCATAGCGGTAGATTGCGCCGACTCGGCGAGAATGGGCGGTTTCGGCGAAGCGTATCGCAAATGCCCGGTCACGCTGAATATCGATCACCACAAAACCAACGACGGATTCGGAAAATATAACTTTATCGCGCCCGAAATCAGTTCGACGTGCGAACTTTTGTATTCACTGATCAAAAACGACGACGTTATCGGCGCGGACGAAGCAACCGATCTGTATCTGGGAATTTCTACCGACACGGGCAACTTTATGCATTCGAACACGCTCCCCGATACCCTGAAAGCGGCGTCCGAACTGCTTGCTCTCGGTGCGGACCTCAAATCGATAGTAAACGATTTTTATAACAACAATACGAAGAACAAACTTGCGCTTATCGCCCGCGCAATCAACTCTATGCGTTACTTCGACGACGATAAAGTAGTCGTTATGACGGTTACGCAAAAGGATCTTACGGAAACGGGTTGCGTTTTGTCGGACACCGAAGGACTTATCGATTACGGTATGAGCGTAGGTTCGGTAAAAGTTGCGGTTTGTATGACGGAACAGCGCGAGAGAAGTTATAAAGTAAGCCTTCGCAGCAAGGGCGCGGACGTGTCGCTTATCGCCGGCGCGTTCGGAGGCGGCGGACACAAGCAGGCTTCCGGCTGCGTCGTTAACGGTTATTACGAAGACGTCGTCGAGAAGATTGTACGTCTTTCGTCGGGCAATTGAATGAACGGCGTAGTCAATCTTTATAAGCCGAAAGGGTGGACGAGCCGCGACGCCGTAAACAAAGTCCGCTCGTGTCTGTGCGTAAAAGAATTCGGACACATGGGTACGCTCGATCCGCAAGGCGAGGGCGTTTTGCCCGTGGGCGTGGGCAAAGCGACAAGGCTTTTCGACGCTTTTTTAAAAAAAGACAAGGTATACGAAGCCGATTTTGCTTTCGGATACGAAACGGACACTCTCGACGGAGAAGGGACGGTTGTGTCGGACGGCGGAATAATTCCTTCCGAAACCGAAGTCGAGGAAGCAATCGGAAAACTCGTCGGCGAACAGATGCAGATTCCGCCGGCGTACAGCGCAAAAAGCGTAGGCGGGGTGCGCGCTTACGATCTTGCGCGCAAGGGTGAAAAGGTCGAACTCAAACCCGCCCTCGTAACGATTTACGACGCTCGCGTTATAGGTCGCAGCGGCGATACGTACCGCGTTTACGTCCATTGCGGCGCGGGTACGTATATACGCAGCGTTTGTCGCGATCTGGCGTATTCGCTCGGAACCTACGCCACGATGACTTCGATAAAACGTATTCGCTCGGGCGCGTTCAAAGTCGAAAATTCGGTTACCGTAGACGATCTTATAAATTTAAAAGAAAAGGCGGTTATACCGGTGTCGGACGTTCTGGCGGATTTCCCGAGGTTTGACGTTCCCGACGAAAAATACGAAAAACTACGTAACGGTGTAAAGATTTTCGTACCGCAAACGCCCGCGCCGCCGTTTGCCGTGTATTGCCGAAACGAACTTTTCGGACTCGGCGAACTTCGCGACGACGGCACGATAAAAATTAAAACGTATCTCAAGGACGACTGAATGACCGATAACGGAAACAACGGAATATGTCTGATGCTCGGTTTTTTCGACTGCATGCACGCGGGGCATCGCGCCATATCAGAAGCCGCGGTTAAGTACGCAAAGGCAAATTCGCTCGAAATCGTATTGTTTACGTTTACTTCGTCGCCGAAGATTTTTGCGGGCGACGGGAAGAGCATTTACACTTTTTCCGAGCGTAAAGCGATATACTCCGAGTGCGGAGCGGATCGCGTAATCGCGTACGATTTCGACGAAAAAACGCAACGTACGTCCCCCGTCGTTTTTCTTGACGAACTGTTTTCGCGCGAACACGTCAAAGCCGTTTTTTGCGGCGAAGATTACCGTTTCGGCGCGGACGGAGCAGGTAACGTCAGGTTTCTCGAGAAGTATTGCGGCGAAAAGAACGCAACCCTTAAAGCCGTTCCGACGGTTAAAGTCGACGGTGAAAAAGTGTCGTCCACGCGAATACGCGAGTTTATCGAAGACGGCGAAATCGAAAAAGCGAACAAACTTCTCGTTATGCCGTACCGCATAACGTCCGAAGTGGTATCCGGTCGCGGGGAAGGCAGAAAAATAGGTTTTCCGACGGCAAACGTAAGACTTTACGCGGACA
>ENA-UONV01003746-UONV01003746.1-human-gut-metagenome-genome-assembly--contig:-CS4-NODE-3746-length-10025-cov-4.681545_pt1 | contig 10025 bp, 7 predicted proteins | sample MGYA00242461_ERZ724008 | MGnify/ENA metagenome assembly ERZ724008 | reverse complement strand
AACTTCATGTGCTCAACCGAGGCGGCGATGGCAAACTGGGAGTATGTCGGCTATTCCAGCCCGCAGACCGAGGTCTATAACGAACTGGACGAGGAAATCACCAGCGACCCGTTGTATTTCCCGGATATTACGCAGTATCCGACCGAGGCATATACCAATCTGCCGACGGAAATCAACCAATACTATAATGATTTGTGGGTTGACATCTTAACGTGATCGGATATGCACCAACGCAACGTACAGGGCGAGGTGACCTCACCCGCCCTACAAATATCACACCCAGCTAACCCAAAGAAAAAGAACGTATACAATGAACAGCGCTGATAACGAAGCAATTCAAAATTAGCGCACAAGGGCTGTAAAGACACGAATCCCCTGCTGAGAATATTTCTCGGCAGGGGATTTTTCGTACATCGCCTATTTGAGCCATCGGCGCTATCTTTGTCAGAACAAACGCTGCTTGTATCAGTATCTATTCTTGACCGTTAAGCTGGACGCGCATTTGCATGAGATTGACCATACCGCCAACGAGATGTTCGCTCAGCTTACCAAACAGATGACGGCAGCCGAAGGTGTCACCGAAGCACTCAAAGCAGCCGGCCGGATGGGATGGGTGCGCCGCACGAACAGCATCCGAAGCCGCGTCAGAGAAATCGTCAATTCAGAACTGATTTACAACTAAGTAGAACCCGGAGTTCAGACTGCCGTTTGCGGCCTGAACTCCGGGTTCGCTTTAGGGCAAAATCGTGCAGTATCGGTCATTTGCCCCAGCAAATCCAACCCGCAGGGAAATCCCTGTGCCCCTTATTTTATCATTTACCTGTGTGCAATCTCCACAGAAAAGTCATAATCCGCGCTCTGATGCAGCTTGCGTCCGCTGCACAATGGCTTGCGTTCATACCGCTGACAACACACAGTCGCTCAGAGGACAGCATCTTCGCGGTAAGCATCAGCAGACGAACGTTTTTGTCGGTAACACTCTGACCGATAGTCAGCGTGAATCCGTATTCTCGAGTACAACTGCACTGATCGGCGTGATCTTATTGCCTTTGCCGCCAATTGCTATCGCTGCAACGTATCTCAGAGAGGTCCCGTGTTCATTCGTCGGCGTTACATTTGCATTTTTGTTTGTAGAAAGCCGTGTTTTCTCGTCTTTACTCCATGCGGAGCGGCTGGAGCACTTCATTCATGCGCTGAATATTCTGCACAACGCTATCCTTGCGGCGAACAGCAAGGCTGACATACAGCGAATCGATCAGCGAGAACTGTGCAACACGCGGCGAAACGAAAAGCTGTTCCGGAGAATACAGTTCCAGGCAGATATCACACACCTGCTTAAGTGGCGTATCCGGGAAGCCGGTGATGCCGATGGTCTGCGCGCCGTGCTCTTTCGCCGTACGGACGGCGGAAACGATCTCACATGTCTTGCCGGTGTGCGAGATAGCGATCACGGCGGTATTCGGCATACACAGGCTCGCTTGAATCTGCATCAGATGCGAGTCGGTCAGCGACACCGCACGGAATCCGATGCGCATCAGACGGATGTAGAAGTCCTCTGCGATGGTGCCGGATGCGCCGACACCGAGAATGAGAATGTTTTCGGCGCGACTGAGCACATCGACCGCCTGCTCGATCTTCTGGAAGTCGAGCAGCTGGAGCGCACGCTCGAGCGTGTCGATGTTGCGGCCAAACACACTCTCGGAAATGGTCTGAATACTGTCGGTTTCAGACAAATCTTCGAATATTGTTCGAACTGATTTGGGCGAATACTTCGCGAGCAGCAGCTTCATCTCGCTGAACCCGGCGCAGCCGAGGATCTTGCAAAATCGAATAATACTCGATTCTGCGATGCCCAGCTCGGCGGCCATCTGCTGAATGCTGATCGAGGTAATATGTACCGGATCGGCTATGATATGGTCGGCAATCCGCTTTCCAACCTTGGAAAAAGTCGCATATTGCGACTGAATTGCAGCATAAACGTTTTTATCCATACGCTCACCTTTTATCTGTGTCATATTATGTTTCATTGTAACACAATTCTTCCGGTTTGTGAAGAATGTACAAAAATGAACATTATTCTTTTTACAACATGAATTATTGAATTTTATTCCGCGCGGTGCTATACTAATTACAGTCAATGGATTGGAGTTCCATTGAAAGGGTAAAAGCTGAAGCAAGAGATTACGTCCGGACAACTTCTCAAACTGCGGTTCCCCGAAAAAGCACGTTCAGTGCTCGATAAAGGGCCGCGCAGCTCCAACTGGCAAAAAAGAAAAATAAAAAAGGACTGAGCAAAACCATGGGCAAATCCAGCAACCCGACTTTCGCGGGTGATAAGGAATTTGAGAAGATCCATCTCAAAGAAAAGTTTTCCTACGGCCTCGGCGACGTTGCCTGCAACGTTGTCTACGCCCTGACAACCTCGCTGCTGATTTACTTCTACACCAACGTAGTCGGCATCTCCGCAGCAATGATCGGTACCATCATGCTGTTCTCGCGTTTCTTCGATGGTATTTCCGACGTACTGATCGGTCACCTGGTTGACCGCACGCATTCCAAGCACGGCAAGTCCCGTGCATGGATCCTCTGGATGATGATTCCGTACGGCATCGCAGCAATTCTGCTGTTCACCGTTCCGCCTGCTACGCCGATCGTAAAGGGCATTTACGTTTTCATTACTTATAACTTCTGCACCACCGTTGTTTACACCGCACTGAACCTCCCGTATGCAACTCTGGCAACGCTGATGACCCGCGACACCGACCAGCGCGCCGTTGTCAACCTGTTCCGTACCGGCATGTCCGCCCTCGGCAACATGGTCATCACCGCAGTAACCTTCCCGCTGGTTACCCGTCTGGGTGACACCCAGCAGGCATGGATTGAGGTTTCCATCCTCTACGCCATCGTTTCCATCATCATGCTGTTCATCTGCTTCAAGAACTGTCATGAGCGCGTCAAGGAAGAGACCAAGACCAAGGACGGCAAGAACGTTCCGCTCTGGATGGGCATCAAGCTCTGCGTCACCAACAAGTACTTCATCATGTTCTTCATGCTCGCTGTGTTCCTGTCCTTCTATGAGGCAGTTACCGGCACCTGCAACGCATACTACGCACAGTACATTCTCGGCAACCGCGACCTGCTCGGCGCACTCGCATCGTTCGAGTCCATTCCGCAGATCGTTACCGTTCTTGTTCTGTCTCCGTTCATCGCAAAGTTCGGCAAGCGCAACGTAGCGCTGATCGGTGCGATCGTCGCCGTTATCGGTACGGTCTCCCTGTTCATCAACCCGAGCGCCCTCAATCTTGCACTGTTTGCCTGCGTCATGCGCGGCATCGGCAAGGGCTGCTTCCGCGGCGTCAAGTACTCCATGCTCGCTGACGTTATCGAGTACGGCGCATGGAAGAGCGGCATCCGTGTACAGGGCCTGATGGTATCTGCCACCACAGCCGGCCAGAAATTCGGCTCCGGTATAACGACCGCTATCTTCGGCGCTCTGATGAGCCTCGTAGGTTTCGCCGGCACCGCGACTATCAACGCAGCACAGTCTCAGATGCTGATCGGTATCTACATCATCGGCAACATCATTGCCTGGGGCGGCATCGGCGTTCTGCTGATCTTCTACAAGCTCGATAAGATCTATCCGCGCATTATTACCGAGATGAAGCAGCGCGAGGCTGCTGAGGCAGAAAAGGCCGCTGCAAACGCATAACTCAGACATACTCTGACACTCATTAATCATCTTTTTTCTTCCCTTATATGGCAACAGCCGGCGGAGTCATGTATTCTGCCGGCTGCCCCCTTATTACGCATGGCCCTATCCCGGCGCATAACAAACTTGAAAGGCGTGTAACAAACAAATGGAAACTATGTCCTATGAAAACCGTATCGCCCTCGGCAATCTGGTACCGACGCTCGGTCAGTTCAAGGTAATGGATAAAATTCCGCAGTACCAGCAGTGCGAGGTGCACAATCTGGTCGAGGCACCGGCTGAGGTGCCCGAGGTGCTGCGCCATGTCGTGTTCAACATCGAACGCGGTCAGACGCTGCACGAGACCATCGACTTCCTCAACATGTGTCCGGACTTCAAGAACATTGACATCATCTACGCGAACGAGCTCGATGACGGCGCAGTCCGCTCGGGCAACTGCAACGTGGCGTATGAGATCGCCAAGTCCATCGGCATGAACTATGCCTATGGTCTGGAGTTCATCGAGCTGGTCAACCCGAACGACAACAAGGGTTTCCACGGCAACGCCCTGTTCTCGCGCTGGCCGATCCGCTGGGCGAAGGTCGTTCACATGCCCGAGCAGTACAACTGGTACTATGACCGTCAGAAGCGCATCGGCGCGCGCGTTGCCATTGTCTGCTCGCTCGACATCGGCGGCCGGGAAGTCGGCGCGGTCAGCGTCCATCTGGAGAACCGCGCGGACAGCGAGGGCCGCGAAGCCCAGATGGCAGTCGTGTATGATGAGATCAAAAAGTCGTTCGCGCCGGACACGCCGGTCATGATCGGCGGCGACCTGAACACCAATACGTTTGACGGCAACGACATCCCGGGCTTCACCAAGCTGTTCAACGACCCGGAGCGCCTTGCCAAGCACATGGCGGCGGTCGAAAAGTACGAGCGCGTCCTGCCGCAGGCAGAGGAGAACGGCTTCTCCTACCGCGAGTTCAGCAGCACCGAAGGCACGCGCCGCAAGCCGATGCCGGGCGGCAAGAGTATGCTGCTCAAGCTGGACTGGCTGATGGCGCGCGGCATGGAATGCGTCGACCACGGCACGGTCTCGACTGAGACGAAGGACTGCACCTGGGCCGAGCCGGGCAGCGCGCTGGCGAAGTTCACAGGTCCCGAGCTGTCCGACCACAACGCCTGCTGGGCAGACTGTCGATTCGCAAAGTAACTACTAAAATCTATTGTAGAAAGCTGCACACGCTGCATACATATTGACAGCGTGTGCACTTTTTATCGAGTGAGGAGAACCTACATCAAATGAGTGGAATGATACAATACCTGCGCGAACTTCATTTCGCCTCGGTCGTAGTGCGGCTCGCCCTTGCGATGCTGCTCGGCGGCTGCATCGGTCTGGAGCGCGGACGCAAGCGCCGTCCGGCCGGTTTCCGCACCTATATGCTCGTCTGTCTTGGCGCGGCGCTGACCGTGCTGCTCAGCCTGTACGAATTTACCATGGTGACAGGGCCGTGGTCGGATATTTGCGCAGAGATCGGCATAAAAACCGACGTTTCGCGTTTCGGCGCACAGGTCATCAACGGCATCGGTTTTCTGGGCGCAGGAACCATTCTCGTTACCGGCCGTCAGCAGGTCAAGGGCCTGACCACTGCCGCTGGTCTGTGGGCGTCGGCCTGCACCGGCCTTGCAGTCGGCGCAGGATTTTACGAGTGCGTGCTCATCGCATTCGCGATGATATTTCTCAGCATCCGCCTGTTCCCAATTGTGGATGCGTACATACAGGAGAACGCGCGTGACATCAATCTGTACATGGAGTTCTATTCGCTCGGGGACATCAGCACCATCATCAATCAGCTGAAATCGCAGAACGTGCAGATCTACGACATCGATATCGAGCGGAACAAAAGTGGCGAGGCGCTGCACCCAAGTGCGATCTTCTCGATCCGCCTCAATGAAAAAATACCGCACACGCAGCTTCTCTCCGATCTGGCGGAGTTGGACTGCTTTTGCGTGATCGAAGAGCTGTAAGGAGTGGACTGCTATGTTATCTGTTTTTGACGGCCTGCGCGACGTGACGACGCTTTCCGTGTTCGTGCGTCTGGCCTGCGCGCTCATCTGCGGCGGCATTATCGGTATCGAGCGCTCGTACAAGCGCCGCCCGGCCGGCTTCCGCACGCACATCCTCATCTGCATCGGCGCGGCCATCACCACGCTGACGAGTCAGTATCTGTATCTGAATATGCACTATTTTACAGATATGGCGCGCCTCGGTGCACAAGTTGTTGCGGGTATCGGCTTCATCGGTGCGGGCACCATCATCGTTACCAAGCGGCAGCGCGTCAAGGGTCTGACCACGGCGGCTGGTCTCTGGACCTCGGCCATCATCGGCCTCACCTTTGGCGGCGGCTTCTACGAGGGCGGCATTCTCGCGACCGTGTTCATCATGCTCGCCGAGCTTGTGTTCTCGCGTATCGAGTACCGCGTGCTCGAAAATGTGCCGGAGATCAATCTGTATATGGAATACGAGGACAAGCACTGTCTGGATGATGTGCTTCAGCTCTACCGCAGCTGCAATATTAAAGTGCTGAACATCCAGATTACGCGCTCGGCAGAAAACGGTGAGCATAACGCCTGCGCTATCTTTACGCTGCGCCTGCCGCGCAGCTGCGGCGTAGAAAAGCTGCTGACACTTGTCGGCAGGCGCGAGGGAATTGTGTCGGTGGAAGAGCTGTAAACCACACCGAATTTCAAAAAACAGAAAACCAAAGCAGTGATGCGCCTCGTATTTGGAGGCTGCATTGCTGCTTTCTTTCGTTTTTACCCGATGTGCCGTCGCGCAAGATGAAGAAAAATATCGAGTCGCTGCAAAAAGGCAGTAAGGATCACCGTAAAATTCCCTGCGGGGCTGGATTTGAACAATCAAATCCGTTGCTTGTTACGACATCTTCTACCCAAAAAACTCAATATTGGCACCATCAAAACAAACCGGAGCGCACAGCTGAATTTCAGGCTGTACGCTCCGGTTTTTGCTGCTTAGATTGGCGTTCATAAAAATTTCTAAAACGGTTTTGTCAGTTTTTGAGGGCAAAGAAGGCCTGTGAACATTATCGGAAATTTCAGCGGCGGCGCGAACAGGAACGATGAGGTGCAGCATGAACGAGTTATGGACTGAGCAGGGAAACAATTTCCGAATGAATATCAGCGGCACCGAATACGAGGTGAGCACGCATTTTGACATCAGCGGCAGGCAAAGCCTGTTTGCAGGTTTGCTTTACTGCCCGGACGGCGGCGCAAAACTTCATTTCTGTGCGTCGAAAAGCCTGAAACCGAATCAGGAATTTTATCGCTGTGCCAACTACAATTCCGGACGCGAAACATGCAAAATCCACTACACCTGCAACGTGGTGCTGGAGAAAATTGTTCTGGAAGCAGTCAGCAGTCTGGCGGATTATGTGCGCTGCTATGAGCCGGTGTTTCTGTATTTCCTCGCTATGCAGAATAACGCGGAGCATCAAATAAATTTGAAAGTGTTCCGGCAGTCCATTGACAAAGGCGAGCAGCGTATCCGGCAGATCGACAAGGCTATTGAAGAACTGTTTGAGGCCTATATCTGTGCAAAAATCACGGATGAGCGCATTATCAAGATCACCGCAAGATACAAAAAAGAGCAGAAGAATCTGACTGCATCGGTAGAGAACTGGAAGTTAGAGCTTAAAAACGCTCAGCAGCAGAAGGTAAACGGACGCAACCGAGTGAAGGTGGACATTTACTTTACTGCCGTTGGGATGGTAAATATTACGACCGAAACCGAGATGAAAGCCGCTATAGAGGAAATCCAGCGCAGCCGCAAGCAGGCAATCACCACATAAAAACAGCAGCGGCACAGTCCACAAATGTGAAACTGTGCCACTGCTTATATAATACTTCGTTATGGGCGCCGAGCTAATCGGATACGTCCCTTTTTCATGCTTATTTCTTCTCCAGCGCTGCCATCGCAATCTTTTCCGGCGTAATGGGCAGCTCATAGAACCGCTTGCCTACGGCATTTCGGATTGCATCCGAAATCGCCGGCAGCGGTGTATTGATAACAACCTCGCCGATGGATTTCGCACCGAACGGGCCTTCGCCCTCGTAGCTGTTCTCGAATTCCACGCGGATCTTGCCGATGTCCACGCGTGCGGGAATCTTGTACTGGAAAAGCGAATTTTCCATCGGATAGCCGCGGTCATCATAGGTGACGCTCTCGGTCAGCGTCATGCCGATGCCCTGCGCAATGCCGCCCTCGGCCTGCACGCGCGTCAGATTCGGGTTGATGGGCGTACCGCAGTCCACTGCCGCAGCATAATCCAGCAGGGTTACCTCGCCGGTTTCGGTATCCACCTCGATCTCAGCCGCACCGACCATATACGGCGGAGGCGAAATCTCGGACGAATGCGTAACCGTCGCCTGTAGCTCGATGCTGTTGCCGTTCATGGAAGCCGTCGCAATATCACTCAGGCTAATGGTCTTGCCTGCATTTTCGCCTTCCTCTACGCGGACTTCCCTGCCGTCGAAGCTGACCTGCTCCTTATCGCAGCCGAGCAGCTTTGCGCCGAGCGCACAGATTTTGTCGCGCAGCTCGAGCGCGCACTTCTCGGTCGCCTTGCCGGTAACGTAGGTCGTACTCGATGCATACGAGCCGGAATCATACGGCGACCAGTCGGTGTCCGCACTCAGCGTGGTGATGTTGTCTAGCGGACACTCAAGCACCTCTGCCGCGATCTGCGCAAGCGTGGTATCACAGCCGGTGCCCATGTCAGCCGCACCGATGAGCAGCGTGTAAAAGCCCTCATCGTTGACCTTGAGCGTCGCACTGCCGACGTCCATGCTCGTGATGCCCGAGCCCTGCATCGCCATGCCCATGCCGACCGCACGAATCTTGCCGTTTCCCATGTCCCGGCACGGATACTTGTTATCCCAGTCGATCATGTCGTGCACGCGCGCCAGACAGCGGTCGAGCGCACAGCTTGTGTTCAGCTGACCGTAGTACGCGGGCATAATCTCACCCTCGTGCGTAATATTCATCTCACGGATTTTGAACGGGTCCATACCGAGGATGTTCGCCAGCTCGTTTACCGCGCTCTCCACCGCGAACAGGCCCTGCGTTGCGCCGTAGCCACGGTACGCACCCGCCGACATGTGATTGGTGTACACAACGTCACTCGTAAAGCGGAACGCCTCGGCCTTGCCGTACAGCGGAATCGACTTATGACCTGACAGACCGACCGTTGTCGGGCCGTGCTCACCGTACGCGCCGGTGTTGGACAGCGTGTGCAGGTCGATGCCGCGCACGATGCCGTCCTTGTTTGCGCCCAGACGGACGTGCATTTCCATCTCGTGGCGCGGCGAAGATGCAATCTGGCTCTCCACGCGGCTGAAGATGATCTTGGACGGCTTTTTCGTCATCCAGGTGACAAACGCCGGATACACCGCGCTGACCGCGGTCTGCTTGGCGCCGAAGCCGCCGCCGATGCGCGGCTTGGTGACGCGCACCTTGCTTTTCGGGATATGCAGTGCGTTCGCCACGATCCGGCGAGTGTGGAACACGATCTGCGTTGAGCTGATGATATGCAGGCGGCCGTAGGTGTCAATCTCGCAGTAGGTGCGGAAGGTTTCCATCATCGCCTGCTGGCATGCCTGCGTGTGGTACACGCGGTCGATAACGACATCGCAGTCCGCGAGGACCGCATCGATATCGCCGTTGCCGCATTCATCGTGCGCGCACAGGTTGCGCTTGTTATCCGCGCCGACCGGCGCAAGGCTCTCCCAGTTGTCCTCCGGATGCACGAGCACCGGATTGTCCTTTGCGGTGTGGAAATCGAGCACCGGCTCGAGCACCTCGTACTCCACCTTGACCAGCTTCATCGCCTTATCCACGCATTTTTCGTCCGCACCGGCGAGAATCGCCACCACATCGCCTACAAAGCGCACATGGCGGTCGATAACAAGGCGGTCATACGGACTCGCCTCCGGATAGGTCTGACCGGCCTGTGTGTAGCGGCGTCCGTCCTGGTCTACGTCCTCCCATGTGAAGATGGCCTCCATGCCGGGGACTTTCATCGCGGCGGTCTTGTTGATAGACTTGACGATGGCGTTCGCGTGCGGCGAGCGCAGCAGCTTGACGCACAGGCAGTCGCGCGGCGTTACATCGTCCACATACACCGGCTGGCCGGTGACGAGCTGCATCGCATCCTTTTTGCGGAGCGGCTGATTGACTACCTTCACTGTGCGACCTCCTCTCTTTGCTTTTTCCAGTCGAGATATGCGCGGATACCGCGCAGCTGTCCCTCATAACCCG
>ENA-UONV01003743-UONV01003743.1-human-gut-metagenome-genome-assembly--contig:-CS4-NODE-3743-length-10029-cov-3.956687_pt1 | contig 10029 bp, 18 predicted proteins | sample MGYA00242461_ERZ724008 | MGnify/ENA metagenome assembly ERZ724008 | reverse complement strand
GAGGGAGAGCAGGAATCCCGCGAGGAACATGAAAATCGTGTTGTTGAAGTACTGCTGCGACACGGTGGACGCGCTGAGCACGCCGAGGAACGGGAACAGCACCACAGGGAACAGGGCCGTGATGGACAACGGAATGATCTCCGTCACCCAGCAGGTGGCCATCAGAATGAGAACGCTGAGGGTTCGCTGCACCTTCGGGTTGTCAGGAACCACCGGAATGAACAGAACCACGATCGCCAAGATCACGCCGACGATCGTGCCAATGATGCGAGGCTGACGGAACACCTCCTTCCAGCTCGGAATCTTCTCATTTCTCGTCTCCTCCATCATGGAAGTGCCCTTCTTGATAATCGTTGGAAGAAGAGCAGGATCCATCTCGCCGTAGAAACTGGAGCTCTTGCCCTCGCTCCTACCCTCGCTCATCCCACGAGGGATCGGGCTTCTACTCCTTAGATCCATTTCCACACAGGTACCCTCCCACTTGGGAAAGCGACTTTGCACCGAGAGCAATCGTTTCCTACTCGTGAAACACAAACACGATCATTACCATCGCACTGTTCTTTCTAGGAACAGAGATAGCTGATTCGGACGTGCCATTCATAGTGACCATCTCAATAGCAGCATTGGCTACATGTGAGGAATCAGGGAAGCACACCACGTTGTTTATTGGTCTCTATCGAAGATACGCCATCCTTAGGAACAGCGTTCGTATTACTCATGAACACAAGAAATAATGTGAGAGAGAATAGGAGGAATTGCTGTCCTTGATTATCATGCCGAATCTACCACTGAACGGTGATCCCTGCGAAGAGAAGAGTTGATCACCTTTTGTATCACTCTTGTGTTCATACTTTCCTTTGCATCCCTTTCTAAAGTGATTCCTCTTTCCATATAATGAGTTTTGCAGCCTCTCGTGTTTACTATTGTGTTCCATTTGAACTGGGCGAATTGGCTTTTCCTTTTGTTTTACTCAACTGTATTCTGTGTCCGTGTCACATTCTTCTTATCTGTACACGAATCATGACAAACAACACTTGATTCCCATGCGAACAGCGAAAAACAAACACTCCACTCTTCACAACCCTCCACCTTTCTCTTCTTCAGCCTCACATCGCTCGGATCGAAACCCTGCTCGTTGGAGCCGTACACCGCCCACGCCTACACATCACACACCTCCATCACACCCCCACAGGCGTTTCGATCGAGTAGTCCAGCGCATCCACCGGCGTGCCGTCTCGCTTCCACCTAGCGTACAGCTCCTGGAACCTGCGCCTCACGCCCCTTGCCCACGCCCACTTGTCGAAGTCGATCCACGTGTGCCACTTCCCGTCGTAGAAGAACTTCTTGTGCGTCAGCAGCACGGAGCAGCTGTGCTCGTGCTCGCAGGAGATCTCGTAGTCCTCCAGCAGCGCGTTCAGCTTCTGCCCGTAGGCCACCACCTCGCTGTACCAGGGACAGTTCTCCATCTTCAGCAGACAGCCCTGCCCGCTGAACGTCATGCCCTTCAGCTCCACGAAGGACGGGCAACTCGCCTTCACGATCTCGCTGATGCCCTCAGGGTCCTCCATGTTGTACCCCTTCACCAGCGTCAGCCGCAGCACCGTCCGCTCCGTCTGCATCTCACGTCCCTCTCATGTCCCCACGCGCCCGCGCACCGCTTCCACACACCGGTTGAAGCGCTCCCAGTAGTCGCGGAACAGCGGGCGGTCCAGCTTCTTGAGGCCCTCCTTCGTGGAGCCGTCCACCGAGATGTAGAACTGCGTCACGGGCGGCACGCGCCGGATCTCCTCGGGGAACTGCGCGTTGGTCACCAGGAAGGAGGAGGTCCCGTGCCTGCATTTCACCCTCACTCACCACACCCACGCGTGCAGCAAGTCAATAAACTCCGCGATGTGCGGGTACATGATCGGCTCGCCCACCAGCGACAGCGCGCAGTGCTTCAGCGCCAACGCCTCCTCCACACGCTCCTTCTTCACGCCCTCGCATCCCGCGAACTGCTTCACCAACCGCTACGCCTCACGCCCACTCGCCACACCCACGCGCTGGTTCACCACCATACCGCTGTACACCTCCTCTGCCGAGTCCGTCTTCCAGCGCCACGTGCGGCCCGTCGGGTTGGAGTGGTGACGCCAGCAGAACAGACAGCGGTTCGCGCAGGCGATCGAGGGCGACGCCTCCATGCACGACGCGCTGTTCAGCCCGTAGAACGTGTGCTTGTAGCAGGCCCCGTTCCCGCGCAGATGCGTCTTGCTCCACCGACACAGCTTCACCGCGCTGTCCGTGAGGGGGGACCCCAACTTTTACCTGTGACTGCCCACCACCGCGTAACCCTGCTTCAGCAGCACCGCGCGCTGCTCGCGCGTCAGCATCTCCTTCTCCGGCGCTTCCGACTCGTCAATGTCCTCCACGTCCTTCGCCGCAGCCTCTAGTCATTTAGACGGAGCAGCGCCATTACTCGCCGTGGCGCGCTCGCTCATCTCCTTCTCCTCCGCTTCTCTTTGCATTAATTGTGAAAGAAGTGATGCACCTTTCCTTGATCCACACCTTCACCTTGCGACGAATCTTCATGGGGATGTGCTCGCGCAGCCTAGCTCTCACTCCAATCGTGTTGCAATACATGGACAGGATGGACTGTCGGTTCTCGTCACTCGCATTGTCACAGGTGCGCACATTCTCCTGCAGGAGCTGTACCATCCACACAATCCCCAGATGACTCTGCAATCAACTCCGCTCCACAATCCAACCTTGTCGATGGGGCAGTGACCAAAGTCATAGCGAAGAAGCTCCTTTGCTCCGAGATTCGTCAAGTCCATTTGCAGGTTGTCGCTACACATGACGCACATTCACAGAGACGAACCAGATGATGCACTCGCCACTTCCATCATACAACACGGACACCTTCACTCCCTCCAGGATATTGTGGCTCACACGGTGGTCCGCATCCAGGTCCTGCAGATAGGTCAGGAACACGCCGTGATTTGCCGCCTATTCATCACAAACGCTCTAGGAGGCAACGTCCTTTGCTTCATCGTGTGTGAACAAGAAGAAGAGAGCATAGTCGAATTGCGAGAGTGTGGTCTAGTCGTAATCCACGAAGAGACGCCCGATTACGTATTCCATCTTTTCATTCACATCGAAACGAGTAACGGACCACTTGAGGCCCTTTTGAACGCAACTGTCCACAAGCGACAGGACGCGCTCCGCTTCCCTTGTCACCGCTTCATCCTTGTAGTCGTAGCTAGGCGTAAAGGAGGGCATGTGCAGATCACAAAAAGGCCACCTTGAGCTCCATGGCGAACACAATTCTGCCGTTCGCAAGTGCGAAACAAACAGCGCGACGAATAAAAGACAACTACTTCCTCTTCTCCAGCCCCTGCATTCTCTTCCCCAGCGACATCGTGCGCTTCTCCTTCCTCTTCGCCGCCTCCCTCTCCACCTCCTGCTTGCTCGCCGCCAGGTTGATCTTCGTGTTCTCCTTCACGCCGAAGAACCGCACGCCCTTCGGCTTGATGCGCTCCTTCTCCTCCTTCTCCTTTCTCCTCTTCTTCCCCACGTACGCCTCCTCCTCCTCCTTGTCCGCACGGTCCGCACGGTCCATCTGGTGCGCACCACCGTACGGCTCGGCATCGCTGCTGTCACTGTCACCATCACTCGCCGCTTCGCCTCTTCTGCCGCGGTTCTCGTTGTCGTGCGTGTTCAGCAGCTCGAAGTCCTCGCCAAACACCGCATCGCCGTCGCTGGCGTCGCTTCCATCGCTTCCATCGACATCGCTGCCTGCCTCCTCCTCGCTCTCCACGCGCTTGCCCAACCCCGACGCGTGCGTGCGCTTGAACTCCTCGCTGTTCTTGTCGATCTCGAAGTCCGGATTCTGGAACAGCGCGCTGAACCGCCCGTCCGCCAGCCCGCCGCTCTCCTCCAGCTTCGCCGCCAGCTCCGCGTTCACCTCCGGCTTCTTGCGGTTCAGCGTGATGCGCCGCTCCTTGCGCTCCTTCGCCTTCTGCCGGTTCTTCTCCTTCTGGTACTCCTCGTACATGCTCGGCTTCGCCACCATCTTCGCGCGCTGGTACAGCTTGTTGTCCATGAAGTACCCGTGCATGTACGCGCGCAGCGCCTCCGTCCCGATCAGGTTCTCCAGGCCCAGCTCGCTCAGCTCCGCGCGCGTCACCTACTCTCAACATGCCCCCTCACATCCCACGAATTTGTAGTCCTCGTACACGCCACCCTTCTCCTCCTCCAGCTCCTCCGCCAGGTTGTCCAGGAACGAGCACCATCGCGGCGCCGTGCCCAGCGCGGGGATGAAGTACGACAACACCTTCGGCTGCTCCGCCGCCACGAACACCAGCCCGCTGTCCGCCACTACGTTCATGTGGTTGATGTTCGACTCGGGCTCCAGGTTGCACAGGCACTCGCCCGTCTACGCCTCACGCCGCCGCGCCGCGCCTGCCTTCAGATTGCTGATCTTCACCGTCTTCTGGTCGGAGGTCAGCAGGTGCTCGCCGCTGAACTTGATGCTCGTGATCGGCGTCTCGTACACGTGCTCCAGCTCCAGGAACGGCTGGTTGTTCCGGATGTCGAACAGCTTCACCACGCCCGTCGCACTGCCCACCGCCAGCTGCATCCCGTCCGCGCTGAACCGCAGGTCGCGCGTCTCCGTGTCGAAGATCTTCACGCACTGCAGGCACTCCCGCGTGCGCGAGTCGTAGCACTCGATCTCGCCGTTGATGTTCCCCACCGTCAGCATCTGGTGCACCGGCGCCAGCACCACCTTGTTCAGCTCCGAGCAGTGCGCGGGGATGGGCGCCATGAACGTGCCCTGCTCCAGGTCCAAACGGTAGATCTCGTTGCTGCTGCCCACCGCAAACAGCTCGCAGCGCTCCTACGCCGTTATGCAATCACTGCTAGGGAATACGCGGTGGTAGGTGATGTCGCGGCCGAACTTGGGAATGCGCGTCCGGTAGTGGAAGCCGTAGCGGGCGTGGAACTCCAGCGTACGGTCCGCCAGCAGGAACGCGAACTTGCTGAAATCGTCCGTCAGGAACTGGAACTGCACAATCTCGCAGTCCAGGTGGCGGCGGAACTTTTCGCTCATTTGCTGCGTCTCGTAGCACTTGATCATCGGCGGATAAACGCCTAGGCAGATCAACCAAGTCACCGCGAGTCCCACCCGTAGCCGCAATGTACTGTCCGTCTTTTGACACCTTGATCTTCTGACAGGCCTGGTTGAACTCGAAATCCTGAATCAACTCGATGCGGGTTCTGTATTCTACGCATCAGATGTTTCCACTTCACTAGCATACCCTCGTCCTTTGCGAGCTTTCGCTTCTGGGCCGCGGAGAGGAACTACAGCGTGAACTCGGCGAGGACGCTCCTACCTTGGGAAAGCTCTTGCCCGTAGACAGGTTGTAGACTTTCACTCCGTTCGGATTAATCACTTCCATTCCGGTTGGCTGTCTACAGAGAAAAGTGGCGCCCTGCACCACCTCTCTTCAAACGCGGCAGAGTGTTTGCTGCAACAAACAAAGCACGATGCACCTGTCTAGGACTCCCCGCCTTCTGGAGGCGTGATGGTTGCTTCCTCGCTCTCCGTCTTCGTGTCTTGATCGGGGAGGAAGCGAGTCCGAAAAGCGCTTTCCAACGTCATGCCTCGCTCTGGAATGCCCGGGATGCCTCGGAACACGGCCAGCAAGCACATCACGTCGCCTACAATCCTACCCGTCATGTCCTCATCCTTGTTCAACCGTTCTCTGCCGAGGAGCGGCACATCGCTCGGATTGATGGACTCGAAGCGCGAGATGAAAAACAGGGTCAGTTCGGAGAGAATACTTCCGAAGATAAGCTGCCACTCACTCAACGACACCTCGCTCACTTGGATTTGGTCGTCGGGCAGAATGGGCTTCAGCTGGGAGAACAGCACCTCCACCTTCTTGATCAGCGTGTCCATGTACGGCGAAGGCGACGGCACGGCCTCCGCCCAGTCCGTCTTCTACGCCTCACATCCCCATGTTTCGCCCACCTCGATCTCGCTGCAGGCCTTCTCCGCCACGCCGCGGATGATCTCCGGGAGCTTCGCGAACAGCTGCGCGCGGTGGTCCTCCACCAACACGCCCAGTCCGCGCATCAGCTCCGTCAACACACGGTGCTGCGACGCGGGGATGAACAGGATCAGCGCCGTCTGCGTCAGCGCCACGAACTCCATGCACGCGCCCAGACACTGCGTGGTGATGGCTGTGGGTGAGAGAAGCAGAGAGCCAGCACCCAGGTGACGTGCGCTGATGCGCTTCAGGAAGCCCTGCGACACGGCGCCGGCGTTCAGCACGAGCGAGCGCGAGGCGTTGTTGTACAGCTTGAACAGGTCCAGCACGCGGTGCATCACCTCCGGACCCAGCCCCTGGAAGGACCGCGCGTACAGCAGGTAGTTGAACACCATGCGCACCAGCTCCAGCAGCGAGAACGTCACGCAGAACGACCGTCCGCCGATCGCCAGTCGCGGACGCGCCGAAATCACGTCTGGGTGTGAGACCGCTTCTATCATCACTACTCGTCGAGGCGTCCTGCGTGTTCAGTCCGGCCGTCTACTCATCACGCCCCACTCCAGCACGCACGCGCGGGTTCTCCTCCAGCTGCGTCACCTCGCCCTGCAGCACGCTCGGCACCAGCGCGGGCTTCCACAGCTCCTCGTGCAGCAGCCCCTGCAGCCGCACCAGCTGGTCCTTGTGCACCACCTCCAGCGAGTCGCGCGCCTGCCGCAGCAGCGTGCCCAGCAGCAGCTTGCCCTTCGTGCCGTACAGCTTGCCCGCCACTGCCACGAAGTCCATGCAGTGATCCCACACCTGCCGCAACTCCTCGATGGGCAGCTGCGCGTGCACCTCCCCGCGGGACTCCAGCAGCGTCCCCACCAGCTGTTGCATGTGGCTCCACGAGTGCGTGTGCAGCGCGCCCACGCACTGCTGCAGCGTCGCCTGCTCCGCGCTCGTGATGCTCAGCGCGTCCTCCACCGACACGCCCTGCGCCGCCGCCGGCTGGAAGGGCGTCTGCTGCGTGGGGATGGTCGCCAGGATGTTCGTGGACACGGCCAGCACCTGCCGGCTGCGCGTGGCGATCTTCAGGAACTGCTCGAAGAGGATGTCCAGCATCCCGAGGAAGTCGCGGTGCGACATGTCCCGTGCGCGCTGCGGGTTCGACGCACTAGCCCTCATTCCTGCTCATGGACTTCACCTCTCCTTCCCCAGACAGATCGTCATCACGCTGCTCATCACCTCCTTCAGCTGCTCCTCCGCCTTCCCGCGGTACAGCTCGAACGCCTTCAGCAGCCACTTCAGGTTCAGCAGCTCGTAGAACACGGGCGTCAGCTGCTGCTCCAGGTCGCCCTCCGCCTCGTCCAGACACAGTCGCACGAAGTGGTCCCCCAACTTCTTGCACAGCACGTCCTGGGTGCGGTCCAGAATCGTCACCACGCCACTCAGCGCCTTGATGCCGCCCAGGTCCCCGCGCAGGTAACTCTTGCACTGCTGGATGCACTTGAAGGACTCTTCGTACCGATTCCTACTCTTGAGTCTCTGTGTTGAATAGCACTTGTTCAGGTAGAGGCGTGCCTTGTCCAATGTGCTGCGGATGTTCGCGATCTGCTCGGTCTACGTCTCAGCAGCGGAGGAGAGGTCCACGAGTCGCTGCACCTTCTTGAGGTTGTTGATGCGTCGCACGTACACGGGCACCAGCAGCGGGGGAATGGTGTGGGTTGCTTCGACGGACTTCATGGAGACTCTGAGCGTGAGTGGAGAGAAGGGGGCGGACTTGAGGTCGCGGATGGTTTGCAGCGTGCTGTTCACCTGCAGCTGGAAGTCGTGGAGTTGGCGGATGGCGGCGAAGAGGGAGTCCGACTGGAGACTGATCTGCTCGTTCAGACACACCTCCACCAGGTCCAGATACCCCGAGAGCTACGTGGGAAGGGTTGGGGTGACAGTCACTTTGTAGTTCACCACTTTGAAGTGTTCGTTGGGATCCAGCACCACGCTGAACATCACTGGATCCGAGAGCTCGAATTCCTTGTCGAAGAAGACCTACCTGTGAATAACGTGTTGAGTTGCTCACTTGAGGTACAGAGTCGAAGCACAGTCTCAATTCAATCTCGCAGTCCTCTACACTCTTCGCCTGCTTCTTCTCCCGCTCTCCCTGTCTTTCCAATGCCAGCAATTCTTCTTGTAACTGCAGGTTAGCAAAACAGCACACACGCAGACTTTGTTCATTCTGCTGAAATAGAGTTGGAAGTGATGCGCTAAGGAGCGCAATCCGCTCGTGTCCCGCACATATCCATACGGCTGTGTCGAATACCCCCTACACTCCAGTGAGCATGTTGATCCATAAGCAATTGAATTGTATGAGAAGAGTGAACTTACGACTTCCGGTACTTGGGGTCCAGCGTCACGGAGGACAGATTGGCATTCTCCAAATAGGAAGAGGACGACAGCTTCTTTCTCACGATGCTTGATATCTTCACATTCTGCAACGAAAACTTGAGACTGTCTGAAGGACTCATTCTCACCAACAAACCGTACCCTCGATAGGACGAGACATGGTAGAGTACGTTGCGCGATGAAAGCACCTGAAGGGATTCTGAATACTGGCTGCTCGAGTCTCTGACGGATGGAGTGTGGATATTCTCACAGGCAATCCATCTGAGAGAATAGTACATGCGTTTCAACAAAGACTCTCTCAACACTTCATTCTTCATTGAACCCAAGTGGGACTGGATACTGTCTTGAATTGCCTTATAAAAGCATCATGAACACCAATACCTATGATTACTCCTTCCTTAACGAAGAAGGAACAGAGAAGCGTTTTTCCGATGATAAGTCTGATTTGCGCTCCTCCTTCACGTACTACTCCCATCCAGGGTATACTCTCTTCGTGAACGTGGTGGATGGGCTGAAGGAGGGCAGTGCTGTTCTTCAGAACGAATACGGCTGCACTGTTGTTGAGTGCGCGTTCCACAACAATTTGCTGGACGGTCGTTATGTTTCCCGCACTCCTTTCGGCATTCTTCAGGAGACTGGCTATTACGCAAACGGAGTGAAAGAGGGAGTCTTCCAGGAGTACGATGACAAGGGATCTCCTGTATCCGTCGTGCGTTTTTCGAATGGCAGTTTCATGTCGAGTTTCGTTCCTGTTCCTTCTCTTCCCGGATACTGGAAGGAGGTGGTAGATACTACGCAGGACATTCTGTCCGTTGCGAAGTACACGAGCGATTTCTCCTCGAGGGATGGATTGTGCTTCATCTACGAGAACGGAGCCGTCAAGCGTGGAGAGTTGTACAGTGGTGGCAAGATGGTGCGAGTGACTGTTGAGTTCAATGGGTTGTTCCGCACAGAGTTTGACAGTAATGGTGAAAAGGCCTTTGTTGGTCAGTTCAACCCGAGCGTGGAGAGCTTGTTCTGTCGCGAAGGGAAGGGATGTGTGTTGCAAAACGGGAAGGTGAAGAGAGTGAGTGAGTTCAAAGAGGGGAAGGAGGTGAGAGTGTGGAAGGTGATGGAGGACGGTATGGCAACGGAGTATGACGAGAATGGAAGTATGGCGTATTATGGAGAGTATGCTGAGAATGTGTTCTTCTTCTGTCCTCGTAATGGAAGAGGAACTGTGTATGAGAACGGTGTGATGAAGGAAGTCAGCTGGTTTGAGAATGGGTTGGCGGTCCGAAGAGAGAAGGTGTTTGAGGGTGATGAGATGATGGAGTATGATAGAGACGGGCAATTGGTGTATCGTGGTGGTTATGTGGAGGATGAGGGCGACGTTGTTCGCAATGGTAGAGGTGAAGTGTACAAGAATGGCGAGTTGCAATGCGTGGGTGTGTTTGAGAGAGGCGAGGTGGTGAAGAAGGAGAGGGAGATTGTGGATGGGACGTTGCAGGTATTCGACAAGTGGGGAAGGCTGGCGTATGAGGGAGAGTATCAGGTCAGTGAAGGGAAGCTGATTCCTGCGGGTCAGGGGATGGAATACCGAAGAGGTAAGCCGTACCGGGAGGGCATTTACGAGGAC
>ENA-UONV01003740-UONV01003740.1-human-gut-metagenome-genome-assembly--contig:-CS4-NODE-3740-length-10047-cov-5.932046_pt1 | contig 10047 bp, 8 predicted proteins | sample MGYA00242461_ERZ724008 | MGnify/ENA metagenome assembly ERZ724008 | reverse complement strand
AAGGAATGAACAAGGCTCCAAACAGACATATTTGATTTTGCTCTTTTCTGCCCCATTTTCAACGCAGCACGAACGGGAAAGCACGTCACCCGTGGCTGTGGATCTTGCGTTCAGGCAAGGCAAACCCCGATGGGAATACTTTATGTATCTCCGAGAGCTTCAACGCAGTACCAGCACAAAAGACGCGTCACCCGTGACTGTGGATTTTGCGTTCAGGCAAGGCGAAGCTCGAAGGGAATACTTTGTGTATTTCCGAGAGCTTCAACGATGCCTGGGCGGAAAAGACACGTCACGGTAATAGGTTGCGCATGCTGCGAAGCCCTATTCCCAATGTGGAGATGTTGTGCAGAAGAGCCGAGGTCGAGGGTGGAAGAACGCCGGCGACGCCGAGGACGATGAGTCCGGTGTTGAAGGAAATGATGAAGCGATAGTTTGCGTGGATGCGCTGCATGAGGCCGTCGGAAATGCGCTTGAGGGTGACGAGGCTTTCAAGATCGTCAGAGCAGATGGTGACGTCGGCGATCTCGCGCGCGATGGCCGCGCCGTCGGACATTGCAATGCCTGCGTCGGCCTCGCTGAGCGCCGGAGAATCGTTCACGCCGTCGCCGATCATGATGACCTTGCGGCCCTTTTCGTGCTCGGCGCGGATGAACGCGGCCTTGTCCTCGGGCAGCACCTCGGCGTAGTATTCGTCAACGCCGGCATATTTTGCAACGGCAGCCGCGGTGCGCTCGCTGTCGCCGGTCATCATGACGAGCTTATCAAGACCCAGCGCGCGCAGGGAATCCATAACGCCGCGCACCTCGCTGCGCAGAGGATCGGCGATGCAGATGACCGCCGCCAGAACGCCGCTTAGCGCAAGGTAAAGGTGCGAATACTGCGTGGGGAGCGAGGCAAATTTATCCCGCTCATCATCCGGTACGGTGCAGCCCTCGTCCTCGAAAACGAAGTGGTGGCTGCCGAGGACGACCTTTTGGCCGTCAACGGTGCTGTGGATGCCGTGGGCAACGACGTATTCGACCTTGGAGTGGCGCTCGTCGTGGTTCAGGCCGCGGCGGATCGCTTCGTTTACGACGGCGTTTGCTATCGAGTGCGGATAGTGCTCCTCAAGGCAGGCGGCGAGGCAGAGCATCTCGTTCTGCTCGTGTCCGCCGAAGGTTATGATATCGGCGACCTCGGGGCTTGCGTGGGTGAGCGTGCCGGTTTTGTCGAAAACGACGGTGTCGGCCTTGGCGATGGCCTCAAGGAACTTGCCGCCCTTGACGGAGATGCCGTTTGCACCGCTCTCGCGCATGGCGGAAAGCACCGCTATCGGCATGGAAAGCTTCAGCGCGCAGGAGAAATCGACCATGAGTATGGCAAGCGCCTTGGTCGGATTGCGCGTTATCAGCCAGGTCAGCGCCGTTGCGCCGAGGCTGTACGGCACGAGCCTGTCGGCAAGGTGGTACGCCTGCGACTCGGTGTCGCTCTTGAGCTTTTCCGAGTCCTCGATCATGTGAACGATCCTGTCATAGCGGCCGCTGCCAAGGCTTTTTTCGACCCTTACGACGCACTCGCCCTCTTCGACGACCGTTCCGCCGTAGACATAGCTGCCGACCTCCTTGCGAACGGGCATGCTCTCGCCGGTCATGGACGACTGGTTGACTGCCGCGGAGCCGGAAATGAGCTTGCCGTCAAGCGGTATCATGCTGCCCATGCGCACGATGATATCGTCGCCGACATTGACATCTGAGATGTTTTTAAGCTCCTCGGTATCGCCGGACTTGACCCACACCTTGTCAACATTCAGGCTCATGGTGCGCGCAAGATCGTCAACGGACTTTTTGTGCGTCCACTCCTCGAGGATATCGCCTATCTTGAGCATGAACATTATTGACGACGCGGTGTCGGTATCGCCGCGCAGGACGGAAACGGTTATGGCCGTTGCGTCCAGAACGGCAACGTCAAGCCGCTTGTGCCACAGCGACTTTACGCCGCGGGCGAAATACTGCGAGCACTTTACGACGCAGATAGCCGCGCGCCACGGTACAGGCAGGAATGCCTGTTTAAGCACCCTGCGCATCACGACGCCGGCGAGCTTATCCTGATATTCGCGGTTTAGCTCGCGGCCGGTGGGCTTGGGTTCGGTTATGCCGCAGGTTTCAAACGAAAAGCCTGCAAGCGCCGAAACGACGGCTGTGCGGTCGGAGTATTCAACGACAACGTCGCAGTTGCGGTCGAACACCTTGACGCTTTTGACTCCGGCGACAGCGCCGAGATATTCCTCAACGATGTCGGCCTGCTTTAGGCTCATGCGCGGCAGGGAAAGGCGCACGCGCATTCTGCCATCAATTTCGCTGAGAATTCTGCATTTCATTACTCTGCCTCGGTTGTCTCGATGACGGCCGCTGCCTCTTCCTCGGCGCGGCGAGTGTTGATGCTCTTTGCTCCGGCGTAAATATCCTCGCAGTCGCAGCGGATATCGTCAGCGGTCTGCATTACGCAGTCCTTTGCGCGAAGAACGGCGGCGGTGACGTGGGTGTAAAGCGTTTTTGCGTCGCGGCTTCTGAGGATCTTGATGCCGGCGGTGCCGAACAGCACGCCGTAGCCGAACATTTTTGCGGTGTCTTCAATGTGGAACTTCATGATTTTTTGTCTCCTTTTATCTTTTTATCTATTTGCAGCTCACCCGGCGTTGCGGTACTCGGTCGGGCTCATGCCGACGGTATCGCGGAACGCCTTGGCAAACTTGCTGCCGTTATCATAGCCGTAGCGCCCGGCTATCTCCATGATGCTCATTTCCGAGCGCCGGAGATCGGCCGCTGCGCACTGCATTTTCTGTGCGCGGATGTAGGAATAAACGGACTCGCCGTAAACCGCGCGGAAGCAGGACTTCAGCGCCGACTGCGACATGTGGAAGCTGTTTGACAGCTCATCGAGCGTTATGCGCCTGTCCATATTCGCGGAAAGATACGCGCCGATGCGCTTTGCAAGCTCGACCTGAGTGTTGGATATCCTACGCTCGGCAAGGGCGGAGCTGTCCAGCTCCATTGCGCTCAAAAACAGCAGAAGCTCAAGGATCTTGACCTTGAAATAGCCCTTGCGGATGCTCTCGGGCACGCTGTAAAGCTCGGAGAAGATGTGCTCGATCGCCTGCGACGAGCGCGCAACGAAGCACTGCCCCTGCGGACAGAATTTTTCGCGCAGCGAATCCGGCTGAACGTTGACGTCTGCAAGGAAGCAGGACAGGCAGCGCGGCGCGTCCTTGCCGTTTATGCGTATCGTCACGCCCTCGTAGCTCCCGGTCGGGAAGCTTGAATGGGATATCGCCCCGTCGGAAAGGCTTATGGACAGGTCGCCCGGCGCGAGGTAGAAAAAGTCCGCGCCGATCCTGCACTCCATGCGCCCCGAGCGGCAGTGGTGGATCTCGAGCAGCGCCTTGCCCTCCTCGGGGCGGAAGTCGTGCTCATAAAGGCTTATGTCATTGTAGATAAGCTCGATGCCGGGGAAAACGTTGTAGCTTGTAACGCGGTAGCTGCCCTCGGCGCCGGAGTATGCCTCAGTTTTGCTTTGCATCGTGGATATCCGCTTTCATCAGAGTGTAAACGCCAAGATCGTTTATCGTCTTGCGCAGGGTGTCCTCATCGACGGGGGCTTTCATGAGAACATCCACCCGGCCCGCGCCGGAGCTTGCCTTTGCCCACACGCCGTCGATGGCGTTGAGGGCGTTTTCAACGCGCGTTTCGCAGGCCGCGCACATCATGCCGTCAACGGTGAGGGTCGCAGCGTAGGGATAGTGCGCCTTGTTTTTATCCGCGACCTTCACCTTTTTGGCCGTATCGCCGCCCGCTCCGCAGCAGCCGGCTGCGAGCTTTTTTGCGTAGCTTTTGATCACAAGCACGGCAAAAGCTATGAGAATAATACCGAAAATAACGTATTGCATAAATATCACTCCATATTCTTCAGTGCCTGCGCCAAGGGGATCTTTCCAAGGCGTTTTGTTTGTATAAGATGAACGATGAAATATGCCGCCGCGCCCAGGCCGAGCATCTTCGGCCATATCCACGGCGCGATATAGAACGTGAGCCAGCCGCTCATTTCGTGCATGTAGTAGTAAAACAGCCATTTCATGACGAGCGCCGAGATCGGGATCGTCACGATGAGCGACACGCCGACGGCGATGGCCGTTGCCGAGTTATAAAGCGAGCTTATCTCGCGCCGCGTGTAGCCGAGGATCTTGAGCATGGATATGCTCTGCGCGTTTTTCTCGATTATCATTTTCGAGAGCAGATACACCAAAAGCATATACAGCGCAAGCGAAAATCCGCACATGAGGGGGAACATGAGTCCCATAGAATCGGTCAGCTGATCGGCGATAACGGTGAGATCGTGCTCGGTTATGACGGTGGACACGGCCTCGGGGTCGAGGTCTGTGAGCCTTTCGTTTGAAAAATAGCCGTTAAAAAAGCGCAGATCGAGATCAAAGGTCTCGTTAAAGCTCGTTTTGTCCATGAAAACGGCAAGCCCGGCGGCGTAGTCGGCGGCGCCGAACACGTTGAAGGAATACTCCTTATCGCCGTATTTTTCGTGCAGCGTTATCTTATCGCCGACGGAAAGGCCGTACTTTTCCAAAAAGCCCTCGGATACGAGGATGTTTTCACTGCTCGCCGGGAGATAGGAAAAATCGGCGTATTTTGAGTCTGCCTTTATGCCGTAAACGCTGATCTCCTCATTGTCGCCGTATTCAAGCGAGGCAAGGCAGAACGGCTCTGCGCTTTCGTTTTCCGTGAGCGTCGGGGTCTTGAGGATATACTGATAGTCGGCAAGCTTTGTTTCGAGCACCTCTGTCTTGAAATTATCCAGCACCGGCGGCATGATAAGGCCGAACAGCAGCAGGATATTTGCAAACAGGATGCCGATAAACAGCGTTATGTAGGCGCTGCGGTTCTGTAGGATCACGCGCTTGCGGAAGCGCTCGGTTATGCTGCCGGCCTTGAGGCGCGGAACGAACTGCTTCTTGCGCACGCGCAGGTCATGGCGCAGAAAACTCTGCACCGGCAGGCGCATCACGCGCCAAAGCACGAGGTAAACCGTCAGCGCGATGAGCACGCAGGGAACGAGCGTTGTTTTCACAAACGCCTCGGCGCTCCAGACGGTAACGTAGGTCGGAAGCGAGTAGCTGTGGTAATACATCGCCGCGCACACGTTTTTAAACACCGTGTAGCCGAGCACGTTGCCGATCACGGCGGCTATGAGCGTGACGATAATGGGCATCGTCATGTAATGGCGGATAAGCTCGCCCCTTGTGTAGCCCGAGGCAAGCAGCGTTCCGACAGTACCGGACTCCTGCTCGATCGTCGAGCGCGTGGTTATCGCAAACACAAAGCCGAGAATGACGATCACGACATACAAAAGCGTCGTCATCATCGCCTTATCGCCGCCCATATCCTCGCCGGTGAAGCTTATCGCCTGGTTTTCGTTTCTCTCGACGATATCGCTTATGCCGCAGTCGGCGGCGAGGATATCGCCAAGCTCGTCGGACTTATCGCGGCACTGCTCATCGCTGAGCGTTTTGTCGTTATTGAGCCATGCGTAGCACAGGTGAATGTTTTCGTCAATTTCATCGAAGGTCTCGGGCGTTACGACGGCGACGCAGAATTTATTTGCGTCGAGCATCATGTCGGTGTTGTTTTTAAACAGCGCCGAATAGTCCGACAGCGCGACCGCGCCCGTTATTTTAAGCCCGGCAAGCTCATCGTCGATCGCAAGGCCGTTATTTTCAAGATACAGCCTGTCGGCGGCTATCTCGCCCTTATTCTCGGGCAGGCGGCCCTCGAGCACGTCGGTCTTATTGACCTCGCTGCGGTTTTTGAAAATGCGCACGGTGTTTTCGTTATCGAGCGTTGCTTCCTTGTAAAAAAGCTCATGCACCGAAACCCCGGCGGCTTCAAGCTTCGCTCTCGTCCCGTCCGGCAGCTTATCCTCAAGGATGAAGTGGCCGCTTTCGATATCGTATTTTTCAAAGCTTGCGTCATATGCCCTGACCATGCTGCCGTCGGCTACGAGAAAGCCCGAGATAAAGCCCGTTGTGAGCGTCAAAAACAGAAACAGGGCGATGTATTTGCCGATATCCTGCCGCAGCTCGCGCAGCAGACGGCGACTGAGTGGATTTTTCACGGCCGCGCCCCCTTACCAGTCGAGCTGCATTGCACTGAGCTTCTCGGCGTTTAGCTCATCCGAGCGTATCATACCGTCGCGCAGGCGGATAACGCGGTCGGCCATGCGCTTTATGGCGTCGTTATGCGTGACAAGGATAACGGTGTTTCCGTATTTTTTGTTCACGCGCTCAATGAGATCGAGTATCTCCTTGGAGGTTTTGTAGTCAAGCGCGCCCGTCGGCTCGTCGCACAGCAGGATGTCGGGGTTTTTGATTATCGCCCTGCCGATGGCCGTTCGCTGCTGCTGGCCGCCGGAAAGCTGCGAGGGCACCTTGTCACGGTGCTCCCACAGGCCGAGCGTTTTGAGGATATCCTCCGTCGGCAGGGGCTTATCGGCAAGATACGCACCGACCTCAATGTTTTCCTTGACCGTCAGGTTCGGGATGAGGTTATACGACTGGAAAACATAGCCCAGGTGCTTGCGGCGATACAGCGAAAGCTCCCTTTGGCTCATCGCGGCGATCTTCTGTCCGCCGATGCCGATGCTGCCCGAGTCGGCCGTTTCGATGCCGCCGATTATATTCAGAAGCGTCGATTTGCCGGAGCCTGACGGTCCCAGCAAGACGCATATATGTCCTTTTTCAATGCCGCAGCTTATGCCGCGAAGTACCTCGCAGCGGCTGTCTCCGCTGCCGAAGGATTTATGAAGATCACGGATCTCAAGATACATTAAGTGTCCCTTCCGCGCCGCATCGGGCGCACAGCTCCTCGAGCACCTGCTCGTCAAGCTCCGCCACAAGGGCGCACGCTGCATTCTTTATGTCTGCCGCAGGCGGCAGGGTGCGCGCGAGCGTCGCGGCGACTGCGCTGTAATAGCGCCGGCACTGCTGCGTAAGCTCAACTCCGTAGCCTGTCAGGTGCGCTATGCCAAGCTCATCCTTCGTCAGGATCTCGGCGTCTTTTAAATTGTTGAGCATCGTGTGCGCGCTCGGTTTTTTGATATTGAGATATCGCGCAACGTCGGTCGTCCGTATTCCGCCGGCGCCCTTGAGCGCATCGAGTGCGAGAAGATATCGGATCACCGAGGCGGAAACCGCAAGCTTGGGGTTAGTCATTGCTTACTCCTGTTTGTAAAACCGGGAGGTGCATAATGGGGAAAGAATGCACCTCCCGTCAGAATTTTAGGTGTTCTGATGCTTCAGGTTTTTAACATCCCTGAGGGCGCTGCCGCCGCAGCCCGATGAGCCGTGGCATTTTCCGGCCATGGCACAGGCTCCGCAGCCGCCGCATTTTGCGCCGCAGGAGGATATGCCTGCCTTCTTATCCCTGACGATCGACCGGATTATGAGCGCCACGATGACGATAAGTCCGGCGGTTATCAGTATCGTTCCGAGATTGGCCGTTAACCATTCCAGCATTGCTTATTCCTCCTTTTAGATTATTCATTAAAGTTATGTTGCTGTTGCTTATTTTGCGCCTACGGCTTCCTTGGTGTTGAGGGTCTCAGCTTCCTTGTAGGGACGGAAGAGCATGTAGATCATAAGTGCCAGGATCGCGACTGCGAAGATCAGGCCGATGACGTTGGTCTTGCCGACGAAAACGCTGCCGAACTGATTGATCATCAGGGCGATGCAGTAAGCAAAGCCGCACTGATAGCCGATGGCAAACCAGGTCCAGCCACGGTTGTTCATCTCGCGCTTGATAGCGCCGATTGCTGCAAAGCAGGGAGCGCACAGGAGGTTGAACACGAGGAAAGAGTAAGCGGTTATGCCGGTGAAGGCTGCTGCGATGTTCTGGTAAACGGTGCCGTCGCCGCCGCCGTAGAGGATGCCGAGAGTGCCGACGATGTTCTCCTTTGCGACAAGGCCGGTGATGGATGCGACGGTTGCCTGCCAGTTGCCCCAGCCGAGCGGGCTGAAGATCCAGGCGATCGCGTTGCCGATCTTTGCGAGGATGGAGGAGTCGATCTGATCCTCGGAGAGCATCTGGAACGAGCCGTCGACCCAGCCGAAGTAGGTGGTGAACCATACGAAGATGGTCGAGAGCAGGATGATGGTACCGGCCTTCTTGATGAAGGACCAGCCGCGCTCCCACATGGAGCGGAGAACGTTGCCGAGGGTGGGCATGTGGTATGCCGGAAGCTCCATAACGAAGGGAGCCGGGTCGCCTGCAAAGCGTCTGGTCTTCTTGAGCATGATGCCCGAGCAGATGATAGCCGCCATGCCGATGAAGTATGCCGAGGTGGATACCCATGCGCTGCCGCCGAACAGTGCGCCGGCGATCATTGCGATGAACGGAACCTTTGCGCCGCAGGGGATGAAGGTCGTGGTCATGATCGTCATACGGCGGTCACGCTCGTTTTCGATGGTACGGGAAGCCATGACACCCGGAACGCCGCAGCCGACGCCGATGAGCATGGGGATGAAGCTCTTGCCGGAGAGGCCGAACTTGCGGAACACACGGTCAAGAACGAATGCGATACGCGCCATGTAGCCGCAGGCCTCGAGGAAGGCGAGCATGAGGAACAGGACGAGCATCTGGGGAACGAAGCCGAGGACCGCGCCGACACCGGCTACGATACCGTCGTTGATAAGGCCGCTGAGCCAGGGGGCTGCGTTTGCTGCGTCAAGGCCGTCGCCTACGAGAACGGGGATGCCCGGTACCCATACGCCGTAGTCGGCCGGGTCGGGAGCGTCAAAGCCGTTTTTCTCAAGGTAGGCAACTGCGTCAACATAGGTCATCTGGACAACGTCGTCCATCTTATCCGCACCTTCGGGAAGTGCGTCATAGTAAGCGGTCATGGTGTTGATCGCGAGGGTCTCCTCATCCTCGACATCGACGGTTGCTGTTTTGTCGGTGGTCTGGAGAGCCTTCATATCGGCAAGCAGTGCGTCTGCATCGAAGTCGTCTGCTTCAACGTCAACGTCCTCGCCGAGGAACGCGCTGACGGCCTGAAGCGCCGCAGTGTATTCGTCATTTGTGTCGTTGTAATCTGCCGAGCCTATGCCGAGCAGGTGCCAGCCGTCGCCGAACACGCCGTCGTTTGCCCAGTCGGTTGCAGGTGCGCCGACGGCGACCATTGCGACCCAGTAGACAAGGAACATGACTACCGCGAAGATCGGCAGGCCCAGCCAACGGTTGGTGACGATCTTATCTCTCTTGTCGGAAGCGGTGAGCTTGCCGGCGTGTTTCTTTTTTTTGCATGCCGTGATGATGGATGCTATGTAGAGGTATCTCTCGTTTGTGATGATGCTCTCGGCATCGTCGTCAAGCTCTTCCTCGGCGGCCTTGATGTCCGCGTCGATGTGCTGCATGATCTCGGGCTTGATCGCAAGCTTTGCAAGCACCTTGTCGTCGTGCTCGAAGATCTTGATGGCGTACCAGCGCTGCTGCTCCTCGGGCAGCTCGTGCAGGACGGCCTCCTCGATGTGAGCGATAGCGTGCTCAACAACGCCGGAGAATGAGTGCATGGGGATGGTTTTGCCGTTTTTCGCGGCATCGACCGCAGCTGCGGCGGCCTCGGAAACACCGTCGCCCTTGAGTGCGGAGATCTCCATGACCTTGCAGCCGAGCTGACGGGACAGCTCCTTGATGTTTATAACGTCGCCGTTCTTGCGCACGATATCCATCATGTTGACCGCAACGACAACGGGGATGCCCAGCTCGGTGAGCTGAGTGGTCAGATAAAGGTTACGCTCGAGGTTGGTGCCGTCGATGATGTTGAGTATCGCATCGGGGCGCTCGCCGAGCAGGAAGTTACGCGCGACGACCTCCTCAAGGGTGTACGGGGAAAGCGAATAGATGCCCGGAAGGTCAACGACCGTTACGCCGTCAAACTTCTTGAGCTTGCCTTCCTTCTTCTCAACGGTGACGCCGGGCCAGTTGCCTACAAACTGGTTCGAGCCGGTCA
>ENA-UONV01003735-UONV01003735.1-human-gut-metagenome-genome-assembly--contig:-CS4-NODE-3735-length-10053-cov-4.352370_pt1 | contig 10053 bp, 7 predicted proteins | sample MGYA00242461_ERZ724008 | MGnify/ENA metagenome assembly ERZ724008 | reverse complement strand
ACGATGGCAAAATCAGCACAGAAACTGGTCGCTAACAATAAAAAAGCATATCACGATTATTTTGTAGAGGAGTCCTGGGAAGCCGGTCTTGCGCTCGCCGGGACGGAGGTAAAGAGCCTGCGCCTTGGAAAGTGCAGCATTAAAGAAGCGTTTATACAGGAAGACAACGGCGAAATGTACGTTTATGGCATGCATATTTCCCCCTATGAAAAGGGAAATCTGTTCAACAAAGATCCGCTGCGCACAAGAAAGCTTCTGCTGCACAAAGCGGAGATTTTAAAGCTTGCCGGAAAATGTAAGGAAAAAGGCTATACGATCATGCCGCTGCAGGTCTATTTTAAGGACGGGCGCGCGAAGATGGAGATCGGTCTCTGCCGCGGCAAAAAGCTCTACGACAAGCGGCAGGATATTGCAAAGAAGGATCAGCGCCGCGAGGTAGAGCGGGAATTTAAGGTGAAAAATCTCTACTAAATTGCAGGATGTCTGCCAATATGCTATGATTGTAAATTGTAATAGTTCGTTTCTGCGAAACTGCAGCGGATCGGAAAGGAGACCGATTTCATGAAAGCATTGAAAGAGCTTTTGAGAGAGCTTACCTTTACCTGTGAAAGAGGAAATCTGGAAAAAGAAGTTACGGCGGTCGTGTATGACTCCCGAAAAATTATAGAAGGCTGTCTGTTTGTTTGCATCAAGGGGGCAAATTTTGACGGACATCAGGCTGCCGCAGAGGCAGCAGAGAAAAAAGCGGCTGCGATTATCGTATCCAAGGAAGTAGAGCTTCCGGAACAGACGGAAACGACTCTGATCCGGGTGGAGGATACCCGCTATGCCCTCGCGTTCGTATCTGCGGCGTGGTTTGACCATCCGGCGAAAAAGCTGACGACGATTGGCATCACCGGAACGAAGGGCAAGACGACGACCACTTATCTGGTAAAATCCATCCTGGAAAATGCGGGACGGAAGGTAGGGCTGGTCGGAACCATTGAAATTATCATCGGAGACACACATATCCACGCGGTCAATACGACGCCGGAATCCTATCTTTTGCAGGAATATTTTGCCAAAATGGTGGAGTCTGGCTGCGATACCGTTGTAATGGAGGTTTCCTCTCAGGCGCTGATGCTCCACCGGACCCAGGGCTTTGTATTCGATTTCGGTATTTTTACAAATCTGGAGCCGGATCATATCGGACCGAACGAGCATGGGAGCTTTGAAGAATATGCCCATTGTAAGAGTCTGCTGTTTCAACAGTGCCGCATCGGGATTGCAAACGTTGACGATGTGCACTGGCAGCTTGTTACAAAGGAGCACACCTGCAGTCTGGAAACCTACGGCATGTCTAAAAAAGCCGACCTGCGCGCACAGAACCTGCAGTTTACAAACAGACAGGGACATCTCGGCATCGCCTTTGATGTGACCGGATTGATGAATTTCCATGCAGAAATCGCGATGCCGGGAAGGTTTTCGGTATACAACGCGCTGACTGCGATTGCGATCTGCAGACATTTTAAGGTGTCGGAGGCGGATATCTGTAAGGCGCTTCTGGCAGCAAAGGTTAAGGGACGTATCGAAATGGTCAAGGTTTCGAATGCGTTTACCCTGATGATTGATTATGCCCACAATGCGATGGCGTTGAAAAGTCTGCTGACGACGTTAAAGGAGTATGAGCACGGAAGGCTGGTCTGCGTGTTCGGCTGTGGGGGCAACCGTTCCCGGGAGCGCCGGTTTGAGATGGGAGAGGTGTCCGGAAATCTTGCGGACTTTACGATCATCACGTCCGACAACCCGCGTTTTGAAGAGCCGGAGGCGATTATCGAAGACATTATTACAGGCATGAAAAAGACAGATGGCGTCTATATTTCCATCCCGGACCGCAAAGAAGCCATTGCCTATGCGATCGACCACGGACAGCCCGGCGACATCATTGTGCTCGCCGGTAAGGGACACGAGGATTATCAGGAAATTAAGGGTGTGAAATATCCGATGGATGAAAGAGATTTGATTGCGGATATCTTAAAAGAAAGAGGAATTTCTTTTTGAAAAAAGAATTTGCGAACGTGATCGTGGATATCTCCCATGAAAAAGTGGATCGGCCCTTCGGCTACCGGATTCCGGAGCGCCTGGCAGACAGCGTGACACCCGGCGTGCGGGTAAAAATTCCGTTTGGTGCAGGAAATGCGCTGCGCACCGGCTATGTGATCGAGGTGACGGATCATTCGGAGTTCCCGCGGGAACGGATGAAAGAGATCGATTCTGTGCTTCCGGGAACAAAGGAACCATCACAGCGTCTGATCGTGCTGGCGGCGTGGATGAAGCAGCAGTACGGTTCTACGATGATACAGGCTCTGAAAACCGTTTTGCCTGCAAGGGCGACCGTCGGGGAAAAAGAGCGAAAAAGCATAGAGCTGCTGTTACAGGATGCACAAACGCAGGAGCTGGCTGCGCAGATGGAAAGAAAGCATCAGACAGCGAGGCTCCGACTGTTACAGGAGCTTATGACGAACCGGACGATTTCGTGGGAGGCAGCGACCAAAAGGTTAAAAGTTCCGTCGTCTGTAATCAGCAAGCTGGAATCCGACGGCGTTTTAAAAATACATGCTTCTGTAGCATACCGTAACCCGATCCGGAGAATGGGCGAAGAAACGGAAAAAAAGACGCTTTCGGAGGAACAGCAAGGGGCGGTAAATGGAATTTTAAACGCTTTTGACCAAAATGACCGCAGGCCGAGCCTGATCCACGGTATTACGGGCAGCGGAAAAACAGAGGTTTATCTGGCACTCATTGAGGGCATGATAAAAAGAGGACGACAGTCCATCGTGCTGATTCCGGAAATTGCGCTGACCTATCAGACGGTGCAGCGGTTTACGGCGCGCTTCGGCGACCGGGTTTCCGTGATGAACTCGACGCTCAGCGCCGGGGAAAAACAGGATCAGTGCAGGCGGGCAGAGCGAGGGGAGCTGGATGTTATCATCGGTCCAAGGTCGGCGCTGTTTGTGCCGTTTCCAAACCTCGGGATGATCCTGATGGACGAGGAACATGAGCTGAGCTATAAAAGCGAAACGAGCCCGAAATATCATGCGCGGGAGACGGCTCAGAAGCTCGCTGAGCTTTCCGATGCAGCGCTGGTGCTGGGTTCCGCAACGCCTTCGCTGGAAGCTTACAGCCGTGCTCAGGATGGTGACTATCATTTTTATAAACTGACGAAGCGGCTGACCGGCGGAAGCCTTCCCAGAGTGGAAATCGCAGACCTTCGCGAAGAGCTGCGAAATGGCAACCGGTCGATTTTTTCGGTGAACCTGCAGGAAAAATTAAGGGATCGTCTGGCGAGGAAAGAGCAGTCGATGCTGTTTTTGAACCGGCGCGGTTATGCAGGATTTGTCTCGTGCCGTGCCTGCGGCTATGTATGCAAATGTCCGCACTGCGACGTTTCCCTTTCGGAGCACAGGGGCGGAAGGCTGGTCTGCCATTATTGCGGGTATGAGCAGCCTGCCGTGAAGCTCTGTCCGTCCTGTGGTTCGAAATATATACTGGGCTTTCGGGCGGGAACGGAAGCGATGGAAGAACAGCTTCATAAAATGTTTCCGCAGGCACGAGTGCTGCGTATGGACGCGGATACGACCCGCACACGGGAAAGCTATGAAAAGATTCTGGCGGCGTTTGCCAGAGGGGATGCGGATATCCTGGTCGGTACGCAGATGATCGTCAAAGGGCATGATTTCCCGGCGGTGACGCTGGTCGGCGTGCTGGCGGCGGATCTGTCGCTGTCCATGAGCGACTACCGTGCCGGAGAACGGACGTTTCAGCTGCTGACGCAGGCGGCGGGGCGTGCCGGACGCGGAAGCCGTCCAGGTGAGGTTGTGATCCAGACTTACCAGCCGGATCATTATAGCATTCAGTATGCTGCACGGCAGGATTATGAGGGATTTTATAAAGAAGAGCTGACGTATCGGCAGCTGCTTTCCTATCCGCCTGCGTCTCACATCCTTGCGGTGCAGTTTTATTCCAAAAAGCAGGAAGAGGCGCTTGCAGGCGCACAAGAGGCAGCGAGTTACGTACGACAGGTAACTCAGTCGCGGCAGTTTACACAGCAAATGTCAGGCACTGTGCAAATACCAACACCCGCTACGACACACAACGCCGCCGGCGCTGCCCTGCCCGATACGATTGTGATCGGTCCCGCGCCGGCACTGATTGGCAAAATCAACGACGTTTACCGCTATGGTATTTATTTAAAAAACCACGACTACGAAAAGCTGGTAGAATTAAAGGACGGAATCGAGCAGATGCGCAGCCTGCCGCAGCGGCAGAAGGCGCTGTGTCAGTTCGATTTCGATCCGGTGCACAGCTTCTAGAAAATCATCAGCAGACAGATGCTGCCTGCAAAGCAAGAAAGAACAGCAAACTGATAACAGAGCGTAAGACAGAACATCAGAAAGAGAGGAACAAAAGAATGGCAATTCGCAATATCAGAACGATCGGAGATCCCGTCCTGAATAAAAAATGCAAAGAGGTCAAGGAGATGACGCCCCGCATTCAGGAGCTGATCGATGACATGTTTGATACGATGTACGAGGCAAACGGCGTCGGACTTGCAGCGCCCCAGGTCGGCATTTTAAAGAGAATCGTCGTAATTGATACGACCGGAGAAGATCCGATTGTCATGATCAATCCCAGAATTATCGAAACATCCGGCGAGCAGACCGGCGGTGAGGGCTGTCTTTCTGTTCCCGGCAAGACAGGCACAGTGACAAGACCCAATTACGTCAAGGCGATTGCGTATAACGAAAACATGGAAGCGTATGAAATCGAAGCAACCGAGCTTTTGGCGCGTGCAATCTGCCATGAAACAGATCACCTGGACGGTGAGCTGTATGTGTCCAAGGTAGAAGGACAGCTGATGGATACCGAAGAATATTACGAAGAAATGGACGGGACAGAGGTACTCGACGAAGAATAAGGGCAGTACAGCGCAGCCTGGAATGCAATGCAGAAGCCAATCAGCAGGTTTGAATTGTAATTTCCACGGTGCCAGGCGCCTGCAGAATGGAGGACAAGATGAAGATAGTATATATGGGAACACCGGATTTTGCAGTCGCTCCGCTGGAAGCACTGCTTGCGGCAGGACATACGGTAACGGCGGTTGTGACACAGCCGGACAAGCCGAAGGGGCGCAGTGGAAAACTGCAGATGTCCCCGGTTAAGGAATGCGCGCTGCAGCATGATATTCCGGTGCTGCAGCCGATTAAGATTAAGAGAGCAGAGGAAATCGAGCGTCTCAGGCAGTATGAAGCGGATGTTTATGTGGTAGCAGCATTCGGACAGATTTTATCACAGGAGATCCTGGATCTGCCCCATTATGGAAGCCTGTGCATTCATGCCTCTCTGCTTCCCGCCTATCGCGGGGCATCACCGATCAATCGTGTAATTATGGACGGACAGAAAAAGAGCGGCGTGACGATCATGCAGATGGACGCAGGAATTGATACCGGTGACATCCTGACACAGTCGGAAGTTGTAATTGAGGACACCGATACCGACCTTTCGCTGGAAGAAAAGCTGTCCAAAGTAGGCGCAGAGCTGATTGTGGAAACGCTTCAAAAGCTGGAAGCGGGTACGCTGACTGCGACAAAGCAGGATGATTCCAAAAGCTGCTACGCAAAGCTTCTGACCAAGGCGATGGGACAGATTGACTGGAACCAGAGCGCGCTTTCCATCGACAGACAGGTGCGTGGACTGTATTCCTGGCCGGGTGCATACACTTCCTGTAAAGGGAAAATGCTGAAAATCTGGCGGGCAAAGCCTGTGGAGGAAGAAGGCATTGCCGCTTACTCTATGCCCGGCAGTATTGCCAAGGTGACGAAGAATGAAATCTTTGTCCAGACCGGCGATGGCGTACTGTGCCTGCAGGAAGTCCAGCTGGAAGGCAAGAAACGCATGAAGGTGCACGACTTTTTGCTGGGCTGTAAGGTAGAGGAAGGAGAGGTGCTTGGATGAGCGTTTTGGCATACATGGGATATTATTACTATGATGTGACGTATCTTCTTGTAATTTTGGGCGCGGTGCTTTCGATGATCGCGAGCGCTCAGGTCAACAGCACGTTTAAACGTTACAGCCGCGTCAGAAGCAGCTGCGGCATGACCGGAGCAGAGGCTGCGGAGCGGATTTTATACCGGAACGGTCTGACGAATGTGCGGATTGAGCATATCAGCGGCAACTTAACAGATCATTATGATCCGTCCTCCAAGGTACTGCGTCTGTCAGATGCGACCTACAATGCGACGAGTGTTGCAGCGGTGGGAGTTGCAGCGCACGAGTGCGGCCACGCGGTACAGGACGCCAAGGGCTATGCACCGTTAAAATTCCGTTCGGCCCTCGTTCCGGCTGCAAATTTCGGCTCGAAATTCGGTTTGCCGATTTTCGTCCTGGGGCTGTTCTTGGGCTCCAACGAGCTGCTGATGCAGATTGGTATCTGGGTCTTTTTGGCAGCGGTGCTGTTCCAGATCGTGACGCTTCCGGTTGAATTCGATGCAAGTCACAGGGCGATGGGATTTTTAACAGAATACGGAATTTTATCGGAAAACGAAGCAGAGGGAAGCCGCAGAGTGCTTCGGGCGGCTGCAATGACCTATGTTGCGGCAGCAGCGGCGGCGCTGTTGAACCTGCTGCGGCTGGTGATGCTGTCCAGGCGGGATGACCGCAGGGACTGACCACGCAGCCTGAAACGTGTGAAACGCCGGAGAAGAGACGCTGCGCAGCCTGAAACGTGCGAAATGCCGGAGAAGAGACGCTGCGCAGACGAAAAAGAAAAAGCGAAACAGCAGCCTGAAACAGCGGGCACCGCGCCCTGAACATGGAGAACAGAAAATGGATACAAGAGAAACAGCGCTGCTCCTGTTTGTGGAGATGGAGAAGACCAAAAACTTCGGCAGCAGCCTGATCCGGGATACCTTAAATAAATACGACTACGAAGATCCGCGGGAAAAAGCGTTTTTAAAACGTCTGACGGAAGGAACGCTGGAAAGTCTCCTGACGCTGGACTATGTCATCAACGCGTATTCCAAAACGCCGACGAACAAAATGAAACCGCTGATCCGCAGTCTGCTGCGCCTGTCGGTCTATCAAATTTTGTATATGGACACCGTGCCGGATTCTGCGGCATGCAACGAAGCCGTGCGTCTGGCAAAGAAAAAGGGCTTTGAGCGGCTGTCCGGTTTTGTGAACGGTGTACTGCGCACAATTACACGAAAAAAAGAAGAAATTTTGAATTCGGAGAGTGCGTTTTGGCAGGAACTTCAAAAGAACCCTGTGCAGGCACTTTCGGTGCGCTATAGCGTGCCGGAGTGGATGATTTCTCTCTGGGAAGCGCAGTATGGAGAAGAAAAGACGGAATCTATGCTGGAGAGACTGAAAAATGGGCGTCCGTTGACGATCCGTCTGGACAGCCGTCTGACGGAAGAAGAAAAGGCACAGGAAATCGCAGCGATCGAAGCAGAAGGCGTGACGGTGCAGAAGCACCAGTTGTATGCAGATGCGTGGAATCTGGAAGGCTGTGAGGGCATCGGTCATCTGCCGGGCTTTGCAGAAGGGCTGTTTTATGCGCAGGACGTCAGCAGCATGCTCGCGGTGGAGGCAGCAGGAATTTCATGTGGAATGACGGTCATGGATCTTTGCAGCGCGCCGGGCGGAAAAACAACGCTTGCAGCAAGAAAGGCGGGCAGCGGGAAGGTGATCTGCGGGGACGTTTCCGAAAGAAAGGCTGCGCTGATTCTGGAAAATACCGACCGGATGAAGTGCAGCAACGTTTCGGTCAATGTTTGGGATGCGTCAGTTTTTATGGAGCAGTATAAAGAAAGCGCGGATGTGGTGCTTCTGGATGTTCCGTGCTCCGGGCTTGGCGTAATCGGCAGAAAAAAAGAAATCCGTTATCGGGTAACGAAAGAAGATCTGGCAGCACTTGTCACTTTGCAGAAAAAGATCGTGGACGCATGCTGGCAGTATGTAAAGCCGGGCGGTATTTTGCTGTATTCGACATGTACCCTGGATGTGTCAGAAAACGAAGAGATGGTGCGCTACGTGACCGAAAAGTATCCGTTTGAAGCAGAGAGCATCGACCCGTTTTTGCCGGAATGTCTCCACAGCCAACAGACAAAAGCAGGATTTTTGCAGCTGTTTTTGGGCGAGTGGGACACCGACGGATTTTTTATGGCAAGACTGAGAAGGAAGAAATAGATGATGGAAAACAGAGAAAGCAGGGATTTAAAGTCCCTGCCGCTTGATTTACTGAAAGAAAAAATGACAGAGCTTTCCGAAAAACCGTTTCGGGCAAAACAGCTGTACGACTGGATGCATGTCAAGCTGGCGGGAGATTATGACGAAATGACGAATCTTTCGGCGGCGCTTCGCAACCGGTTAAAGGAAGAATATCCTTTGACAACCCTCAGGGTAGTGCGTGAGCAGACCTCTGCGATTGACGGGACAAAGAAATTTTTATTCGCGCTGCCGGACGGAAATCTGGTGGAGAGTGTGTGGATGCAGTATAAGCATGGCAATTCGGTCTGTATTTCCTCTCAGGTTGGCTGCCGGATGGGCTGCCGCTTTTGCGCGTCTACGCTGGACGGTCTGGAACGGGGACTGACGCCTGCGGAAATGCTGGATCAGATTTACCGGATTCAGAAGCTGACCGGGGAGAGGGTAAGTAATGTCGTCGTGATGGGAAGCGGGGAACCGTTGGATAATTACGACAATCTGCTCGTATTTTTACGGATGCTGACGGATGAAAACGGTTTAAATATCAGCCAGCGCAATGTGACGGTTTCGACCTGCGGAATTGTGCCGAAAATGTATGAGCTGGCGGAGGAAAAGCTTCAGATCACGCTGGCGCTTTCCCTGCATGCGACGACAGATGAAAAGCGCCGCAGGCTGATGCCCATCGCTAACAAATACGGAATGAAGGAGCTGATGGACGCCTGCCGCAATTATGCGGACAAAACCGGACGGAGGCTGACTTTTGAATATAGTCTGGTCGGCGGCGTCAACGATACAAAAGAGGACGCGGAAGAGCTGATCGGTCTGGCAGCGCCGCTGGGCAGTCATGTCAACCTGATTCCGGTCAACCCGATCAAGGAGCGGGATTTTGTACAGTCCAACCATGCCGCGATTGCAGCGTTCCAGAAGCGTCTGGAAAAAGGCGGCATCAACGTCACAATTCGTCGTGAGATGGGAAGGGACATCGACGGGGCGTGCGGACAGCTGCGCCGCAGACACATGGAAGAGCAGAGCGAGTGAACCTTCTCGAAAGAGGACAATGCCGGATAACAGCTTGTCCTTTTTGTATTTTTGTGCTAGTATGGTAAAGATAATGGGTGAAATTCCGAATACAGAGAGGGTGAGCGAATGAAAGCTTACGCGATTACAGATATTGGAAAAAAAAGATCCTTCAACCAGGACTATGCGTGGATGACCACCGATGAGATCGGAAAGCTTCCCAACCTGTTTATTGTAGCAGATGGAATGGGAGGTCACCGGGGCGGCGGTTATGCATCGCGCCTTGCAGTGGAGACGATTCTGGAACAGATCCGGCAAAGCCAGGCGGACAGCCCGGCAGAAATTTTGGTGGATGCGATCCGTCATGCAAACGAGTGTATCCGGCAGACGGCAGCGGAGGATGAACAGTTGAGTGGAATGGGGACTACAGTGGTAGCCGCCACCTGCGCAGACAGGCAGCTTCAGGTTGCAAACGTCGGGGACAGCCGTTTGTATATTGCAGATGATGTCGGCATCCGTCAGATTACCGAGGATCATTCCCTGGTACAGGAAATGGTGCGCTTTGGCGGAATCAGTCGGGAACAGGCGAGGATCCATCCGGATCGCAACATCATTACCCGTGCCGTAGGCGTAGAGGATGATCTGCAGGTGGATCTGTTTTTGGTTCCGCTGGAAGGAAAAGATCGGGTGCTTCTGTGCTCGGATGGCCTGACCGGAATGCTGGAGGATGAAGAAATCCTGCAGATTCTGGAAGGAGAAGGCAACGTGGAAGAGCGGGCGCAGCGGCTG
>ENA-UONV01003731-UONV01003731.1-human-gut-metagenome-genome-assembly--contig:-CS4-NODE-3731-length-10062-cov-5.129210_pt1 | contig 10062 bp, 5 predicted proteins | sample MGYA00242461_ERZ724008 | MGnify/ENA metagenome assembly ERZ724008 | reverse complement strand
TTATCTCTCCGTTTTTTAAGAATATACTTACTTACATGTACATGTCAGCACTATCTACATGTATATGTTATCCTTATTTACATGCACATGTTGATATTGCTAACATGTACATGTAAGTATCTCGATTCTTTAAAAAACTATCGCCTTTACTTTAAAGATATTGTGATTTAAGTGCTATCCGCATGGGATTCTATCAAATTTTACTTATTTTTGCATAGAACTTCTTGTAGAAGTAACCTTTAACCAATCGAAACTCAGATGAAGAAAATAGTCACATCCTTATATCTATTATGTTGTGTATGTATGTGTCAGCTCCATGCCGCCAACAATGTTGTAGACTCTCTTTTATCCCAACTGGACCATGTAATTCAAAACCGCCCTGTATACATCGAGCAAAAAGAAAAGAAGCTGAACGACCTGAGACAAGCCTTGAGACAACGCATTTCTGACGAAAACCGCTTTACCCTGTTGGGGGAATATCTGGATGAATACCGTTCCTACAACACCGACTCTTCGCTCTACATCTCACGCGAGAGATACCAGGTAGCCCTGCGAATGAAAAACAAGGAACATCAGGACAACGCCCTCATGAATACTGCCGAGATTATGGGCACAGCAGGCATGTATAAAGAAGCAGTCGACCTGATGCACAACGTACAAATCAATCATCTACCTGATGACCTGCACCCGTATTATTACCATATTTACCGCACCGTCTATGGCCTCATGGCCGATTACGCCGTTACGGAACAGGAGAAAAAACTCTATGCCGAGATAACGGATAGATATCGTGATTCCCTGTTATTGGTCAACAAAGACAATCTTCTGGTGTACACGCTGATTCAGTCCGACCAGCACAATGTGCGGGGCGAGTTCGATAAAGCCATCCAGTTATTGACCGACTACCTGGCTGGACAGATAGACAATGTGCACGATGTGGCAATCTGTGCCTACACTTTATCAGAATCATACCGCCTGAAAGAAGACACAGAAAAAGAGAAAGAGTATTTGATTCTTTCCTCCATTGCAGATATGAAGTCCGCAGTGCGCGAATATATTTCTTTGAGGAAACTGGCTGTGCTGCTCTATCAGGAAGGAGACATAGACCGTGCCTATTCGTATCTGAAATTGTGTATGGACGATGCCGTGTTCTGCAACGCCCGGTTGCGTATTCTGGAAATCCTGCAAATTTTCCCCCTCATCAACGACACTTACCAGCAAAAGGCCGAAAAGCAACAGGAACAAATGAAATGGGCGTTAGTTTCTATCAGCTTGCTGTCCATCTTCCTGCTGATCGCCATCTTCTATGTGTATAAGCAGATGAAACGCGTAGCAGCCGCACGTCACGAAGTGATAGATGCCAACAAGCGTCTGAAAGAATTGAATGAAGAACTCCACCGCTACAATCTGCAACTGAAAGAAGCCAACCACATCATTGCCGAAAACTCCTACCTGAAAGAGGAATACATCGGCCGCTATATGGACCAGTGTTCCGTATATCTGGAAAAGATGGATAACTATCGCCGTTCACTGGGCAAGATAGCCGCTACGGGCAAGGTAGATGAGCTATACAAAAACATCAAATCTTCCAAGTTCATAGAAGAGGAACTGAAAGAGTTTTATGCCAATTTTGATAATACCTTCTTGCAACTGTTTCCCACTTTTGTAGAAGACTTCAACACCCTGCTTGCCGAAGGGGAGCAGATTTACCCCAAGGCCAACGAACGAATGAGTACCGAACTGCGTATCTTCGCCCTTATCCGTTTGGGAATTACCGACAGTGTGAAGATTGCCCAATTCCTGCGCTATTCTGTGACTACCATTTATAATTACCGTACCAAAGTTCGCAATAAAGCTGCGGGCGACCGTGACCAACTGGAACAGGAAGTAATGAAAATAGGTAAGTCGAGAGACTAAAACCACACTTTTAAGGCATATAAGTGTCTTTTTTACGCTTATATTTTTACTACTTTTTTGGAACAATGCATCTTCTTGATGGCATTGATTATTAGTGTTTTATGTCTTATAAAACGCCTAAAACTACTACTTTTTCACTCTTTTCCCCCTTATTGCTTCCTCTTATCAGATACATTTGCATTGTTCCTTCACAGAGGGGACAAATGCATGTGAATCTATATTTTTATTACTAACTTTAAACTCTTATATTATGCAAAAGTACAAAATGCCGATCAGGCTTCGAATCATGGTTTGTCTGATAGGAATGTTACTTCCGATGTGCATGTTCGCACAGCAAATCACAGTACAAGGTGTAGTGAAAGACCAGACCGGAGAAACCGTTATCGGTGCCAGTGTGGTGCAGAAGAACACAACGAACGGTACGATAACGGGTATTGATGGCGATTTTTCGCTGAATGTGCCTTCGGATGCCGTTATAGTAGTTTCATTCGTGGGCTATAAATCTTTGGAAGTTCCCGTAAAAGGACAGAAACAGATTATGGTAACACTCTCGGAAGACAGTGAAATGCTGGACGAAGTAGTGGTTATCGGTTATGGAACCATGAAGAAAAGTGACCTTACCGGTGCTGTTTCCTCTTTGGGAAGCAAGGACATCAAAGATGCCCCCGTTTCTAATCTGGGACAAGCCATTCAGGGCCGCATCTCCGGTGTGCAGGTAGTGGATGCCGGAAAGCCCGGTGACAATGTATCTATCAAGATTCGTGGTCTGGGCTCCATTAACAACTGCGATCCGCTGGTGGTGATTGACGGTGTGCCTACCGACCTGGGACTGTCTTCACTGAACATGGCGGATGTGGAACGCCTGGACGTATTGAAAGATGCATCGGCTACAGCCATTTACGGTTCGCGTGGAGCCAATGGGGTAGTGATGATCACCACCAAGCGCGGAACAGAAGGGAAAGGCAAATTGTCGGTATCGGCTAATTGTGCTTTCCAGAATGCCACGAACATTCCTTCTTTGCTGAACGCAAGCCAGTATGCCGATTTGAGTAATGATATGATGGTGAACAGCGGTCGCAACCCGAACCCGAATTGGGCAAATCCTTCGGAACTGGGTGCAGGTACCGACTGGATGGACGAATTGCTGCGCACGGGTGTGATGCAGAACTATACGGTAAGTTATTCCGGAGGAAATGAGAAGTCTCATTATTATGTATCCGGTGGTTTTTTCGATCAGTCGGGTACGGTGCGCAGTGTAAACTATCGTCGTTTTACGTTTCAGTCCAACAGCGACGCACAGGTGCTGAAGTGGTTGAAGTTCTCCAATAATATCACTTTCAGCACTGATACGAAGGATTCGGGCAGCTATAATATTGGTGATGCACTGAAAGCTCTTCCCGTTCTTCCGGTGAAGAATGAAGACGGCTCATGGAGTGGGCCGGAAGGTAATTCGGAATGGTACGGTAGCATCCGCAACCCGATAGGGCCTACGCAACTGAACAAGAGCCAGACGAAAGGTTATAACTTCCTTGCCAACCTGACGGCGGAACTGACTTTTACCAAATGGCTGAAATTCAAGAGTACTTTCGGTTACGATGCCAAATTCTGGTTCATCGATAATTTCACGCCGAAATATAACTGGAAGCCTATTCCGACGGAAGAAACTTCACGTTACAAGAGCGATAATAAATCATTCACTTATCTGTGGGATAACTATTTCCTGTTCGACCATACTTTTGCAGAAAAGCATCGTGTGGGAGTGATGGCAGGTTCATCTGCACAGTGGAATGAGAATGATTACCTGAATGCGCAGAAGAACGTCTTTATGTTCGACAATGTGCATGAAATGGATAACGGTCAGGAGATGTACGCCATTGGCGGTAGTTCCAATGAATGGGCGTTGCTCTCTTACATGGCACGTATCAACTACTCTTACGAAGACCGCTATATGCTGACGGCAACTGTCCGTCGCGATGGTTCCAGCCGTTTCGGTAAAAAGAACCGTTGGGGTACTTTTCCTTCTGTATCTGCCGCATGGCGCATTTCGCAGGAAAGCTGGTTTCCGAAGAATGACGTTGTGAACGACCTGAAAATACGTGTAGGATATGGAGTGACGGGTAGCCAGGCAAGTGTCGGCAATTATAGTTACCTGGCATCTTACAACACCAGTGTATATCCATTCGGAACAACGAGCGGCAATCAGACCGCATTGGTTTCCTCTACGCTTGCCAATCCTTACATCCATTGGGAAGAGGTGGCACAGACGAATATCGGTTTTGATGCTTCCCTGTTCAATTCACGGATCGTATTCTCACTGGATGCTTATCTGAAAGAGACAAGGGATATGTTGGTGAAGGCATCCATCCCCATCACATCGGGATTTGAAGATACCACCACTACTTATACGAATGCCGGTAAAGTACGCAACCAGGGCTTGGAAATGAGTCTGCACACCATCAACCTGACCGGAGAACTGGGTTGGGAAACAAACGTGACCGCCACTTATAATAAGAATAAGATTAAGGACCTGAACAGCGCGGTTCCTTACTATATCAACCAGATCAACAACTCGTATGTCACGATGCTGGCAAAAGACTATCCGATTAATGCCTTCTACGGCTACGTAACGGATGGCTTGTTCCAAAACCAGGCGGAAGTGGATGCGCATGCTGTGCAGCCGGGAGCTGAACCGGGTGATATCCGTTTCAGGGATTTGAACAACGACGGTGTCATCAACGACAGTGACCGCACAGTGATTGGCAATCCCAATCCCAGTTGGTTCTTCTCAATGAACAATAACTTGTCTTATAAAGGATTCGAGCTTTCCGTATTCCTTCAGGGAGTGGCCGGCAATAAGATTTATAACGCCAACAATATCGACAATGTAGGTATGGCTGCCGCATACAACCAGACGACTGATGTGCTGAACCGTTGGCGCGGAGAGGGGACAAACTACTCCATGCCGCGTGCCGTGTTCGGCGATCCTAACCAGAACTGCCGTGTATCCGACCGCTTTGTAGAAGACGGATCTTACTTGCGTGTGAAGAACATCACTCTCTCTTATACTTTTCCGAAACAATGGTTGCAGAAGTTGCAGATAGAGAATGCACGCCTTTCCCTTTCCTGTGAGAATGTGGCTACCATTACCGGGTATTCCGGTTTCGATCCGGAGGTGGATATCAACGGTATTGATTTGTCCCGTTATCCCATTTCCCGTACATTCAGTGTAGGATTAAACTTTAACTTTTAATTGATTTGGATATGAAAAAGATAACAAACTTACTATACGTGCTGGCTGTATTGATGCTGGTATCATGTAACGACTTCCTGGATAAGTCGCCCAAATATGCCGTTGACCCTGAAACAACCGTGACCGATGATGTGGCCGTGGCACTGACAAATGCTTGCTACAAGGCGCTTCAGTCTTCCAATCTCTACAATCAGCGTATGTGGTCGCTGGATATCGTTGCGGGCAACAGCCTGGTAGGTGCAGGCGGTGGTACGGACGGTCTGGAAACCATACAGGCATCCAATTTTATCACGCAGAGCGATAATGGTATGGCTCTGTATATGTGGCGTTCTCCGTGGGTAGGCATCGGGCAGTGTAACATTGTGCTGACCAGTCTTCCGCAGGCCGAAGCCGTATCGGAAAGCATAAAGAACCGTTGTATGGGTGAAGCATATTTCCTTCGTGCCCATTACTACTATATCTTAGCCCGTTTGTATGGCGGCGTTCCTTTGCGTCTGGAACCTTATAATCCGGGTGAATCTACTGCAATAGCACGCACTACGTTGGATCAGACTTATGAGCAGATCATTTCGGATTGTAAGAATGCGGTCGATTTGCTTCCGGCGAAAGCGGAATATAATGAAGAAGAAAAAGGACGTGCCTGTAAGGATGCCGCCCTTGCCATGCTGGCGGATATTTACCTGACACTGGCTCCCAACCATACGAGTTATTATGAAGACGTGGTGGAACTGTGCAATGAGATTACGAACCTGGGTTACGACCTTTCCACCTGCAAGTATGAAAATAACTTCGATGCTACCATCAATAACGGTCCCGAATCTCTGTTTGAAGTGCAGTATTCCGGAAGTACGGAATATGATTTCTGGGGAACGGACGGTCAATCTTCCTGGCTTTCCACTTTTATGGGGCCCCGTAACTCGGACTTTGTTGCAGGCAGCTACGGCTGGAATCAGCCTACGGAGGAATTTGTGAGCCAGTATGAAGAAGGTGACAAACGGAAAGAGCTGACGGTGCTTTATGCAGGTTGTCCGGACTTTGACGGGAAGACTTACAAGAGTTCTTATTCCAATACCGGATATAACGTGCGCAAATTTCTGGTGTCCAAGACTATTTCGCCGGAATACAATACGAACCCCAATAACTTTGTTGTGTACCGCTATGCGGATGTCTTGCTGAAGAAAGCGGAAGCGCTGAATGAAATGGGACAACCCGGCCAAGCTGCCGCTCCCCTGAATATAGTTCGCAAACGTGCCGGATTGTCGGAAGTTTCGGGTCTGTCGCAGGAGGCGATGCGTGAGAAGATTATTCACGAACGACGCATGGAACTGGCTTTCGAAGGACATCGCTGGTTCGATATGATCCGCGTCAATAATGGAGAGTATGCCATCTGTTTCCTGCAATCCATCGGCAAGAACAGTGTGAACAAGAATCGCCTGTTGTTCCCCATTCCGCAGACGGAAATGGATGCGAATATACTGATGACACAGAATCCGGGTTATTAATCACTTAAATCAGAAGAAGAATATGAAAAGATATATTTCACATTTAGTATTTGCATTGCTGGGTTGCATGGCACTGTCTGCATGCGTGGACAATGACTATATGGAACTGGACAAGGGGCACAATGAACTGGCGCTTTCCACCAGCAACACGGAAGTCGTTTTGAACGAACAGGCGCATGGCGATGATGCCTTGGAACTCTCCTGGACAACGGGCACGAATTATGGTACGGGAAATAAGATTTCCTATACACTGGAACTTGCCAAGGCGGGCAGTAATTTTGCCGCTCCTTATGTGGCTTTGGAGAACGTCGTGCAGGAATATACCTGGAAGAAGAACGTGGAGGAATTGAATAACATTCTTCGTGAGCATTTTGGTGCGGAAACTACTGAAAACGTCTCTCTGGAAGCACGCCTGACAGCCAAAGTAACGGATCGGGAAGAGACGCAGGTGGCCACCACCTCTTTTAATGTCACTGCCTACAAACCGTTGACTTCTACTCTTTACCTGATAGGTGATGCCACTCCCGGCGGTTGGAGTGCGGACGATGCAACGGAAATGACCCGGAAAGACAATGGTATATTTACATGGACGGGAAAAATGACTGCGGGTTCCTTTAAGTTTATCACTACGCTGGGGGCTTTTTTGCCGTCGTACAACAAAGGAACTGACGGAAAGCTGGTGCTTCGTACCAGTGCCGATCAGCCGGACGAATCGTTTACGATTGAAGAAGAGTTCAACTATGTTGTTGAAGCGAACCTGTTTACCGGTGCTATCACCTTGACTCAGACCGAGAACCTCAGACCGGCTTACGATCAGCTTTATTTCGTTGGAGGTATGAACGACTGGGGATTTGTGCCGATGAAAAAGGATGTGCTCGATCCGTTCCTGTTCCGCTATGCCCGTTTGTTTGATGCAGGCCAGGGCGGGGAATTCAAGTTCGGAACTTCGGAAGGAAGCTGGGAGAGCATGTATAAAGCAAAGAATGCCAATGCCGCTTACACCGATACGGAAATGGTATTTGTGAAAGGGTTCGATCCTGACAATAAATGGGTGCTGAAAGATGCCGAATGTGGTAAGGCCTATAAGATATGTGTCGATATCCGTGCAGGGAAAGAGCGCATGATGATGAGCGAATTTGTTCCTTATGAGATGATTTATATGGTAGGGGATGCTGCGCCTGCGGGATGGAGCATTGGAGATGCCACGCCGATGCAGGCCACGGATAATCCGTATGTATTTACCTGGCAAGGTGTACTGAATGTGGGTGAGTTGAAGCTGACCTGTGATAAGAAAGAGGACTGGAACGGTGCCTGGTTTATGCCGACCGTAGCTGATAAGCAGCCTTCGGGCGAGACGGAACCGATGTTATTCCTGGATAAGGCCAGCGATGCTTTCAAAGCTCAATACTTGGATGTAATGATTGGAGGTATCGACCTGAAATGGAAGATTACGACGGCTGGTTCTTATAAGATTACTCTGAATCAGTTGGAAGAGACTATTTCGATAGTAAAACAGTGAAACGATGAAATATATAATTTATGCAATGGCTGCCATGTTCTTTTTGGCTTCGTGCAGCAAAGACAATGATGAAACCGGCGGTGGTAACGGCGGTGGAGGAGAAACCGGAGGAGTGACTGATGTCACTCCCGTTACCTCCGATTTAACCGTGAACCTGACTACTGACAAGGCTTGTTACAAACCGGGTGAAACCGTTTCCTTCACAGCTGATGCCCTGCCTGCGGGAGCCAAGATACGTTACCGTACTTTGAACAAGGTAATCTCCGAACAGGCAATCGCAGGCAGTTCCTGGACGTGGACTGCCCCTGCAATGGATTTCACCGGATATCTGGCGGATGTCTATCGTACTAAAGAAGACGGTACGGAAGTCATTCTCGGTACTATTGCCGTCGATGTATCCAGCGACTGGACACGCTTTCCGCGTTATGGCTTTGTCGCCACTTTCGACGCTTCTAAAACGGAAAGTAAAATTCAGGAGGAAATGGCTTTTCTGAACCGCTGCCATATCAATGGTGTGCAGTTTCAGGATTGGCACAACAAGCACCACTGGCCGTTAGGCGGTACGCGCGAACATCTTGATGCGGTATATAAGGACATTGCCAACCGGGATATCTATACACAGTCGGTAAAGGATTATATCCGCATCCAGCACTCGTTTGGAATGAAGGCGATGTTTTATAATCTTTGTTTCGGTGCGCTCGATGATGCAACGGGTGACGGTGTGAAAGAAGAGTGGTACATCTTTAAAGGCACAGGGCATACGGATAAGGATGCGCATACACTGCCCGACAGTTGGAAAAGCAATATCTATTTGCTCGATCCGGGTAATGCCGAATGGCAGGCATATATTGCCCAGCGCAACGATGATGTCTATGCCAATCTTGACTTTGACGGTTATCAGATAGATCAGTTGGGGAACCGTGGCGACCGCTATGATTACAAGGGGAATAAGGTGAATCTGCCTAAGACTTATGTTTCGTTTATTGAAGCAATGAAGGGGAAACATCCTGATAAGCGCTTGGTGATGAATGCAGTAAGCAGCTATGGTGCATCCCAGATTGCAGGTACGGGGAAAGTGGATTTCCTGTATAATGAAGTTTGGGGGGATGAAGCTGATTTCACGGATTTATATACGATCCTGAAAGCGAACCATCAGTACGGAAATCAGGCATTGAAGACGGTGTTTGCGGCTTATATGAATTATGAAAAAGGTTCCGGCGAGTTCAATATGCCGGGAATCTTACTGACGGATGCGGTGATGTTTGCTCTGGGAGGTTCGCACCTGGAATTGGGAGGTGACCATATGTTGTGCAGTGAATATTTTCCAAATACCCGTTTGCAGATGAGTGATGCTTTGAAGACGGCTGTTGTGCGCTATTATGACTTTATGACTGCTTATCAGAATCTTCTTCGCGATGGCGGGGAGGAGGAGAAGGTAACTTTGGTATGTACGGATGCAAGCAAGAATCTGAATCTGAATACTTGGCCGCCACAGAAATCAGCCATTACTTCTTTCGCCAGAAGGGTGAATGGCAAACAGGTGGTTCATCTGCTGAACTTCCTTAGTGCAAACAGTTTAAGTTGGAGAGACCTGAACGGGACAATGCCCGAACCACGGTTGGTGACTAAAGTGCCCTTGAAGCTGAATGTTGCGGGAAAAGTGAGCAAAGTGTGGGTAGCTACTCCCGATGCACATGCCGGAGCTTCGCAGGAATTAGCTTTTGAACAGAAAGACGGAGCGATAACCTTTACGCTTCCTTCACTGAAATACTGGAGCATGATTGTAATAGAATAAAACGGTTATTGGGGTTGATTCAAAATGGAAATCGTAATGAATTAAATGCTGATAATAATTTAGGCGCGGATTACGCGGA
>ENA-UONV01003726-UONV01003726.1-human-gut-metagenome-genome-assembly--contig:-CS4-NODE-3726-length-10075-cov-6.352196_pt1 | contig 10075 bp, 14 predicted proteins | sample MGYA00242461_ERZ724008 | MGnify/ENA metagenome assembly ERZ724008 | reverse complement strand
TTATTGAAGGAGAAGCTGTTTGTATGGATGAAAAGAAGGCATATTCCTTTTTTTGCAACGCGGAATGCGAATATTTTCCCTGCCATAAGACGAACGATCCGGAGAATTTCAATTGCCTGTTCTGCTATTGCCCGCTTTATGCGCTTGGCGACCAATGCGGCGGGAATTTCACCTATACGGAAAACGGCGTCAAGGACTGCAGCAATTACATGATCCCTCATAAGCGCGGCACGGGATATGATTATGTCATGCAGCGCTTCGGAGCGATTATGGACCTGGCCAGGAAGAAGGCGTGAACCCCGCTTCGGCAAGGTCGTTTACGGGCGGCAGACAGGCGTTTTCCCTGCAAATGTAATATGTGGTGCGCCCATCCTTAAGGGGGTAAGCTTCTGTGGGCGCATGCAGCACAACGAGCGCCGTCCCGAAGGGGAAGCGGTTGGCCAGCCCTTCCGCATCTTTTTCGTTTTCCAGCACACATACGACTTTTGCCTGCGGGCGGGAGCAGAGAAGCGCGAGCAGGAAGAAGCAGTGTCCGGCAGGGTGTGATTCCGCCTCGGCTGCAAGGAAGCGCAGTTGGGCTTCCGCCCGCGGGCCGAAGCGCGCCTCATCATACAGCAGGCTGAGCCGCACGAGCACATATGCCATCATGGAATTGCCGCTTGGCATTGCGCCGTCATATGTTTCCTTGGGCCGCAGGATCAGCGGCTCGTTTTGTTTGCCGGAAAGAAAATATCCTCCCCCTTCCGCATCATGGAACAACGCTTCCATCCGTTCGGCGAGCGCCGCGGCTTTTTCAAGATAAGCATCCTCAAACGTAACTTCGTACAACGAAAGATAAGCGAATGCCAGCGCGGCATAATCATCCAAAAAACCCGGGCCGAGCAGGCGCCCGGAACACCAGCCCACATGCGGTTCGCCGGCGGGCATAAGAACCTCTTGCGCGAAGGCGCAGGCGCGCTCGGCGGCATACAAATATTCCGCTTCGCCCGTGACGGAATAAAGCCCAGCAAGCGCTGCAATCATCAAGCCGTTCCACGCTGTTAAAACCTTATCGTCCAAATGCAGGTGTGTGCGCTCTTTCCGGTAGGCGCGCACCCGCGGCAGGTATTGCTCAAACACATCCGTAAATTCCTCGGCATGCAGCAGGTTGGGAATGCTTTTCCCCTCAAAATTGCCGCCGGGCGAGATGCCGTAATAGCGGTTGAACAGCGCGCCGATGTCCACGCCAAGCAGGCGGGGCAGCTCGGCTGCATCGAATGTGTAATATTTCCCTTCCACCCCTTCGCTGTCCGCATCTTCTGCACTGTAAAACCCTCCCGCAGGCGCAGCGAGCTCACGCAAAACATAGCCCGCCGTCTTTTCGGCTACAGCCCGGTAAAGCGGGTTGCGCGTGAGGTGGAAAGCCATGCTGTATGCGAGGATCAACAGGGCGTTGTCATAAAGCATTTTTTCAAAATGAGGAACAAGGAACCGGCTGTCTGTGGAGTAACGCGAAAATCCGCCGCCGATGTGATCGAATATACCGCCGCGGTAAAGCTGAAGGAGCGTTTTTTCCGCCATGGCAAGCGCCCTGCTATCCCTTTTGAGCGCATGGAGCGCAAGCAAAAACATCAGGTTATGCGCGGCAGGGAACTTCGGAGCAGGCCCGAAGCCTCCGTACTTCGCGTCAAACGTTGCACGGAAATGGGAGAACGCCCGCTCCACCAGTGCGGGAGAAGGTTCCGCACCATGGCGCACATTGGTTGTGAGCGCCTTCACAACCGCATCTCCGCTTTTTAAAAGTGCGGCGCGATCCGTTTGCCAAAGCGCGGCGATGCTTCCAAGAAGTTCCAGCAGCGCCGTCTTCGGAAAATACGTGCCGGCAAAAAACGGCTTTTGCCCGGCGGTCATGAAGATGCTTGTCGGCCAGCCGCCGCTGCCGGTGTACGCTTCGCATACGCGCATGTAGACGGTGTCGACGTCCGGCCGTTCCTCCTTATCTACCTTAATGGAGATGAAATGCGCGTTGAGAAACGCGGCAACCTCCGCATCCTCAAAGCTTTCATGCGCCATTACATGGCACCAGTGGCAGGTTGAATAACCGATGCTCAGGAACACCGGCTTGTCCTCCCGGCGCGCGGTTTCAAACGCTTCCGCACCCCATGGATACCAATCCACAGGGTTGGCGGCATGCTGGAGCAGATAGGGGCTCGTTTCGTGCTGTAGGCGGTTCATATCAAATTCCTTATCCTGCATTCTGTTGCTTTCCGAGGGCGGCACGCATAGTATGAACCAGAAACGAGGTGAAACCTATGCAGAACAACCGGCAGAAAGCGGGAATACAAACTTTGTTTTCCGGGCTTGGCGCAAGCCCGGGTGCGGTTGCGCGGGTGAGCGGGGATGCCGCGCATCCGCAGCTGCGCGGGGTCGTGCGCTTTTATCCGGCGGGAAGCGGAACGCTTGTGCTCGCGGAATTTCACGGCTTGCCGTATGACGCGGCGCGCTGTGCGGAAAACATATTCGCGATGCACATCCATACGAACGGAAGCTGCGCTGGGGATGGCGGCGCGTTTGCCGGCGCGGGCGGGCATTACAACCCGGCGGGCTGCCCGCATCCGGCGCATGCGGGGGACCTTCCGCCGCTGTTTTCAAACCGGGGATATGCGTTTTCCGCAGTCTATACGGAGCGCTTTACCGTGCGGGAAATCCTGCAACGCACGGTCATCCTCCATAGCCAAAGGGACGATTTTACATCCCAACCGGCAGGCGATGCCGGCAGCCGCATCGGCTGCGGGATAATCGAGGGGTAAAGCGCTGCTGCGTCAGTAGTTTTCGGCTTTCCGCTCAAAGAAGGATTGCGCATACCCGCAGGCAGGGCAGCGCTCAGGCGCCTCCGGGCCAGTGTGCAGGTAGCCGCACTGGCGGCACATCCAGACCGTTTCTTCGCTTTCTTCGGAAAAAACGCGGTTTTTGCGGATGTTTTCGAGCAGGCGGAGATAGCGCTCCTCATGGCCCTGCTCAACATCCGCAACGCGTGCGAATCGCTCGGCGAGGGCGTGAAACCCCTCTTCGCGCGCCTCGCGCGCCATGCGGGCATACATGCCGGCCCATTCCATGTGCTCACCCTCGGCGGCGGTAACAAGGTTTTCGGCGGTACTGCCGATGCCGTGGAACTCCGCATACCACATCTTGGCATGTTGGCGCTCCTGCATCGCTGTTTGCTCAAACAGCGCGGCGATCTGTTCATACCCTTCATTGCGTGCAGCTTCCGCGAAAAAACAATATTTATTGCGCGCTTGCGATTCGCCGGAAAAGGCATCCATCAGGTTTCGCTCGGTCTGCGTGCCGGCATATTTGTGGTCGCGTTCCACCTCTGTAACGGGCTTGAATTTGGAAGCGGGAGCTTTGCAAACAGGGCATTGGTCCGGCGCGCTGTCCCCTGTGTGGACATACCCACAGACGGTGCAAACGTATCGGTTCATGAATTGCACTCCTTTTAAAATCCGGCTTTCAACGAAGTCGCTTTTTTCAGGGTTCCCAAAACACCGCCGCTTCATGCGGCGCATGCTTGCGCCCTGTGCGCAATAAGGCTTACAATAAAACCAAACTGCAAAGGGCATATTGACGGAAGGAAAGCGGCTTGAATTATACCGAAACGACATTTGGAGAAGCGGAGGGTCGTCCCGTAAAGCGGCTGACACTTTCTGAACAGGGCTACCGCATTTCGCTTTTGAACTATGGCGCAACGCTGCAAAGCCTTGTCCTGCCCAATGGGCTGGACGTTTGTCTGGGCTATGATGCGCTTGCGGATTATCAAAAGCGGGACGGCTGTTTGGGAGCGACGATAGGGCGCTATGCAAACCGCATCGGCGGCGCGGCGTTTACGCTCAACGGGAAGGAATACCGCCTCAGCGCGAACGAGGGCGAAAACCAGCTCCATGGCGGCGCGCATGGCTTTGACAAACGCGTGTGGGATTACGCTCCCGTGCCGGGCGGCATTGCGTTTTCCCGCGTTTCGCAGGAAGGGGAGGAAGGCTTCCCGGGGGCGCTTGCGGTGACGGTCACATACATCCTCCTGCGGGATGGAATTCGCATCCGCTACGAGGCGGAGAGCACGCGCGATACATTCGTGAGCCTCACAAACCATGCATATTTCAACCTGGCGGGGCAGGGAAACGGCAGTGTGCTCGACCATACGCTCGCCCTTGCGGCAGAGGAGTACACGCCCGCCGGTGCGGACAACCTGCCGTTCGGCAGGCTTGCACCTGTTGCGGGCACAGCGCTTGACTTCCACGCGGAAAATTCGCTTGGTGCGCGCATCGGGGATGCGCTGCTTGCGCCTCTGCATGGCTATGACCACAATTTTGCGCTTTCGGGCAGGGGGATGCGCCGCGCGGCAAAGCTTTCCTGCCCCCGCAGCGGCGTTTCCATGGCGGTGGATACCACGATGGAAGGCATGCAGCTTTACACGGCGAATTTCCTTTCTGCACGCGCCGGCAAGGGAGGCGTGCAATACGAGCCCTATTCCGGCGTATGCCTGGAAACGCAGCGCTTTCCGGATGCGATGCATCATGCGGCGTTCCCATCCCCGCTGCTGCGCGCAGGCATGCGGTACGACGAACGGACGGAATACCGGTTCACGCTTGCATAAACGCCTTCGGCTCTACGGAGCGTGGATAGCGCAGGCCGGGCGCACATGCTATACTTTCTGCAAGAGGTGAAGAAAAATGGATTGCGCAAAAGCGGGGCGGCTGATCCGTACCCTGCGGCTGGAGCGCGGCCTGACGCAGGCAGAGCTTGCCGAGGTGCTTTGCGTCAGTCCCAAAACGGTTTCAAAATGGGAAAACGGAGAATGACATAGTTAAGGATACCACCACACAACTCACTCTTATCGATGCAGTTCGATTATTCTGCATATAAAGAAAACCGACAGCATTATCTAAAAACAATGCTGTCGGTTTTTGCACATTTACTTATTTGTTTTCTTTTTTAAGCTAAGATACGCGGTGGAAAAGTATGCAACAGATGCCACACTAAAGCAACAACCTACTTCAAATGACGTTGCATTTCCAATTAGGATGATTCCTGCAACCGTTGCAGCAACAGCAAGGAGTGCCAGAAATAAGCGAATATTTTTCATATGAATATCCTCCTTCATCGAGCAGCCAGCGAAATGGTTGATACAGATACACTTCCCCAATCTACTGTTTGGTATAGTTTGCCAGATTCATCATAAACGAGAAGATATTTTGTATACCCGCCAGAATATGGGGTAAGCTTGAATTGGTATCCCCAGCCTTTTATTGGAGTAGATGTAATAGTTTTCGTATCAGCAACCGTGCCTGCAGAATACAAATCTCCTGCAAAAAAGAGTACGGAAAGAGTGGTTGCCAATGATCCAGCCAGCACACCTTTGGTCACAAGTATATCCACGGCACCAGTAATAGCAAAACTAAGTGCCACCGATACTCGTTGCCCTGTTTGCCACCTACTAATATTTGTTTCATCCCATACGAACTTATTCGTGTAGATGGTGGTTTTCAGTGCACTCGTTGCACTGTCTGTATCGCTATAAGTGGTTCGATTTTGAGCAGGGCCTGTGAAGTACGACGCAGTAATCGTATATTTGTTTGAATAGTACTTTGTGGAAACAGTAACTTTCTTGGAAACTTGAGAACTGCCGCTGTTCTTATACGAACCACTTGTTGTGTCAATTGAACCAGTTCTCACATTTGGAATTAATTCAACTTTGTAGTCTACAGTTACTCCGGCAGGAACATTCAAATAAAAAGAGATAGTTCCATTAGAAGGATTTGTAATATTAGTAATCAGTCCCTCTTCATCGACATTAGTCGCAGCGTATGCAACAGAGGGAGTTGATGCAATTATTGAGAATACTGTAGTCAATGCAAGCAGAAAAGCTAACACTTTTCTGCCTCTATGCATAGAGGCAGAAAAGTGTTAGCTTTTCTGCCTCTATGCATAGAGGCAAATTTGATCATTTTTCCAAACATCCTTTCTTACAAAATAGAACTTTGTTTTTCTCCTACGGACCTAACAATGAGACAGTCACAACTTTCGCAAAACCACACTCCTTCAGTTGTATTGACAAGCAATTTAGCCTTGCCGAACGAAAACCTTTTGCCATTCACCCCTTTCCATACCGGAGCGCTTCTATAACATTTCAATGCCCCATTGATCATTTCAGTTTTGCAATATGGACATTCCATGCAACGAGAACTCCTTCACCTATATTTTTAATATAATTATGCCACATCAATTACAATAAGTCAATACATGAACGGAACGCAAAACGCAGACATTCCGAGCGTGACCGTAACGTGGATGGTTTGCTGGCATACAAACGTTTCTGCCTTGAGAAAACCGTTTATCAGATTGGAACTATGGAGGATACCGTTCCACCCGAAACACTGTTGGAGATCATGGGTGAGTTTATGCTTGAAATGCAGCAGCGGTTTGGGTGGCGCTTTCATGTGATCGATTGAGTGCTGCATCAGGACGAGACTAATCCATACCTTTAGTTGTGTGAAACGGAAAAGGCTACCCGGATATTTCGCTTTTGCCGGCGCTTTCGGACAGCCTTGGCGTGGCGCCGGGAACGCTTCTTTTGGGCGAACTCTGCGCAAATGACGTTGTGGGAGGAAACATGAAGAAAACAAAATACGCCGTTTGCCCTGCATGCGGCAGCATTACGCTTACCACCGGGGAGGCGGAGATCTCCTGCTGCGGCAGGAAACTCGCTGCCCTTGTGACGAAGAAAGCGGATGCGGGGGAGAAACTCACCGTTGAACCGGTGGAAAACGAGTGGTATATCACGAGCCCGCACGCGATGACGAAGGAGGATTATATCTCCTTTGTGGCGTTTCAGACGGGAGACCGGGTGCAGCTCGTCAAGCAGTACCCGGAATGGGATTTGCAGGTGCGCATTGAACGCCGGGGGCGCGGGATGCTTCTTTGGCATAGCGCAAAGGAGGGCTTGCTGTATCAGCTGATTTAGCGGATGCGGCACGCAACGCGGGAAAACGCAAAGCCGGGCGCCGGAGGCATAACGCTTCCGCCCGGCTGTTTTTGTGCAGCGCGTTGCCGTGCCTATGCATACATTGTACCCTGCGCCTTTTCCGCAAAGCGCTGCCAGCCTCCTGCACGGAAACGCAGCACAAACAGCAGGCCGCGGAAACACTCATCCGCCGCCATGCCGATCCAAAGCCCCACAAGGCCCATGCCGAAATGCACGCCGAGCAGCCAGCCCAGCCCCACGGCGATGAACCAGGTGGAAAACAGCGCCGCACCCACGGGGAAACGCACATCCCCTACAGCAATGAGGCATCGTACTATCGTGATGTTTACCGAACGGCCCAGCTCCAGAGCAAATTCCACAAGGATGATTTGCCGCGCAAGGGCAATTACGGCAGGATCCTGCGTAAAAATACCGAAAATCGGCGCCGCGAAAACATAAATCAGCAGGTTCAGGCTTTCCGATACCGCGATGGACGCAAGCACGGAGCGCCAAACGCGCATAAACATACGCTGTAAGCCTGAAAAGGTATAGCATTTTCAACCTGAAATGCAAGCGGTTTTTACAGAAATGCGCAAATAAAAAAATGGCGTTTCCGCCATTTTTTGTCGGGGCTGGGCTGTGGGTCAGCGGCTCTTGCCGCGGCTTGTGACCGGAACGCGGTCCACCACGCGGTCGTCCCGCACGAAATAAATCGCGTCAAACAGGTTAACGGTCGTGCAGCAGTGGCCGGGGATCAGGCGCAGCTTATCTCCTGCAGCGCACCGGTTGGCGCAATAAGCCACGCAGTGTTCTTCGCTCATGTTCACGGAAGCTGCGGGAAAATCTGCAAAAACGGGATTGCCCTGATCCACGCCGAGCGTCTTGAGCCCCGCATCGCACACCACATGCTCCGCATCCGCGCTGACCACGGTGGAAAGCAGGAACAGGCTGTGCTCGAACCCAACGCCCACGCGGTCATACGCAGCGTCCATGAAAAGGTAGGTCCCCGCCTGCACTTCTGTGTAAACGGTGTCCGCGCCGCGCAGCTCCACGGTGCCGGTGCTCGCGCCGCTGACTTCAGGGACATCAACGCCGTTTTCATGCAGGAACGTGAGCAATTCGCGCAGCCGCCCTTCGATGCGGGCAGCCTCACGGGAGCGGCGGGCAAAATCTTCCGCATGGGAAAGCTGCCCGGCATAGGCCTGAATTCCCAGGAACGAAAGGTGCGGCGCCGCAAGGATCGCTTCTGCAAGCGCGAGCGCCTCCTGCGGCGTTGCAACGCCACAGCGCCGCATGCCGACTTCGTATTCAACAAGGCAATGGATGGTGGTGCCGAAGGTGGCAGCCGCCGATTCCAGAGCGCGAATGTTTTCAAGCGTATCCACGCAGACGGAAAGCCGGCAGCAGCCGGCAAGGTAGCCAAGGCGCATGAGCTTTGCGGGCTCCACACCTGATTTGCAATGAGCACATCCTCCACGCCGGATTGGATCAGGTCTTCCGCTTCGCTCAGCTTTGCGCAGGTAATCCCCTTTGCGCCGCCTGTAAGCTGCATATGGGCAATGGCGGTGCATTTGTGGGATTTATAGTGCGGGCGAAGCGCCACGCCGAGCGGACGCAGCAGATCCATCGCGCGGGTTTGATTCCGTTCAAGCACATCAAGATCGACGATGAGGGCCGGGGTTTCCAATTGTGATACAAACATGGGGATCCTCCTGTCGCAAGCGCGGTTTATTCTCTGCCCATCCTAGCACATTCTTCGGGTATGGTAAAGGGACGGCTGCATTGAACCGCCCCGGAAAAACGATGGAATTCAGCCGGGATGCAGCTTACAGCAGCGTGCCGAGGCGGCGGATTCCCTCGCGGATCTCCTCCTTGGAGGCATTGGTGTAGTTGAGGCGGAAGGTGCGCACCGCCTTGGGCGCGGTATAGAACGGGTCGCCCGGTGCAACGGCTACCTTGCACTCCACGGCCTCATAGAAGAAATCGAGCGCGGTCTTGCCTTCCGGCAGCGTGCACCAGATGAACATGCCGCCATCCGGCCTGGTGTAAGAAACGGAAGCGGGGAAACACTCCGCCATGGCGTCGAGCATGGTTTTGCACTGGCTTTCATACAGCGCGCGGATCTCGGCGATGTGGCCGTCGTAATCGTTGTGGGTAAGGTAGTCGTAAAGCACATATTGTGAAAGCACGCTTGTATGCACATCGGAGGATTCCTTTGCTGCGGCAATCGTTTCAAGCAGCTCCGCATTCTTGCACACAAGGTACCCGACCCGCATGCCGGGCGTCGCCGTTTTGGAGAAGCTGCCGAGCAGAATGCAGTTGTCAAACCGGCCTGCGGCGATGTAGGGCAGCGTTTTGCCGTCAAAGCGCAGCTCGCCGTAGGGATCATCCTCAATCAGGATGACATTTTTGTCCCGAATGACATTATACACGGCTTTGCGGTTTTGGGCGGAGTAGGTAAGGCCGGTGGGATTCTGGAAGTTCGGCACGGTATAGATGAATTTCACCCGCGGCGCCGCAAGCGCGGAGGCAAGGCCCTCAACATCCAGACCGTCCTCGCTGAGTGCGACGGGATGGAACGTGGGCGCATATTGCAGGAAGGTCTGGAGCGCGCCGAGGTAGCCGGGCTCTTCCACAATGACGCCGTCGCCCGGGTCCAGGGTGACTTTGGCGATGAGGTCAAGCGCCTGCTGGGAGCCGGTCGTGATGAGAATATCGGCGGCGGTCACGCCAAGGCCGTATTTTTCATTGCAGCGCGCCGCGATGAATTCGCGCAGCTCCGGGATGCCGGCCGTGAGCGAATATTGGAACAGCTTTGTACCATAGCGTTCCACGGCATGCGCCATGGATTTGCCGAGCGCTTCCATCGGGAAGGAGAGCGGGCTGGGCAGGCCGCCCGAAAAGGAGATGATTTCCGGATCCTGTGTGGCCTTCAGCATGCCCTTGATGAAGGAGGGCGGGAGAGCCTTGACGTTTTTACAAAGCAACTGTTGGGTAGTGGTTTCCATAGCGGGTGGCCTTTCTGTAAACTCAAAAATATATCCCGGCATGCTTGCGGCATGGCGTTGACAAAATTAA
>ENA-UONV01003725-UONV01003725.1-human-gut-metagenome-genome-assembly--contig:-CS4-NODE-3725-length-10077-cov-4.563660_pt1 | contig 10077 bp, 10 predicted proteins | sample MGYA00242461_ERZ724008 | MGnify/ENA metagenome assembly ERZ724008 | reverse complement strand
CTCAATGCCCGTCACCGACTCAAATCCGCCGGTGCAGTACAGATCCCCGTTGAGTATGAGCGTACAGTTCAGGTCCTCACTACTGCCTCCTCCCGCCGCCGAGGCCGCCGCCACTCCGTATATCATGGCGTCTGTGGCGCCTTGGGCCTCCATGTTCACAGAAAAGGGTATATCCTCATTGAAAGCGAATATGCAGCCGCTTTCGGCGGTGTATAATATGCGGGTGAACAGCAGCCCCTCAGCGGTGAGTACCCCGTTTTCTATGCCGTATGCCGTCACCATGGGCCGTGCGGTCGCGTATACCACCCTGGCCGCCTCGGGCATACCATCGGGTATCATTATGTTTTCACTTATGGACTGCCGCTGTGTGCTCAGCCCGCAGTATGAGGAGGTGCGTATAAGCCCATGTGTGCATTCGAACGGCACCGTAGGGGAAAATGTGTCCGTCACAGCATCGGAACGGCCGCCGGCACGGCCCCATGTGCGGTATGTGAGCTCCACATCCGCTATCACTACGCCGAAATCCTCAGCCCCCCGCACCTGACAGCCGGATACCCTCACCTCGCCCCACATGGGAGTCAGCGCCTCTCCGTCCACGGTCTGAGCGAAGGGTATGGCCTGGCTTAACTGGCTCATCGCCCCTGTGCGGCTCTGTACCAGCGCCGATATGTACAGCGTACCCTCCAGGCATATTCCGTCTTTGCCGGGAGATACGTCCCTCAGCGCCCCATGTACCTCGCTGTACAGCACCTCTGTGGCGAAGGGCGCCTCTATCTCCTCCCGCAGGCGGAAGCTGCCCCGGCTCTCCCCCGCCCGCTCGTAGAGTGTCATCTCCTGCCGCTGCTGCTCCCCATCCTCTATGCCGCTTATTCCATCCAGTACCTTTGCCCCGCCTGATGCTGTCACCATTGCGTTTATATCCGCTACCGCGTTGAGGGTAATTCCGCCCTCCCCCTTGTTTATTTCCAGGGATTGCAGCGCCGAGCGCACCTCGGCCCTCATGCCCTCCCGCACGCCATCCGCGGCTATGCGGTGGGTGAAGGGGGCGCTTGAAGTGAAGGCAAACACCTTGTCATCCATGCAGATGAGGTCAATTCTCACAACTCCCTCTATGGCTATTTCGCCCTCCCTGGCGCTGGATGAAGATATAGCCACCTCGCCGGTATACGAGAGTATCTCCTTTGCGCTGCGGCCCTCCGGCAGCGGTATGCCGCCCTCGACGGTTCCCTGAGATACTCCTGTATATATTATCCGCTCCCCCGGAAGTTCTTTCCAGATCAGTTCCATATGCCTGCTCCTCTCGCACAGATTATCGTTATATAATCATACGAGGGTAGTATGCCAATTATGCAAAAGGGCCGCTTATGTGGCCATTCACCCGAAAAACGAAGGTAAAAAACACACGGGTGATAATATTTAATGTTTCTTACTCCGGCCGCTTGTACGAAGATACTGCATAAAAAAATGAGTATGCGTGGGCGTTAATAACATGAGTTGCTAACATTATCAACATAGTTATCCACATTTCAACGCGTTTAAGACAGTTTCATTGTTAACAACAAGTTAAGAATAAAGCCTTGACGTATATTTATTATTGCCCTGCCCTTTGCCGCCGGCAGTAAAATGATACTATTTTACACATAAAGACGAATTCCGTGTTTCCCTTTTTGGGGACAAAAAAGGGGAGCCGGCCGGCTTCCCCTTTTCACCTTGATTTAAGGCTTCAATGTTATCCAGTACCTCTGTATCATCCCGCAACGGCTAAGAGCTGCATCACACTCAACCTGGTTTTCCAACACGCCGCCGTTTTTTATTATAGTCCGGCGGGACGCCTCGTTGTCCGCGTCGCATGTGAGCAGCACCCTGTTCTCCCCCTCCTCTCGGCACTTGGGCAGCAGCAGCGAAAGCATCTCGCCTGCGTAGCCCTTTCCCCGCTCGGAAGGACGCACGCTGTAGCCGATATTCCCCCCGAAGCGCAGCAGAAATTCAGTCAACGGCCGCCTGAAGTCAATCATGCCAACCAGCCTGTCATCGCTTTTGCGCACCGCCAGGTACACATCGGATGGCACATAGCCTTCGCCGTAGCGCTCTCTGAGCCGCCCCTCAAAATCCGCCCATTCGGCGTAGCTGTTGGTATCCTCCAGAGCGGCACATCCATCCAGACTGTCGCCGTTGTCCAGCATCTCCTGCCGGTATGCCATTACCTGATCTGCGTATTCCTGAGTCGGGCGGATAAGCTTGAGGGTATGCATGGGCGCCTCCGGAGGTTTTTCTTCATTATAGCACACCTATATCACATTCTGAATCTCGCTTCTGCCGTTTTTCTCCCGGGCAGTCTCCATGATGAGCTTGTCAGCAACCAGGGCTATGAATTCACCGTTGGTGGGCTTGTCGTTTTTGCTGTAGATATTGTAGCCAAATATCTGGTTGATGTTCTCTATTTTCCCGCGGGTCCAGGCCACCTCTATGGCGTGGCGTATGGCGCGCTCAACTTTAGATGCAGAGGTCTGGAACCTCTTGGCAATGCCGGGGTAAAGCTCCTTGGTTATGCGGCCGCAGAGGGCGGGCTCAAAGTATACCATGCGCACCGCCTCCCGCAGGTAATGGTAGCCCTTTATGTGGGCGGGTATGCCTATCATGAGGAATACAGAAGCGATTTTCTCGTCCAGAGTCTGAGGTTTGGGGCTTATGGCGCAGACCTGCGAGCGCTGTGCGTAGGTGCTCTCCATCATGTCCATTATGCGCTTGTACAGCGTATCGGGGTCGATGGGCTTGACCATGTAATACTTTGCGCCAAGTGTGCAGGCCTGCCGTACCATCTCCTCCTGACGCAGGGCGCTTATCACTATGACGGCAGGCACGTCCTTCACGAGGCCGCTGTTAAGCCTCTCAAGGAGCTCAAAGCCGTCCATGCCCGGCATGATGAGATCGCACAGGAGCACATCGTAGCGGTTGTTGTTCATTGCGTCCAGGGCGGACTGACCGTCGCTCACAGCGTCCACCCTTTCTATTCCTTCCTGAGCCGTAAGGTAATCCCTGACGGTGGTCTGGAACTGGTTGTTGCTGTCTGCCAAAAGTATGCGGTATTTAGCCATATAGTGCCTCCGTAATAATGTAATTTTTTGGTTATCCTGCGGTATATGCGGTTTTCTGTATGCTGTGATTTTAGCACCGCCATTTTCGCGGCGATAGGGAATAAATTTGGCTGTTTTTGCAGGCATTTGCCTCCTCGGATACAATTATTGTCCGGTTTTGTCCAAAGGTTAAAAAGTGTGCCGTTATTTGCTTTTATGGCGCCGCCGTGATATGCTATAATTGATTTTGCTGAGAATTGCAGGAGGGTTGTCACATGGACGACAGCAGGCTTTTTGAAAGGACGGTTTCCTCCGCCATACAGTATTCTGGCCCGGTATTCGACGTGTACAGCGATACCGTTGAGCTTTGCAACAACAAGACCGCCCGGAGGGATTATCTTAAACACCGCGGCGCGGTGGCCGTGGTGCCGCTCACGGATAATGGCGGCGTAATAATAGAGCGCCAGTTCCGCTACCCGCAGCAGAGGGTGATGACCGAGATACCCGCAGGCAAGCTGGAGGCCTTCGACACAGACCCTCTCGATGCGGCGAAGCGGGAGCTTAAAGAAGAAATAGGCGTAACGGCAAAGGAGTTTATTCCTTTGGGCATATACATACCCTCCCCCGCCATACTTTCGGAGCGTATATACGTGTACCTTGCCAGGGGCCTGAGCTATGGCAATGCCCACCCGGATGAGGACGAGTTTCTGGACTACCGGGAAACGCCGCTGTGCCAGCTTATAGATATGATAATGAATGACCGGATTTCCGACGGCAAGACGGTATTCGGCCTGTTCAAGGCGGCGGAATACCTCAGGCGTCAGGAGCGGGAAGCAAATGGATAAAAACGCGGTATTCAAGAACCTTTTGTTCGATCTTGACGGTACGCTCACGGACCCCGCATTGGGCATTACCTCCGCCGCCCAGTACGCTCTATGCAAGATGGGCATAGAAGTTGCGGACAGGACAACGCTTACATGGCTGATAGGGCCGCCCCTCATAGGCTCCTTTGAGGAGGGCTTTGGCATGACCAACCTTCAGGCGCTGGAGGCGCTGAAGCACTATCGGGAATACTTTTCCGAAAAGGGCATATTTGAAAACGAGATATACCCCGGCATAGCGGAGCTTCTCAGTGACCTGAAGGCCGCGGGCAGGCGCGTGATGGTAGCTACGTCAAAGCCGGAGGACTTCACCCACAGGATACTGGAGCACTTCGATATAGCACGGTATTTCGACTTTGTAGGCGGCAACACCATGGACGAGGGCAGACCCACAAAGGCGGACGTGATAGCCCATGTGCTTCGCTCCTGTCCCGATGCAGCGCCGGAAAATACCCTGATGATAGGGGACCGGAAATACGACGCGGAGGGAGCAAGGGCCTTCGGATTGGACTATGCCGGCGTGCTCTACGGCTACGGCAGCCGTGAGGAGCTGGAGCATGCCGGGGCCGCATACATAGTCGAAAGCGTAGCGGCGCTCCGCGAGCTGCTGCTTTAGCTGATAAAGTAAACATAAGGAGAAACGGATATGTCAAAGGTCTACTTTACGGATATGCGCACATCCTTCACGGAAAACCTGCCAAAGAAGCTGACCCGCCTTATAGACAGGGCCGGCCTGGGCACCATAGATTTCGACCATAAGTTCGTCGCCATCAAGATACACTTCGGCGAGATGGGGAACCTTGCATACCTCAGGCCGCAGTACGCAAGGGCTCTCGCTGCATACATAAAGGAGCGGGGCGGGTTGCCCTTCCTTACCGACTGCAACACGCTCTATGTCGGCTCCCGCAAGAACGCGCTCGAGCATATCGAGACGGCGTACATAAACGGCTACACTCCATACGCTACCGGCTGCCAGGTGATAATAGCAGACGGCGTGCGCGGCACAGACGAGGCGTATATACCCATAGGCTGCGAGGAGGTCAAGACCGCAAAGATAGGCCGCGCCATAGCAGACGCGGATATAATAATAAGCCTCAACCACTTTAAGGGCCACGAGGATGCGGGCTTCGGCGGCGCGCTGAAAAACCTCGGCATGGGTTCAGGCTCAAGAGCGGGCAAGATGGAGATGCACTACGACGGCAAGCCGGTAGTGGATCGCGACCGCTGCCGCGGCTGCCGCAAGTGCGCGACGATATGCGCCAACGACGGCATACACTACGAAAGCAGCAAGGCCGTTATAGACTACGACAACTGTGTGGGCTGCGGCCGCTGCATAGCCATATGCAGCTTCGACGCCATAAAGCCCCACAACAGCTCCAGCGAGGCCAGCCTGAACAGGCGCATCGCGGAATACGCCTATGCCGTGGTAAAGGATAAGCCGAATTTCCACATAAGCATCGCGGCGGATATTTCCCCCAACTGCGACTGCCACCCCGAAAACGACGCGCCGATAGTCCCCAATATAGGTATGTTCGCCTCCTTTGACCCCGTTGCGATAGACCTGGCCGCGGCGGACGCGGTAAACGCCATGCCCGCCAACCCCAGGAGCGCGCTCAGCGAGGCGGAATGCCGCTGCCACGACCACTTTATCAACGTCCACCCCAACACCAACTGGCGGGTGCAGATAGAGCACGGCGAGGAGATAGGCCTGGGCAGCAGCGAATACGAGCTCATACGCATATAATCATACTTAACTGAAAGGCATTTTGACTTTTGCTTGAAAGGTACACCGCGGTAGACGTGGAGACGCCGAACCGCAACAACGACTCCATATGCTCCATAGGCATAGTACACATGGAATACGGCGCTCCCGTCTACCGGCGGGAGTTCCTTGTGAATCCCCGGGAGCACTTTGACGACTACAACATAAAGATACACGGCATAACCCCCGGCATGGTGGCTGACGCCCCTCTGTTCCCCGAGGTATGGGCTGAGATCGAGCCGTTTTTCCACGGAATAATGGCGGCGCACAGCGCTGCCTTCGACCGTGGGGTGATATGCAAGTCCCGGGCGGGATACGGCCTGCCCATACCCGAGATAACCTATATCTGCTCATTGCAGAAATCCAAAAAGCACATACCCAAGGAGCTTTACGGCAGCCATAAGCTCAACGACCTCTGCGCCGGGCTGAAACTGCCCCTTGAGCACCACCACGATTCCCTGGACGATGCACTGGGCTGCGCCCTTATCATCGAAAATCTGGTGGACCGCTTCGGCGTAGGGCCGGAGGACATAAAGAAGTATCAATACAAGGGAATACAGCCCACCGTATCAAGGCAGGAGCGCAATATGGCCATACATGCCCTGTGGAACACCATGGAAAAATACGGAAGGCGCAGCGTGCTGTTTGCAGAGTATCACGAAGCGCTGGAGGACTGGACGCGCAAATACGACAAGTACCTCCGGGACCCGGACGTGCGCGCCTGCCGCAACCTGATCGAAGGGGCGCTGCAAAGGGGCGGCGTAACCGAGGAAGAATACCAGATCATAATGGGGCTTTGATATGCTGACGGAACAGGGCATAAAGCGCTATATCAAATCGGATATAGACATAATATTCCTTGAGGAATCCCCCTCAACCAACCTTGAGGCAAAGAGTATAGCGGCCACCGCAAGGGAGGGCACAGTAATATTCGCAAGGCGGCAGCTTTCCGGCCGCGGCCGCATCGGCAGGAGCTTCGAAAGCCCCGAGGGGGGCATATACATGACAATGCTGGTACGCCCCACAGACCCCGTTTGCCTGACCATGGCGGCGGCGGTAGCTGTGCGTAGGGCCATGGTTGACAAGCTGAACCTCGACCCCGCCATAAAGTGGGTGAACGACATATACTGTGAAGGTAAAAAGGTCTGCGGTATACTTGCCGAGGGCGCCCTTTGCAAAAATGAGCTGAGGTACGCGGCGGTGGGAGTGGGGCTTAACTACCAGAGCCCTGTATTTACCGGCGGCCTTTCAGCAAAGGCGGGCAGCCTGTATCCTGATTCCCAGCCTCCCGTATCCATAGACGAAATGGCGGCAGCCATGGCGGACCAGCTGTATAAGGCGCTGACAAACCCATCGGACCCTTCCATATACCGCGAATACCGTGCCAGCAGCATGCTTACCGGAAAACGGGTCGTGCTCATGCGGGAGGGTGAGCCCGAGGCCACAGCCATAGACGTCACCCCCGAGGGACACCTGATCGTCCGCTTTGACGACGGATGCACCGAGGAGCTTTACAGCGGCGAGGTGAGCGTCAGAGCCGCAGAATATCCGCATACCGTATAAAACGCAATACCGACAGCAGCAATTGCAATACTAAACCCTTCTTTTCGGTGATAACATGTTATAAAGACTGTTGTCATCGATTTTTTATAAAAGGAGAACTAAAATGGAATTGAAAAAGTCTACCGTATGGAAGAGTTACCGTTTCCCGCTCATACTGCTCTGCTCCATAGTACTGGGCTGTATAGCAGGCGCGCTGCTGGGCAATAAGGCGGGCGTGCTTGCTCCCCTTGGCGATATATTCGTAAACGCGATGTTCACGGTGGTGGTACCTATGGTATTCATCTCCATAGCCTCCGCCGTAGGCAATATGTCCAACATGAAGCGGCTGGGCAAAATACTGGGCTCCACTCTCGTCACATTCATCGTCACCGGCATAATCGCCGGCATCATAATGATAGCCGCTGTAAAGCTGTTTCCTCCCGTGCTTACCCCCTTTGAGGTAGCAGCCGAGGAAGTGGGCGAGCCCAAGACCGTGGGCGAGCTTATCGTCAGCTTCCTCACCGTGAGCGACTTCCCGCTGCTCTTCAGCCGCAGCAATATGCTGCCCCTTATAGTGGCCTCGATAATCTTCGGCTTTGGCGTATCCATCTGCGGCGGCCCGGAATGCGCCGTCGGAAAGCTGCTCAACAACCTTTCCGATATCATAATGAAGGTCGTAAGCATACTGATGTACTATGCTCCCATAGGTCTCTTCGCCTTCTTTGCCTCCCTCATAGGCGAGTTCGGCCCCACCCTCATAGGCAACTTCGGCCGCGCCATGCTGCTCTACTATCCTCTATGCGTTCTGTACTTCTTTATAGCCTTCCCCCTGTATGCCCGCTTCGCAGGGGGTAAGGGCGCCGCCAAAAAGCTTTTCCAGCACATACTCAAGCCCGCTGTCACATCCCTAGGCACCTGCAGCTCCATAGCCACCATACCCGCGAACATGGAGGCGGCGGAGGAGATAGGAATACCCCGTGACGTAAGCGACATAGTGCTGCCCCTTGGCGCTACCATGCACATGGACGGCTCGGTATTTTCCGCAATACTCAAGATAAGCTTCCTCTTCGGCTTCTTCGGAATGCCCTTTGACGGCATAGGCACCTATGTGACCGCCTTGATGATAGCCATATTCTCCGGAATAGCCATGTCCGGCGTGGCCGGCGGCGGCTTCGTAGGGGAGATGGTCATAGTATCCCTGTTCTTCCCCGAGCAGATGGGCATCGCCTTCCCCGTAATCGCCACCATCGGCGCGCTGGTGGATCCTCCCGCCACCTGCATAAATGCCTCCGGCGATACTGTGGCATCCATGATAGTTGCCCGCTTCGTCGAGGGCAAGGACTGGTTCCAGAAGAAGCAGAACGAAAGGGCTGAAAAGGCCGGGGCATAAGGCCCGCTTTGAAGCAATTGTCCTGCACGGCAAACACCGAATGTGAAATCATAGTCAAAAGCCCGGAGCACAATACTCACCGGGCTTTTTTTATGGTATAATGCTGACTGAAAAGTTTTTGAATTTTAATTCTGGAGGTATCATAAATGTCACAGCTTAAAGGCGCATGCATAATAGGCCAGTCCGGCGGCCCCACTTCTGTAATAAACGCCAGCGCTTACGGCGTTATCCGCACCGCGCTTGATTCAGGATTAATTAACAAGTTATACGGAGCGGCCCACGGCAAAAAGGTCGTGTTGGAAGACGTGCTATACTAGATGTGCTCTACGATATGGGCCAGGAGGACGCAAAGGAACTCGAATACCTGCTCTACACCCCATCCTCCGCTCTGGGCTCCTGCCGCTACAAGCTCAAGGACAGCGCCGAGGACGACTCTGATTACAAGCGCATTCTGGAGATATTCAAGAAGTACGACGTGCGCTACTTCTTCTACAACGGCGGCAACGACTCCATGGACACCTGCAACAAGATATCCAAATACATGCAGTCCGTGGGCTACGAGTGCCGCATAATGGGCGTGCCTAAGACAATAGACAACGACCTTTTCGGCACCGACCACTGCCCCGGCTATGCTTCCGCCGCCAAGTATGTGGCCACCACCTGCATGGAGATATACAGGGACGCCCGCGTTTACGACACCGGAATGGTATGCGTCATCGAGATAATGGGCCGCCACGCCGGCTGGCTCACCGCAGCCTCCTCCCTTGCCAATATAAGCGGCGAGGGTCCCGACCTCATCTACCTGCCGGAGCGTGACTTTGACCCTAATAAGTTCGTGGAGGACGTAAAGGCCGTATACGCCAGGAGCGGCAAGTGCATAGCCGCCGTATCCGAGGGTATACACGATTCCACCGGCAAGCTCATCGCAGAATACGGCGCGGAGAACGCCCCCGTGGACGCCTTCGGCCACAAACAGCTGGGCGGCCTGGCCTCCTACCTCGCCAACTACATCAAGGGCGCTATGGGCTGCAAGGTACGCGGCATAGAGTTCTCCCTGATGCAGCGCTGCGGCGCGCACCTGGCCTCCCTCACCGATATCCAAGAATCCTTCCTCTCCGGCAAGACCGCCGTACTGGAGGCCATATCCGGCACCACCGACAAGATGGTAGGCTTTGAACGCAAATACGATGAAAAGGGCAGCTACGTCTGCGGCATAAAGCTCATGGACCTTACCGACGTTGCCAACACCGAAAAGAAGGTTCCCCTTGAATGGATCAACCGCGAGGGCAACAACGTGAACAAGGAATTCATTGACTACGCCCTGCCCCTCATTCAGGGAACCCCAGATCGCCCCCTTGAAAACGGCCTGCCCCGCTTCGCAAGGCTGAAGAAAATTCAGGCGAAATAAAGCAATACAAAACAAAAGGC
>ENA-UONV01003724-UONV01003724.1-human-gut-metagenome-genome-assembly--contig:-CS4-NODE-3724-length-10079-cov-4.690642_pt1 | contig 10079 bp, 9 predicted proteins | sample MGYA00242461_ERZ724008 | MGnify/ENA metagenome assembly ERZ724008 | reverse complement strand
AAATCATCCATGCTGGTGCTATCGGAATATTTCACGAAAACAATCCGCCGGGCTATCGGATTCCGGTTATAGTCCAGACTCAGGTAAAGCCCTTTCAGCATAGACGGATAGTCGTACATGGGCAGTTGCAGATAGATGGTGAATAATGCAAGCTGCGGAGCCTCCCTTTCGTTGAAGATGATATATGCATTCTGATGATTATTTAATAACCCGATCCCCCGGTGCGTTGTGTTGTAAGCGCTCATATGAGTCACCTGTACATAGTCATTGTTTTCGGAGGCACTAATCAGATATGGTTCCATCTTTAGGCAATCGCTCGAAGACGAAAGACTATAACTTATATATATACCACTATAATTATACACTTCCTGTGCCGAATGATTCATCTCTTCGGTCAACATTCTGACGAATGGAATTTCCTTCTGGTTACCGGTTGTCACGGGTTCCAGTTCCAGCAACTGCTCTTTCATTTCAGTAAGGTTGCCGAGCAAACGTTTCTTCGAAACATTATTCACCTGAGACAGAGCATAGTCCAATGCTTCTTCTGCCGTCATTCCTTTCTTTACCGATCTTGCAAAGGTGGGCAGCACACTTGAATAGAGAGAAGACAGCACACTGGCAGGCATATTCGTTTTGTCAGCTATATCTTTCATTTTCACCCCTTTATTACGCAGATCTTCTATCCGCTTATATATCTCTAATAGTTCCTCCATATTTTGTAAGTGTTTTTGGTTTTTAATTTGCAAAGAACACCCACTTGTGTTATATTCCGATTGCATAAATGTTACATTAATGTTACTTTATTTTCTATCCGATAATTAAATGTATTAATAATAAATATTCATTTTTTCTGTAACATCACCCTTCTACTTTTGTCCTCGAAATCAAAAGAGAATAAAATGAAAACAATTACCGACATTAAAACGGAACTACTTTCAAACAAGAAAATATCCGATCTTGTATTCATACTTTGGGCAGGAGGTGCAGCGCTTCTTTCGTACTCCTTAGTATATGCGCTTCGCAAACCTTTCACCGCTGCCTCCTTCGATGGATTGGAGGCTTTCGGATTGGATTATAAAGTACTGGTTACCATCGTCCAGATTCTGGGCTACCTCATCGCCAAGTTTGTCGGTATCAAGTTGATCTCCGAATTAAAGAAGGAGCACCGCATGAAGTTCATCCTGGCTTCTATTCTGGTAGCGGAACTCTCCCTGGTTCTCTTCGGACTCTTGCCCGCTCCTTATAATATCTTCGCCATGTTCTTCAACGGTTTGTCACTGGGTTGCATGTGGGGCGTGATATTCAGCTTCATCGAAGGCAGACGCACCACCGATATTCTTGCCAGCCTTTTGGGTATCAGTATTGTCATCAGCTCCGGCGTGGCAAAATCTATCGGACTGTTCGTTATGAACACCCTGCATGTAGGAGAGTTCTGGATGCCCGCTCTCATCGGCGCTTTTGCCTTGCCATTACTTGCCTTGCTGGGTTACACCCTGAATCGCCTGCCACAACCCACCCAACAGGACATTGCCGAAAAGAGCCAGCGTGTCACTCTCAACGGAAAACAACGCAAAGAACTGTTCCGCAACTTCATGCCTGTATTGATCCTCCTGTTCGTAGCCAACCTGCTGTTGGTTATCCTTCGGGATATTAAAGAAGATTTCCTGGTGAAGATCATCGACATGAGCGAACATTCTTCCTGGCTGTTTGCACAAATAGACAGTGTTGTTACTCTTATCATCCTGGCACTTTTCGGAATGATGGTCTTTGTAAAGAGCAATATCAAAGTATTGGTCATCCTCCTGAGCATGGTGGTTGCCGGAACGGCTACCATGAGTTTCGTATCACTCAATTACGATACACTTCAACTCAGCACCGTGACTTGGTTGTTCATCCAGAGTCTGAGCCTTTACATTGCCTACCTTTGTTTTCAAAGCATATTTTTCGACCGCTTCATAGCATGCTTCAAGATAAAAGGGAATGTAGGATTCTTTATTGTGACGATTGATTTCATCGGATATACCGGCACCGTACTCGTCCTGATGTTCAAGGAATTCTTTAATACGGATATCAATTGGCTCGATTTTTACAACCAGATGTCCGGTTATGTAGGAATAATCTGTACCGTAGCATTCAGCTGTTCTATTGTCTATCTGGTGCAGAGACATAAGAAAGAAGAACTCCTGCGCACCGGGCGTGCGGTAGAAGAGAAACCGGAAATGCTGCAATCTGCATTTTCTGTGATGCCCAGCTAAAAAAGTAAGAGAAATAAGAACATCTTGTCGTAATAAGTAATAATTCAACAGATGAATAATTCAAATTTCGCAAATAGCCTAAAAGGCTTACAAAAGTAGATAACCCCCAATTTATTATTAAACAACTCATTATAAAATAACAAGTAAACATGAAAAGAATAGAATGTATCATTATGGACTGGGCAGGCTCTGCAGTCGATTACGGATGTTTCGCTCCGGTAGCCGCCTTCCTGAAAGCTTTCAATGAAATAGGCATCAACATCACGATGGAACAAGCCCGCCGCCCTATGGGAATGGCCAAGATAGACCACATTCGCGAACTGTTCAAGATGGACGGAGTAGGCGAGGAGTTTGAGAAACTCTATCACCGCCCCTGGAACGAACAGGACGTAATAGATATGAACGCCAAATTCGAGGAATACCTTTTTGCTTCCCTGGCAAACTACACCGACCCCATTCCCGGAGTCATCGAGACCCTGAATGAACTGAGAAAACAAGGCATCAAAATAGGTTCCACCACCGGCTACACCCAAGCCATGATGGACGTAGTGCTCCCCAATGCAGCCCGCAAAGGCTACACCACCGACAAGTGTGTCACTCCCAACAGCCTGCCTGCCGGACGTCCTCTTCCTTATATGATTTACCAAAACATGATCGATCTTGCCATCCCTTCAACAGACTGTGTTCTGAAGTACGGTGACACCATTGCCGACATCAAAGAGGGTATCAATGCCAAAGTCTGGACCGTCGGCGTCATACTCGGTAGTAACGAACTGGGACTAACCCAGGAGGAAGTAGAGCAAATATCTCCCGCAACGCTCGCTGCACGGAAAGCAGAAGTCAGACAGCGCATGCTTCTGGCAGGCGCCCACTACGTGGTGGACAGCATCGAAGAACTTCCCCAAATCATAGAACTTATCAATCATAAACTGAATACGAATCATTAATCCTTTTAAATATCAAACCAATATGAAACCCTATTTATTATTAACCCCCGGCCCATTAACCACGTCAGAAACCGTAAAAGAAGCCATGATGACCGATTGGTGCACATGGGACGCCGACTATAACGTACACATTGTAGAAGAAATCCGCAAATCCCTCGTTGCCCTTGCCACCACAGCCACCGATGAATACACTTCCGTACTCTTGCAGGGAAGCGGCACTTATTGCGTGGAAGCTGTTATCGGCAGTGTCATCACTCCCAAACACAAACTACTTATCCTCAGCAATGGCGCTTATGGCGACCGTATGGGCCACATTGCCGAATATCACGGCATCAACTACGATATGCTTGCTTTCGAAGAAACCGAACAGGTTTCCGTTGACTATGTAGACGATTACCTGTCCAACAATTCAGATATCACCCATGTAGCCGTAGTACATTGCGAAACCACTACCGGTATCCTGAACCCTCTCAAAGAAATTGCCCACATTGTGAAGCTCCACAACAAAAAGCTGATTGTAGATGCTATGAGCAGCTTCGGTGGCGTGCCTTTGGATATGTATGAATTAGGTATCGACTTCATGATCAGCAGTGCCAACAAATGCATTCAGGGTGTTCCCGGCTTCGGTTTTATCATAGCCCGCAAATCCGAACTGTTACACTGCAAAGGTGTTTCCCGTTCACTCTCACTCGATATTTACGACCAATGGGAGACGATGGAAAAGGGACATGGCAAATGGAGGTTTACTTCACCCACCCATGTAGTAAGAGCCTTCAAGCAGGCACTTGCCGAACTGGAAGAAGAGGGGGGAGTAGCCGCCCGCCACAAGAGATATTGCGAAAACCACCGCATATTGGTAGAAGGAATGCGCGCACTCGGCTTCAAAACCTTGCTGCCGGACGAATTCCAGTCGCCCATCATTACCTCTTTCCTTTACCCGAAAGCTGGTTTCGACTTCAACTCTTTCTACACCCAACTGAAAGAAAAAGGTTTCGTCATCTATCCGGGCAAGATATCCCAGGCAGATACTTTCCGCATCGGCAACATCGGAGATGTACATCCTGAAGATTTCGCACGTCTGATAGAAGTAGTCCAACAAACTTCTTACTAATGAATTACCTTTCTAAATCCTCCCTGTGCCTGCTGGCGGTCGTCACTTCTCTGACCGCCACAGCACAGGAAACTCTCTCCGACAAATTACAGTACAAAGTAACCGGCCGCATGCTTATGGATGGCGGTGTTTATCTCAGGAATGACAATCATTTCGGTAACGGTACGGAATTCAATGATCTGCGCGTAGGTATGAAGGCCACTTACCAGCGCTGGGACATGAAAGTGGAAATAGGTTATGTAGGCAGCAAGGTTTCTATCAAAGATGCTTTCGCCACTTACACTTCCGGTAAGCATATCATCCAGGTAGGGCAATTCTACGAACCTTTCACCATGGATATGCTTTGCAGCACTTTCGACCTACGTTTCCATCAGTCACCCGGCTCTGTGCTTGCCATGACCAACAGTCGGCGTCTGGGAGTTGCCTACACTTACAATGCCACGCATTATTATGCTTGCGGAGGATTGTTTACCGACAACGATATCAGTAACTTAAAGAATACCTCGCAAGGTTATGCCGTAGACGGACGTTTTGTTTACCGACCTGTAAATGAAACTGGAAAGCTATTGCATCTCGGTATTGCCGCTGTCTATCGCACTCCCGATGGTGCTTTGCCGGATGATGATAACAAGAATACCTTTATCTATAAATCTGCCGGAGTAAGTACTATCGACAATCGTAACCTGATTTATGCGGAAGTGGATAATGCCCGCCATCAAGTGAAGCTGGGTACTGAACTGCTGATCTATTACGGAAAATTCTTCCTCCAAAGCGAATATATCCGTACTCAGGTGAAACGCAGGAATGCCCTCGCCGACTATACCGGGCAGGGTGGATATGCGCAATGTTCATGGCTCCTGATAGGAGATACTTATGACTATGATGCAGCTCTGGCATGTCCTGCCCGTCCTATAGGTCGTGCGCTCGAACTCTGCGGACGTTTCAATATCGTAGATATGAACGACCGGACTGCGGAAGTATTAGGCGGAGCACAAAAGGATTTTTCTCTAGGATTGAATTACTACATAAACAAGCATATAGGGATTAAAGTAAACTACAGTTATGTAATCCCCGGAAAACACATTCGGGAGATAAGTGACAATAATTTCAGTGTATTGCAGGCAAGATTCCAGTTTATACTATAATATTTCTTTTCTTAAAGATTATATCATTTAACTCATAACCATGTTGAAAATAAAAGGTTATGGAAAATAATGCCTATCTTTGCAATGAACAAAGAATTAAGAAAGGAGATTTATATAATGACAACAATGGAATTAAAAACAAAAGTAGCTTCCCATCAATCAACATCTCCTTGTCAATATACCACAAAAGAATTGGAAGAACGTCTTACAGCCTCCATAAAGAGCTACCATCAAGGCAAATATTGCACAAGTGAGGAGTTGCGTAAACGTCATACAAATAGTCAGGATTGAACAGAAGCCTGAAATACTGAATCCTATTATATTATCATTTCCCACCTCCCTTTGCGAACAATCATACTTTTTTTATATTGTAGTTGAATACTAAATATGATAGAAGTATGAAACAGAAAAGTTTAACCGGCTTCATGAATGAAGTCATTGAAGATTTGTGCCAACAGGAACGCTTTGCCACGGCCCACATTTACACGTATGCCCTTCGGGCTTTTACCGAGTTTGTAGGTGGTGGCGAAATCTTCTTCGGTGGTCTCAACAAATCCTCGCTCCGTCGCTTCCAACGCCATCTGGAAGACCTGCTACGGAGCTACAACACCATCTCCACGTACATACGTGCGTTGCGGGCAGTGTATAACCGTGCGGTAGACCGCGAACTGATCTCCGGAGAGTTCCGCCTCTTTTCCGGACTGAAAACCGGAGTAACCTCCGAACGGAAACTGGCAGTGACAGCCTCACAGATGAACCGTTTGCTTAATCCTCCAACCACCTGCAACGAGTTGCCTAAGGAAGTCTGCCAGGCACAGGACAGCCTGAAACTGATGCTTTTACTACAAGGTATGCCCTACGCTGATCTGGCACACCTGCACAAGAAGGATATCCAAGGCGATCTCCTTACCTGCCGACGCTGCAAGACAGGTACTGAACTATGTGTGAAAGTAGTTCCGGAAGCCATGCGATTAATCAACCTCTACCGCAATCAAGATCCATCTTCACCCTATCTGCTCAATTTCCTGAGCGGCACTCTGAAAGGTGAAGCAGCTTTCAATGAATATGGCAGGAAACTACGGAACCTGAATTTCCAATTGACACGATTGTCTGAACTTTGTGAAGTGGGCGATATCAAAGTAAGCTCCTATACCGCCCGCCATACGTGGGCCACACTTGCCAAATACTGCCATGTGCCAGAAGAAATGATTTCGGAAGGATTAGGACATTCCTCGCTGGAAATTACCCGCACCTATCTGAAAAGCTTTGATGGGGACGAGTTAGCGAAAGCAAACCGAATGATAATTAATTACATTTACTCTGGAAAGAAAAAGCTATGGAGTAGGGCATGAAACAGCTGTTACTCCGTAAGTAACGGAACTGTTAATACGCGACAAAGATAGAGTAAATTTCGTAAAAACAAATTATAAACTTTAAAAAATGACAATATTTTAACTTTATACACGGCTTTAGTAGAAAAATATACCGACAGACAGACATATTACGGTCCTATCGACTATGAGAAAGCACACGATTCTCCTTCCCACGTTATACCCTTCAACATGGATATGTAATATCTTACGCTTTATTCCTGCATAAAATCCAATTCAAGGACCTGTCATGCTTCCATAACGCCTTACAGTATTCGTATTTGTGGGTTTCCGTTACTTACGGAGTAATACTATTCACACACCGTTACTTACGGAGTAACGGCAAAACTTTTTCTTATGCTGACACAACTGACACAGACAGCCATTGCCGTATTATACGACATATACACCGGCGGCCATCCTTATCGCACAACACAGTATCCTGTTGCGCCCCACTGTTTAACTGAGCTTTTAACCCGGTTGGAAACAGGTGGCTTGATCCGCCGTAAAAACGCCTCTGCTGATAATCTCCTCTCTTCGTATGAACTTGCCCGGCCTTATTCGGGCATCTCCCTGCTGGATGTCTTGGAAGTCCTTGACGAACATCTGAACTGCAATCATCCCACCCGTGAGGAGATGTATGCCCAATACCGTTCGGCTGCCAACCGCCTGGGAATCATCAACCATATGACACGCCTTTACTTATCTGAAATCAAACTCTTCGACCTGTAATGAAGCGCTTATTATACATATTCATCCATAGCCTCTGCTTCCCGCTGCTTGCAATAAGTTCTTTTATGGCAAATGCAGCTACAAGGGAAGTACGACCGGAGATCAGTACTACCGTATCAGTACTTGACAGCCTTTCCCGAACTCCTTTACTACTTCATTTCCGCCAGAACCGTTCGTTGGTGGAGTACGATTATATGGATAATCCACGCACGCTTGAATCCTTCTCTGTCCTGTTCGCTGACAGCCTTTCCGCCGTGTACGTTGATACCATCACTATCTTCTCTTACGCTTCTCCCGAAGGTGATGCCCGCCACAACTTGACTCTTGCCCGGCAGCGTGCCATCGCCGTGAAAGGATATTTACTCTGGAAATACCCCCATCTGGATCGTGAACGCCTGTTGATCGATCCGGTGGGTGAGGACTGGGGTAAACTGCGTGAACTGGTTGTTTCTGACGATTCCGTTCCCGACCGTGAGGATGTATTGTGTATTCTGGATGAGATACCTGATCGGGATCGCTGTAAAGTGTTACTGAAAAAACTGAACTGTGGGTATGCTTATCGCTATATCAGTAAGAAGCTGCTTCCGCAACTTCGCAATGCAGCGGTTTGTCTGGTGAAGCTGAAAGCGGTTCAACCGGATTTTGTAGCCGAACATGATTCGGTACTTAATCATGTGGATCAAAAGGAAAGTACGATACCTTACAGCCAGACCTGTCAACAGAGTATGCCTGACTGGCAGAGCACACCTGACCAATGCAGTCTGCCCCTTCTACAGTCTGCATCTTCTTCACCTGAACAGCGTCGTGCTTCCCGCCCCTTGTTCGCCTTGAAAACGAACCTACTGTTCGACCTTGCCATATCCCCGAACATTGAGCTGGAACTGCCTTTGGGAAGACGTGAGCGTTGGTCGCTGAATGTAGAATGGATATTTCCCTGGTGGCTCATCGATCATGACAAATACTGCCTCCAGCTTCTTTCCGGCGGACTGGAAGCCCGATACTGGCTGGGCAAACGCATGAACCGCCGTGCACTCACCGGACATTTCTTCGGTTTCTATGCAGGTGGCGGAAAATACGACCTGCAATGGGAAGAAAAAGGATACCAAGGCGAATTCTATATCGCCTCCGGCATCAGTTACGGTTATGCGCTTCCCATTGCCCGTAATTTGAACTTTGAGTTCTGCATCGGCATCGGCCTGCTGCAAACCAATTACAAACATTATCGCACCATCAACGACTACCACACACTGCTCTGGCAGAGCAACGGGAGTTATACCTGGTTTGGACCGACAAAGGCTAAAATATCCTTTGTGTGGGTACTGGGCCGAAAAGTGAAAGGAGGGGAGAGATGAATTTCAAATTAATAACATTCCTTCTCCTGCTGTTGGTGTTTTGCAGTTGCGAGCGCCGTGACATCACCTATTATATGGAGTCTGAAATATCCGTAACTGCCGATTGGAGCCGCGCAGGTCTGGAAGAAGAAAAAGAAGATGGTGCCACGCTGGTCATCTTCCCGCAAGATGGCAGCCAGCCCCGTGTGTTGCTGACAGGTGAACGTGAATATACCACTGTGCGCCTGCCCCTCGGCACTTACGACATTGTGCTTTTCAATCGTTCTTTCACCGATTTCAATAACCTCCTGTTCCGTGGACAGGATGCCGTGGAGTCTCTTGAAGCATACGCCAAAGAAGTAGTGACCCGTGCATCGACACGTGTCATTGTCTCTTCGCCCGACAAGCTGGCCGCCACCGCCATACGCCACTTTGAAGTGACGGATGACATGCTGGGCAATTACGCTCCTGCTGCATCGCGCGCCGTATGTCCCGCAGGTGCTTGCAAAATGCACTTTACGCCTATGCCACTCACCCGACGCATACAGGTGACATTGAACGTGAAAGGTCTGCAAAATGTGCGTGAAGTACGTTGCACACTGTATGGTGTACCTCTTTCGGTCTTCCTGCACGACGGCCATGCGGGTGAAGAACTGGGCGGACAGGAGTTCACCGTAGGAAGCCCGGCCTTCGATGAAGGTTCTTTCACGGACGGTACGATGAAAGGTACACTCGACGTATTCGGTTTCGACCGTTCACTTTCACATTCCATCCTGCTGAGGGCACTGTTGGTGGATGGTAAGACAGTGATAGAGCAAACATTGACGGATATAACCGTAGAAGAACAAATAGATGAGATTGGAAATATTACGCTGTACATAGAAGCCTCCGTCCCTAAAACCTTCCCGGATGTAAAACCCGAGGGCGGTTCCGATTCCGGATTCGATGTCGGTGTGGATGACTGGGAAGATGACCAACAGGTAGATATACCGGTATAGAAACTCTTTTTTATTAATTAAATATGTATCAAGTTATGAAAACGAAAAGTTTATTTTTTGTAGCGGCAACCGCCCTTATGGTGGCAGGATGCTCGCAAAATGAGGTTATGGAAACCAATCCGGATGCGAACCGCGCCATTGGTTTCGGAGTGTACACAGGTACACAGACAAAAGGTTTGGTTACGGACAA
>ENA-UONV01003716-UONV01003716.1-human-gut-metagenome-genome-assembly--contig:-CS4-NODE-3716-length-10091-cov-4.973495_pt1 | contig 10091 bp, 8 predicted proteins | sample MGYA00242461_ERZ724008 | MGnify/ENA metagenome assembly ERZ724008 | reverse complement strand
ACACATATAATTCAACACTTTTTCATGCGAACAAATCAGACCTGTTACACTTTTTTCAACGAATTCACCTATTTTACTACACTTTTTCAAGCGAATCATAAATATTCCACAAAAGATAGCTGGTCTTATGACCTATTTTCTACCATCCAACACCCTTCAAAGAATAAAAATCAACCGCAAACCGCTGAAATTCCAAGAAAAGCACTACCTTTGTATTCAACAAGCGTTCTGTAACATCCATGCGGAAATGCCCTATCATACAACATGTTGTATCTGATAGCGGACATTCCTCAAAAGGGCTGAAAGGAGGCGGTACAACACGTATATGCAAAACCATGAGATGCAACGGTTTGCATTTGCCCCTACATTCTGTGTACTTGTAAAAATAGAGGTTGTACCGATTAAAATGAATAGTCACTGATAATCAGTGATGTAAATATGCTGCATCGGAAAATAATAAAAACCTAGCGTAAAAGTCTCCAAAACATATAACACCATCAAGAAATAGCAATATGCCCATCATCGAAATATCATCACTATCCTACCCAGGAGTAGAAATCTTCAGTACTCTCACCGAAGCACAGTTACGCAATCGTATCGAACCATCCAAAGGTATTTTTATCACAGAAAGTCCTAAAGTTATTTCTGTGGCTATCAATGCAGGCTATGAACCTTTAGCTCTCTTATGTGAGCGAAAGCACATCACAGGTGATGCTGCAACTATCATTGAACGTTGTGGAAATATTCCGGTCTATACAGGTAAAAGAGAATTGCTTGCTACCTTGACCGGATACACTTTGACCCGTGGTGTTCTTTGCGCTATGCGTCGCCCTAAACCACATAACATCGAAGAAATATGTCGGGAAGCCCGCCGCATCGTGGTAATAGACGGCGTAGTTGATGCAACCAATATCGGAGCCATTTTCCGTTCTGCTGCTGCTCTTGGCATAGATGCTGTATTGCTCACTCCTACTTCCTGTGATCCGCTCAACCGTCGTGCAGTAAGAGTATCTATGGGGTCAGTCTTTCTGGTACCATGGACTTGGCTGGATACCACCTTTAGCAAACTTCATGATTTAGGATTCCGTACAGCAGCTATGGCACTAACAGATCATTCCATCTCCATCGATAACCCTCTTTTGGCAACCGAACCTAAATTAGCTATTATAATGGGAACTGAAGGAGACGGACTATCATACGAAACGATTGCCGAAGCCGACTATGTAGTACGCATCCCCATGTCACATGATGTCGACTCACTCAATGTGGCAGCAGCCGCTGCCGTAGCTTTTTGGCAACTCCGTGCACCGGATTCCAACAAGTAATAGTATAATTCTCATTTTCCTTCTATCGCAATCTTAATCACCCCTTCCAATCTATTTTCGAAAATATGATATGCCTCTTCAATCTTCCCCAAAGGAAACCGATGTGTAATAAGCGGCGTAGTATCTATCTCTCCTTCCTCAATCAAACGGAGTATTTCGGCGCAGTCGCATCCGTCAACCCCACCTGTTTTGATAGTCAGATTCTTACCATACATATCCGGTAAGGGAAGGAGCTGAGGTTTGTCATAAAGGGCTACTACAGTGACGACCGCATTAGGACGGGCACATTCCCATGCCATACGGAAAGTATCTTCAACCCCAGCCACTTCCAACACGACATCAGCACCGCCATGCTCACTGTTTCGAAGCACAAAATCTCTACAATTCTCCGGTATTGTCACCAGCACATCAGGATAATGCTCACGAATAAACCGAATCCTTTCAGAAGACTTTTCACAAACAATAATGCGTTTCGGTTTCTTCAACATCACACAAAGCAAAGTGCATATTCCGGTAGGTCCCGCCCCTATAATAAGTACAGTATCATCTTCAGAAATCTCCGAGATACGAGTCGCCCAAAAACCAGTTGCAAGCACATCGCCTACAAAAAGCGCCTGCTCATCACTCACCGAATCAGGAATACGGTTCAATCCCTGATCGGCATAAGGGACTCTGACATACTCCGCCTGTCCGCCATCAATACGGCATCCTAATGCCCAACCACCATTCACATTCGTACAGTTATTCACATATCCGTGTTGACAGAAAAAGCATTCGCCGCAAAAAGTCTCAACATTTACAGTAACCCTGTCACCCGGTTTGACCGAAATTACACTGCTCCCAACCTGTTCAACAACACCCACCATTTCGTGCCCGACCGTTATTCCGGGGACAGCACGCGGCACGCTACCATGTTTAATATGCAAATCACTGGTACAGATACTGCCAAGTGTTACACGAACAATAGCGTCGCGCGAATCTCTCAAATCGGGTGTTGGTTTGTCCAACAGCCCGAATCTTCCATGTTCGATATATGTATATGCAAGCATAGCATCCCTCCTTTATTATCAGTTCCTAATTTTTTTTTTGCGAATATAATCATAACGCACATAATAAAAGAACGATAACACAAAAAACACTACTCTTTATTGCTTGCATTCCACACCAGCAACGCCAATAACACGGACAGCAATGCCGCACCTATCCAGAACCAATTGATATAGGTAAAATCATAGACCTCCACACCATTAACAAACCGCTTATTACCTTCAATCAAGACACCACTCATCACATCCTGCAAACCGGCACCGATATAACTCGCAATACCCACTACACCCAAAGCCGCACCGGAAGCGTTACGGGGAGCAATATCCACGGCCATCAAGCCACCCAGAAAGCAAATCAGCACACCGATACCCAGACCGAAAAGAATCATAGACAAGGCATCCAACCAGAAATGCACTCCCGGAACAAGCAGGAAAAGACAAAGGGAAAAAACATTCATTAATCCGAAAATCAAGGCCGGAATATTACGACGCCCGCAGAAAAAACGGTCAGAGATAACTCCGGAAAACATCGTCCCCACAATGCCGCACACCGAACTGATGGAAATGATAAAGCTCGCGTCCAATGTGGAGTAACCTTTCTCAGCCTGAAGATAGAAAACGCCCCAGCTGTTAACCGCATAGCGGCTGATATACATGAAAGCACTGCTGAAAGCAAGTATCCAGATGGCAGGATTTCTCAAAACAGACTTCTGGGCACGGTTGAACTCGTCCGTTTCCACAGAATCCACCGCCTTTTTAACCGCAGGAGCATTGACAGCCGGAAGACCCTTGCTCTGGGGAGTGTCATGAAAGAAACGCCAGACAATCAAAGCGCCAATCAGACCCACAAGGCCGGCACCGAGAAAACCGTAACGCCATCCGAGTGCGCTGACAATGGAAGCGACGATGATAAAGGTCATTGCCTCACCGATATTATGGCTGGCACTCCAGAAGCCATAGAAAGAGCCACGCTCCTTGTCGGTAAACCAGCGGGACAGACCGACCACACAGGAAGCAGCTCCCATAGACTGAAACCAACCGCTGATACCCCAAAGTATGGCAAACAGGATGAAAGAGTGTACAAAGCCCAAACAAAGGTTCACCAATGCGGTCACCAGCAGACCGGTTGACATGAAGCGGTTGATATTGCTACGGTCCGCAAGGAAACCGTTCGTAAACTTACCGACAGCATAGGTAAAGAACAGGACGGCGCCAATGATACCCAGTTCGGTTTCCGAAAAGACACCTTCATCCACTATCGGTTTCTTCACGACGTTAAGGCTCAGACGGCAAACGTAATATATGCCATAACCCAATGTGGCGGCAAGAAAAGTAGACCATTGCAAACGCTTCAAGCGCCGTCTATCCTCAGGCCGGAAATCACTAGAAAGCGAGTTGGAGGACAAAGCTCCGCCGTTACAGGGTTTCGCTTGCGATACCCTGTAAAAATCAATAATAGACTTAAACATAACACTCAATCTTTATTCATGCAAATTCCTGCCTCTTAGATATTCCAGTAACAGGGCGGGACGGTCAGTCTGAATCAGGCGGGCTCCCTGACCGATTATCCATCCCCAGCTCTCATCCGGTTGACACAGTTCCACGGCACGGTCATCATCATGTCCGCCACAGAGTTCGGGCCAGAGGCTGTTGATAAAGATTTTTGCACCACTATCACGCACTTTCTTTATCAACCGCTGTACTTCGGAACCATCATTATTAAACACCAACTCAAAGGCTTTAGGGTTCATGTGAGTAAGATAGCTGTCAATAACGGCTTCCGCATCCGCCTTATGTAAATTCACCACAGGCATGAAAAGCATTTTATTCAGTACATCGCCATTCTCCGCCTTGACCTGTTCGTAAGGCAAACCGGCTTTCACGACGCACTGGTCCACCGTACCTGTTTTTTCAAGGATGGCGTAAGCATCTTTAAAATAATCATAACCCTTGTCCACGTTCACCATTATCTTACCTTTGCACAATGTCATCACCTCTTCAAAGGTAGGAATCTGATGACGAGTTTTACAACCGGCACCGTTCTTCAGTCTCAACATTTGTAATTCTGCCAATGTATAATCCTCAGGACGCCCTTTCCCGTTCATGGTACGATTAATCAGCTTATCATGCATCAAGACAAGATGCCCGTCCTTTGTTTTTTTCAAATCAATTTCTACCATATCCACTCCCATATCAATGCAGTTCTGAATTCCTTGCAAAGAGTTTTCAGGAGCATTACGCCAATCCCCACGATGAGCAACAACTAAAAGTTGAGATAGATTGTCATTCAAAAAAGTATTTCTAATTTCATCAGCTTTGTTCTGTCCCCAACATAACTGGGTGAAAACAAACAATAAGAAAAACCAATATAATCTTTTCATAATATGTTTCTTTTTAATAAGTTTACTGTACACCGCTTATTATCTTTTCAAAAGTTTCACGAATACGGGATGGAACAGGGCGTATTTTGTTATAATCGCAATCTTTCATTGCCTCATACATAAACACTCCTTGATATCCGTTACTCCGCAAATCTCTCATAAAGTTTTGCCAATCTATTTTCCCTTGAGTAGGAAGCCAATGACACTCATTCACCAAATCAAAATCCGAAGCATGAATTGTTCCTACATATTGACCTAATACCTCCATAAAATGCCTTGTGGAACCCTTCGTATAATGATTTGTATCAAAACATACTTTTACACCGGGAATATCATGAATGAGTTTTAACAATTCTTCAGGCGTATTTCCTAAGCAAGTACGTGGCAAGTTTTCAATACACAGCTGTGCTCCTATACGGTCGGCATATGGTTTAAGATAAATAATAGAATGCCGTGCATTTTTTATACGTTGTGCACGAATACTATCCGCTATCGGTTCTGAACTGGGATGTAAAACTAATCGTGCAGGTTTAAAATGCCTGCATTGTTCTATCATCCGTGCCATAAAACGAACATTCTCTTCACGGAGCGAATCATCCAAAACCGAAATATCCAATACCCGTGAAAAAGGTAAGTGAACGGACCACACCTGCATACCTGCGCTATCTATTTTACTCTTCATCATTTTAATACGAGGTATTACTTCTTCCGCCGGAACACCCCGATAACACTGATTAAAAGCTACTTCTACATAATGAACACCCTGTTCTTTTGCTTTCTTGAAGTCTGCTGCCACCGGATTTTTCCAAATGGCAGTGGTTGTCCCCACCTCATACTGTTGCGCATGGCAAATGAATGAGAATGTAGACAACACTGTCATAAGTATATACTTTCTCATTAGTTCAATATTCCGTTCTTCCAAACCAGTTTTTCCCCCCACATAGGCACATACGTCTGTTCACAGTTTATCTTTGAGGCGCGTTCCAAAGCCATTTCAACAGACCATCTGGACGAATCGGTATCTGCATGGGCAAGTTCCAGTATATGAGACAATAATACATAATCAGGAAGCGTCTGTCCCAAACCTGTACCAATAATATTATTTTCGGTCAAGGCATTCGGTGCATAACGTGGAATCAGGACATTCACATGAGATGCAATATTAGTAAATTGTTCCGGTTTAAAATTTGAATCCCCCGTATGTATCAAAGTAAAGTTACCGGTGTCTTCACCACAATCTATATAGAATACTGTTACGAAATTGGATAACCCGGAATTATTATGATCGGTTATGCTGGTGTGAATAGCAAAATTACCGATTGTATAGTCCGTCGGAGTTTTAGAGGTATATTCATACGACTCATCTTGCAGATAGTTCGAAAGAACCGGTTTGCCAAGGTCAAACATCGCTTGAATCAGTTCCTTATTATAATGATCGGCATGATTATGAGTCACACATAAAAAATCAATATAAGGAGCCAACTCTTTTGCCCAACGATGAGAAATATCTATGGCGAAACAACCCGATGACGTTTTTATCACATATCCCATATTGTACAGTTGCCACAATTCAACGGTTCCTTCTTCTACTGAAGAATTTTTAATATCCTCCAAAACACGATCAAATGCACTACGATAATATATTAATATAGGGTCTGCTTTCTCCATATTTTCACTAGTCTGATCATATCCGCTCAGAAAAGTTGAAAAGTAATCACTTAAACAATTATCTGCATATCCTTGTATTTTAGTTAAAGCTCCGGTTCGTTTTGCGTCAAGAGTAAGTGGAGACGTGCTCCACAATTCTTGTACTGTAACATTGACTTCTTCCGAGAGGTCATCAAGAATTCCTTCATATCCTGTCGTTATGTCATCATTATCATTACTGCAACTCATGAGCCCTACCGCCAATAAGCAGGTAAGGAAATATTTTATTTTTCTTATATTGTCCATAAACTTTCTATATCTTTAAAATTCATATTTACTTCTGACGGTTGGTACCTTGCAGGTCACCGCCACGCATACTCCAGGAGGATGCTTCAAAGACCTTATCAATAGCCAAAGCCTTAATAGATCCGATGTTTCCTTTGATAGTACCACAATAAAGACGTTTATCCGGCCCAATCGTAACACCTGCCATGACTTGTCCAACATTAGGTATCATACTATTGACTTCTCCATCAATAGTATTCAATCCAAATACTGCAAATCCTTTTTGAGTTCCCATATAAAGTACACCATCATCACTTAAAGCAAGACCATTATAAATTAAATTATAAGTTGTTGTTAATCCCTTCGTCCATTTTTTATTTCCATTAGTCGGATCTACTGCATATACATTAGCAGATTTTTTTTCTGTAAAATATATAACCCCATCTTTGTCCACTACAGGAAAGTAACTATCATCGGTAGAAACAGGACAACTCCATTCTCTTGCTCCTGTATCCATATTGATCGATATCAATCCACCTTTACTTTTCAACGCTGCATACAAATGTTTTCCATTCAAAGCAAACGCACCAGTTTCCGTAACTTTCGTTTCTTCTGATGTTTCCCAACGCTTTTCTCCCTCCGAAGTATAAGAGTAAATTTTCGCATTGGTACCCGCATAAACATTCCCAGCTTTATCGACAGCAACTGCACTTCCTATCCCGCTTTTATCTAATTCCTCGGCCCATTCTGTCTCTCCATTTGCTGCATTAAGAGCATATAATGTAGCCTTATTAGTGAGACAATAAAGTTTACTCCCATCTATTGATAATGCAGGAAAAGCATCAATTCCGGCATCTAATTTTACAGACCAAAGTTTAGTACCATCAGGTTTAATGGCATATACATTATCTTTAGAATTGTTGCCTACACATTGATAGATAATCCCATCATCTCCAACCAATGCGCCACCACCACCTTTATTATTGGAATAATCAATTGCAAATACCCATTTAATAACTCCACTGGTAACATCAATGGCAAATAGATGTCCGGACGAATCTTTCACAGTAGTTGGAATATACATTGTTTTACCATCTAATGAAAATACCGGATTAGACGCTTTTACATCACCATTATAATTTGCAAATTTCAAGTCTACCGAATCCCATTTATAATCTACTATTATAACTTTCAGGCTTCCTGCATCAACAGTACCGTTCGTGTAAGTCACTGTCACGGAAACGACATACTCATCAATAGCTCCATACGCATGCTTTGGACTTAGTTCCACAGATGTCGTTCCATCACCAAAATCCCAATTTACAGACTGTACATCACCTCCCATAAAAAACATATCATTCAATGTAAATGTCACAGGCTCCCAAAGTGTCAGTTCCGTCTTTTCAGACTGATCAACCAAAATAGGAGAAACCTTTCCCGGAGTAGCCGAAACCTCAACAGGTTCAGAGTTTCCCGTAGGATAAGAAGCTACCATACTAAAAGTATATTCCATATCATTAGTCAATCCTTCAATGATATAAGACTCCAATGAAGTATCATCCAATGTTATTACCTTACCACTCGGGCTCACAGTTATCTGATAGTTCGTAAAACGTTCACTATTAGGTTTTGTCCAATTCAACCGCACCCGCTCATTACCAGCAGTAGCCGTTAAGTCCGTAACAGGATAACGTGCATTCTTGGGAGTACAATTTACAGACGTTTTACCGGCCGGCCCACCTGCATAACGAGGTTGTACGGAAAAACCATAAGTCATGTCATTCACCAAATTCTCTACAACTACACTTTTCTTGTCAGCTTCTACTGTCATCTGTCCGCCATCAGCCTCAGCGGCTCCGGTAGTCCAGATAACCAGATATTCGGATGGGTGAGCGTTTTCATAGTCTTCCCAGGTCAGAGTTACATTCATATCTCCGGCGCTTGCCTCTAAAGATTTCAATTCATACAAATCAAAATTAGCCTTCGGCAGCTCTTCTTCACATGCAGTAAAAACTGCCGCAAAGACAAAAAATAAACTATATATTACTTTTTTCATTGTCTGTTTCTTTAAGTTTAACAAGGAATCAATATCCGGGATTTTGCCATAGAAGTTTCTCATTATTGGTACGTTCCAGTTCCGTTTTGGGAATAGGATACAGGAATTGGTAATCTTGAATTTCATGTCCTTCCGCTTTCATGGCCTCTTTAGCGCCCCCCATTCGTACAAGGTCAAACCATCGATGTCCTTCGTAGGGGAACTCGCGCTGACGCTCCAACATAATCGCCTTGCGAAAACTATCCTTATCAGGAAGCTCTGCAATCTGTATGGCAGAGCTGCATGAACGTGTATGAACCGCATTCAAAGCATTCATGGCAACAGAGGTCTGCGAGTTGCTATACTCTATTTCGTTTAGAGCCTCGGCATACATAAGCAGTACATCGGCATAGCGCAAAACAATCTGGTCATTACCCACCGTATTATAAGTGGCGCTCTTGACATCCTTGAATTTTTTCAACACAAAGACCTTGCTTTCCACTTGTGTATATTCTATCAGTTCCTTGCGTTTATCATCAGCGTCCGAATAACACTTTTTCAATGCTTCCGTCTGGTTGGTATCATCGCTCAAATTGGTTATGGAGAACCAATAGCCATGCCCCTCACCCTCTATATCCTTATTGAAACGAACTGCAAAAATGACCTCATTATTCATTTCATTATCCACATCGAATACCTTGTCCGGAGAAGACATCAAACTATATTTACCTATAATCTGAGACAGAACATCCCTCGCTTCCTCCCACTTATGGAAAGTTAGATACACCTTACCCAACAGCGCTTTGGCGGCTCCCGAAGTTATACGCCCTACTTCGGTACCTGTGTACGACTGAGGCAACATATTATTTTCTATTATCTGCTTCAAATCACCTGTCAGAAAATCATAAACCTGTTGTTCCGAACTGCGTCCGATCGCCAGCGCTTCAGAAACGGTTACGACTTTATCAGTCATAGGTACTCCTCCCCATAAACGGTACATATTAAAATACGTCAGGGCACGGATAAACAAGGCTTCAGCTTTATACTGCTTTTTCAACGCTTCATCGAAATCCGCTCCATCTATTTTATCCAGCACCAGATTACAACGGTACACACCATTATTAAAATTAGCCCATGCATCCTGCAAGATACCATTCGACGGTTTATCGGAAAACTGGTCTATATCATACCGGTCTTGCGTTCCGGTAGTGGGAGCGCTCAAATACAGATTATCACTCCGATATTCACAGCACTCGGTAAAATAGCTTACCTGCGTCTGCAACTTTGAATAACAACCTATAACCGCTACATTAAAATCCTCGGCCGTCTTATATATCTTATCCGTAGGTACACTACTGCTCGGTTCCAAATC
>ENA-UONV01003707-UONV01003707.1-human-gut-metagenome-genome-assembly--contig:-CS4-NODE-3707-length-10116-cov-3.660571_pt1 | contig 10116 bp, 9 predicted proteins | sample MGYA00242461_ERZ724008 | MGnify/ENA metagenome assembly ERZ724008 | reverse complement strand
GCTGCCACCCCGGAGACTGCCACTACACTTCCGGCAACTACTTTGCAAGAAGAAGAATGACCCTGCTGTTCTCCATGCTCGACTTCATGGGCATCGAGAAGGAAAGAACCCGTGTTGAATGGGTATCCGCTGCAGAGGGTGCAAAGTTCGCCGCTACAATGAACGAGTTCGTTGAGACTGTTACCAAGCTCGGCGAAAACAAGAGATTGGAGGATCTGAGATGCAAGAAGCAGTAATCAAGCGCGCTAAAGAGCTTCTGGCAGACGGCACTGTTAACCGTGTTGTAGGCTGGAAAGCAGGCGAATTTGCTTACGATACAACCCCTGCCGTTTTCACATCGGCTGAGGAGCTGGACGCAGGCTTCATTTACAACGATTTCTGTGCGCCTAACCTTTCAAAGTACCTGGTAAAGGAATCCCGCAAGGAGGGCAAGCTCCTGGTATTCCTCAAGCCCTGCGATACATACAGCTTCAATCAGCTCCTTAAAGAGCACAGGATCCTCCGTGACAACGTTTATATCATCGGCGTTGAGTGCACAGGCAAGGTTGACGCTGATACCGTTAAGTCCAAGGGTATCAAGGGTATCACAGGCATGGAGAGCGACGGCGAGACCGTTACTATCCACACTCTTTACGGCGACAAGACAATGCCCAAGACCGAAACTCTCGGCGACAAGTGCAAGACCTGCAAGAGCAAGAAGCACGTTATTTTCGATGAGATGATCGGAAACGACGGCGAAGTAAATACCGACGGCGCACGCTTTGAGCTTGTTGAAAAGCTGGAAGCAATGACTCCCGACGAGCGCTACAACTTCTGGAGAGGCGAGCTTTCCAAGTGCATCCGCTGCAACGCATGCAGAAATGTATGTCCTGCCTGCACCTGTGAAAACTGCGTATTCGATAACCCCAACTCCGGTATCGCTCAGAGAGCCGCTACCGACTCCTTCGAGGAGAATATGTTCCACCTTATCCGTTCCTTCCACGTTGCGGGCAGATGCACAGACTGCGGCGAATGTACAAGAGTTTGTCCTCAGAACATTCCCCTGCACCTCATCAACCGCAAGTATATCAAGGATATCAACGAATTCTACGGCGATTATCAGGCAGGTTCGGATCTTGAGACCCGTGCTCCTCTTAACGCTTACACATTCGGCGACTGCGAACCCAACATTGTATATAAAAGAGGAGGTAACGAATAATGTTCAAGCTTCCTATAGATAAACTTGACGCACTTTTTGCGGCTGTGGCTTCCGCAAGCACACTTTATCTCCCCGTTGACGGCAATGACGGCAGGGCAAGCTACAAGAAATGGTCCGAGGGCACAAAGATGAGCAAGGCTCTCAACACCGTAAGAAGTGCCAAGGATTTCTTCTTCCCCCAGACCCAGAACCTCTGCGACTTCAATGTCAAGGGTCAGAACATCGAGATCATCGACAACAGAACCGAGAGCGAGGATTTCGTAGTATTCGGCGTTCGTGCCTGCGATGCAAGAAGCTTCACCATTCTGGACAAGGTTTTCCTTGCAGACCCTGTTGACAGCTACTATGCTACCCGCCGTGAGCACGGAACCATTGTTACAATGGCTTGCACCGAGCCTGAGGAAAACTGCTTCTGCGGCGTGTTTGGCATCGACGCTGCTGCTCCCGAGGGAGACGCTGCCTGCTGGACCACTGAGAACGCTGTTTACATTCAGGCAAACACCGAAAAGGGCGAGAAGTTCATCGAGTCCGTAAAGTCCCTCCTTACCGAGTGCGGTAGCGAGGCTGTTGACGCTCAGAAGGCTGAGACAAAGAAGATCCTCGAAAAGCTCCCCTTCGCAAATGTTTCCACTGATTATTTCAGAAAGAACACTCTTCTCGATATCTTCAATTCCGATAAGTGGGCAAAGCTTTCCGAGTCCTGCCTTGGCTGCGGAACCTGCACATTCGTTTGCCCCACCTGCCAGTGCTACGATATCAAGGACTATGACACAGGCCACGGTATCAAGCGCTACAGAACCTGGGACAGCTGTATGTACTCCGACTTCACAAAGATGGCTGCCGCCAACTCCAGAAATACCCAGCTCCAGCGTTTCAGACAGCGCTTCATGCACAAGCTGGTTTATTTCCCCGACAACAACAACGGCGAGTTCGGCTGCGTAGGCTGCGGACGCTGCCTGTCCAGATGCCCCATTTCCATGAATATCATTAAGGTCATCAAGAATTTCGGAGAGGAGTAATAAAATAATGCTGAATGAAACTTTGATCCCCAGAATCGGCGTTGTTACTGATATCCGTCAGGATACTCCCGACGTCAAGACATTCAGAGTTGTCGGCACAGACGGAAAGAAGCTCTTTGAGCATATCCCCGGTCAGTGTGCGATGCTCTCTGTTCCCGGTGTAGGCGAGGGTATGTTCTCCATCACCTCCTCCCCCACCAACGAAGAATATATGGAATTTTCCATCAAGAAGTGCGGCTGCCTTACATCATGGCTCCACATGATGGACGTTGGCCAGCAGATCACAGTAAGAGGCCCCTACGGAAACGGCTTCCCTGTTGAGACTGATTTCAAGGGCAAGAACCTTCTGTTCATCGCAGGCGGTATCGGTCTTGCTCCTCTGCGCTCCGTTATCAACTATGTACGTGACAAGCGTGAGAATTACGGCACCGTTCAGATCATCTACGGTTCCCGTTCCAAGGACGACCTGGTAGATTATCAGGAGATCATCAACGAGTGGATGGCTGACGACGGCATCGAAGTCAACCTCACCATCGACCGTGAGCAGGAAGGCTGGGACGGCCACGTTGGATTCGTTCCCAACTACGTTAAGGAGCTTAACCCCGACATCACAAAGACTGTTGTAATGTGTGGACCTCCTATCATGATCAAGTTCACACTCGGCGGTCTGAAGGAACTGGGCTTCAACGAGACCCAGGTATTCACTACCATGGAGCTGAGAATGAAGTGTGCGATCGGCAAGTGCGGCAGATGCAACATCGGCAACAAGTATGTCTGCAAGGACGGCCCCGTATTCAGATTTGACCAGCTCAGCGAGCTGCCTAACGAATATTGATTAAGGAGTGAATTTCAAGATGGAAAAAATGGTAAACATCTATCTGTTCGGCAAGCAGTACACAGTTCCTGCAAGCCTTACAATCATGAAGGCTATGGAATATGCCGGATATCAGCTTATCAGAGGCTGCGGATGCAGAAACGGCTTCTGCGGCGCTTGTGCAACTATCTACAGAGTAAAGGGCGATCCCGAGCTCAAGACCTGTCTCGCATGTCAGACCCAGGTTCAGGAAAATATGTACATCGCTACCCTGCCTTTCTTCCCCCTCGTAAAGCAGATCTACGATATAAACAATATCCCTACCACACAGGCTGTTATGATGCAGCTTTATCCTGAGATCTACAGCTGCGTAGGCTGCAATGCCTGCACAAAGGCTTGTACTCAGAAGCTCAACGTTATGCAGTACATCGCATACGCTCAGAGAGGCGATTTCGCTAAGTGCGCAGAAGAGTCCTTTGACTGCGTAATGTGCGGCGTTTGCTCCTCCAGATGCCCCGCAGGCATCTCTCATCCTCAGGTCGGAATGCTTGCAAGAAGAATCAACGGCAAGTACCTTATGCCCAAGTCCCAGCACCTTGAGGACAGAGTTAAGGAGATCCATAACGGTGATTTCAAGGAATTCCTTGACACTCTTATGGCTGAATCTGATGAGCAGCTTCAGGAACGCTACAATAACAGAGATATTGAAAAGTAAGGGAGGCGCCGTAAATGTACACTAATGAAGAAATGCTTGCCTCTATTAAGAAGGTTGAAGCAAACAGAGCTGCAAACGCAGCATATGAGCCTGCAAGAATGACCGCTGAGCAGAAGGACGAGGTCCTCAAGACCTACCACCCCGACTACATCGAGTCTCAGTTCGAGGATCTTAAGATCGGCCCCAACAAGGGCGAGAAGGTTCCTCACGAGCTGGCTGCTCTTCTCCAGGCTAACAGCCGTATCGATCCCTCCAAGATCGACCTTGAGCACCCCAAGTACGATGTTGACGTTCTCATCATCGGCGGCGGCGGAGCAGGTTCTTCCGCAGCTATCGAGGCTCACAACGGCGGCGCTAACGTAATGATCGTTACAAAGCTCCGTATCGGCGATGCTAACACAATGATGGCTGAGGGCGGTATCCAGGCTGCTGATAAGCCCAACGATTCCCCTGCTATCCACTACATCGACGCTTACGGCGGAGGTCACTTCAAGGGCAAGCATGAGCTGGTTTACAAGCTCGTTAATGAAGCTCCCGACGCTATCAAGTGGCTCAATGAGCTGGGCGTTGAATTCGATAAGGCTCCCGACGGAACCATGATTACCACCCACGGCGGCGGAACCTCCAGAAAGAGAATGCACGCCTGCAAGGACTACTCCGGCGCAGAGATCATGAAGACTCTCCGTGACGAAGTTCTCAACAGACAGATCCCCGTTGTTGACTTTACCGCTGCTATCGAGATAATCCTCGACGATCAGGGCAAGGCAGCAGGTGCTTCCCCACCTCCAACCACTACGGCGCAACCGCAGACGGACTTGTTCTTGCATACCGTGCAGGCGCTAAGCTCCTCTACGCTGATTCTCTCCAGTACCACCCCACAGGCGCAGCATTCCCCGAGCAGATCTTCGGTGCTCTCGTAACTGAGAAGGTTCGTTCCCTCGGTGCAAAGCTCGTTAACGTTGACGGTGAAGTATTCATGCACCCCCTGGAGACCCGTGATATCTGCGCATCCTCTATCATCAGAGAGTGCAAGGCAAGACACAAGGGCATCAGCACAGGCGACGGTGAAGGCGTATGGCTCGATACTCCTATGATCGAACTCAAGAACGGCGAGGGCACTATCGAAAAGAGAATCCCCGCAATGCTCAGAATGTTCATGGAGTACGGCATTGATATCCGTAAGGAACCCATCATCGTATATCCTACCCTCCACTACCAGAACGGCGGTATCGACATCACCGATGACGGCATGAGCGGCATTGAGAACCTCTACGTTGCAGGTGAGGCTGTAGGCGGTATCCACGGCAGAAACAGACTTATGGGCAACTCCCTCTTGGACGTTATCGTATTCGGCAGAAACGCAGGTAGAAGCGTTGCTGCTAAGTACAAGAACGTTACAGTTGGCAAGCTCACACTTGACCACGTAAACAAGTTCGCTGAGGAAATGAAGGAAGCAGGCATCGTTACCGATGTTGTTTCTCCTAAGCTTCTCCCCGACTACGCAAGAAGAGCTAACTGATAAGTAAATTTTCTGTTAAAAAATAGTTTTTTGACTATGATTTTCCGAAAATTTGTAGTATAATTTTAAAGGCACTTTCAAACCCCTGCAATTTTTGCGGGGGTTTGTAATGTGTTGTGTGTTTTTTTTCGGGATAGTCCGATTTAGGCATGATTTCCTGCTTTTCTATCGTGTTTTAATCGGAATGTCCTCAATATTATGTTTGGAGGTCAAACCCTATGAGTTTATTCGGCGGCGTGATATCCATTAGAGGTATCACATTCCTGATGTTCATCATCTTTATCGTCGCAGGTCTGGGCTATCTTCTTGGCCGTGTAACGATAAAGGGCGTTTCTCTCGGAACAGCAGGTGTATTCATCGTAGCTCTTCTCATCGGCGCATTCTGCTTTGCAAGTGAAGGAAGCAATCTGGTAACAACATTTGCGCTCAATAACGGAGAGCCTGCGGAGTTCTCAAAGAACTTCCTCAAGATCATCGAAAATCTCGGACTTATCATGTTTGTTACATCAGTTGGCTTTATCGCAGGCCCCAACTTCTTCTCAAGCTTAAAGAAGAACTTCAAGTCCTATGCGCTTCTCTCGCTCGTAATCATCATACTGGGCGGTCTCACAGCGCTTTTCTGCATCAAGGTCCTTGACTGCGGCACTGCAATGGCAGTAGGTCTGCTTTCCGGTGCACTTACCTCCACACCCGCATTCTCCGCCGCAAAGGATACTCTCAGCTCGGTTTACAGCGAAACTCCCGATGCAATATCCGCTTTTGAGGATATCGTAACAGTAGGTCACGGTATCGCTTACCTCTTCGGCGTTGTAGGCGTTGTTCTCTTTGTTCAGATCGTTCCCAAGCTCCTCAAGGCTGACATTGACGAGGAAAGAGCAAAGATCGCATCTGTAAGCACAGGCAAGTCCAGAAATGAAAGCAAGAAGCTTTTCGATATCGACAACTTCGGTCTTGCAGCATTTGCTATCGCAGTTGTTATCGGTATTTTCGTAGGCGGCATCAAGATCCCTATGGGTCAGTCCACCTTCTCTCTGGGAACCACAGGCGGCTGCCTGCTTTCCGCACTTGTTATCGCTCACTTCGGTCACTTCGGCCCTCTCTCAATGAAGCCTGAAAAGCGTATGCTTGAGATCTTCCGTGAATTCGGTCTTATGGCGTTCCTTATCGGCGCAGGTATCCCCGGCGGCGCAAGCTTTGTAAAGTACTTCCAGCCCATCTACTTCTTGGAGGGTGCGCTCATGACTATCGTTCCCATGGTAGTCGGCTTTATTATTGCAAAGTACGTTATCAAGCTTCCCCTCTTCAACAATCTGGGCGGTATCACAGGCGGTATGACTTCTACCCCTGCACTCGGAACCCTTATCAATGTTGCAAAGACCGATGATGTAGCTTCCGCATATGCAGCTGCATATCCCATCGCTCTTATCGCAGTTGTTCTGGTTTCCCAGTTTATCATCGTACTGTTCCCCGATCAGCTTTCCGTAATAGGAATGTAATTTTATAACACAAAACAAGGCGTCTGTGCTGCTATGCAGTGCAGGCGCTTTTTTTATGAAAAAATTGCCTGATGAATAATACTTCCTGCAAAATTTATACTATTCATAAAAGTAAATTGAAAGGATATGCTTTTATGAATACAAGAAAAATACTGCTTTGCGTGACAGCTTTGTCAATGCTTTCCTCAACACTGACAGCCTGCGGACAGAAAAATGACAACGCCGCAGATAACAATACTGTGGGTCAGTCCGACACCGCAAAGAAAACCACAATAAGATTTCTGAACTTCAAGCCCGAGGTCGCCTCAGTTTATGACGAGGTAGCCGCAAAATACAAGGAAGAAACAGGCAACACTCTTATCGTGGAAACTGCTGCAAACAATACCTATGAGCAGACCCTCAGCGCAAAAATGTCCACATCGGAAGCACCCACCATATTCCAGATAAACGGCCCCAGAGGATACGCAAACTGGCGTGACTACTGCCTTGACCTGACCGACAGCGACATCTACAAGCACCTTACCGATAAGACCGCAGCCGTTTCAACCAACGGCATGGCATACGGTATCCCCTACACCGTGGAGGGCTACGGCATAATTTACAATGACGAGATAATTGAACGGTACTTTGCCCTTGACAGCCGAACCACCGACTTTGTTTCCATGGATGAGGTAAACTCCTTTGATAAGCTCAAAATGCTGGTGGAGGATATGCAGGCAAATGCCGACGCTCTGGGAATAAAGGGCGTGTTTGCAGCAACCTCTCTTAAATCGGGCGATGACTGGCGCTGGACAACTCATCTGGCTAATGTGCCCATTGCCTATGAGTTTGAGAAAAACGACATCGACCTGACAGGCAGCGGTATCGGCAAAATAAACTTCGACTACAGCGATAATTTCAGAAACATCTTTGACCTTTATATCAACAACTCCACCGTTGACAGAAAAATGCTTGGCTCAAAGATAACCGATGAATCCATGGCGGAATTTGCCCTCGGTCAGTGCGCAATGGTGCAGAACGGCAGCTGGGCATGGTCGCAGATAAGCGGCATTCAGGGCAACGTTGTTTCGGAAGATAACATCAAAATGCTGCCTATCTATACAGGCATCGAGGGCGAGGAAGAGCAGGGACTTTGCATCGGTACGGAAAATTACCTCTGCATCAATTCCACTGCAAAGCCCGAGGAGCAGCAGGCGGCAAAGGATTTCCTTTTCTGGCTCTATTCCAGCAAAACAGGCAAGGATTTTGCAGTAAACAAGCTGGGCTTTATCGCTCCCTTTGACACATTCACAGATGATGAAAAGCCAGCCGACCCTCTCAGCCGTGAGGTGCTCAGGTGGATGGACAAGGAGAATATCCGCAGCATTCCCTGGAGCTTCACCGTGTTCCCCAGCCAGACCTTCAAGGACGACTTCGGTGCGGCGCTTCTCCAGTATGCTCAGGGCAGCAGAGACTGGGAATATGTCCGTGAGACCGTGATAACCTCGTGGGAAAATGAAAGCTCGGCACTGAGCTGACACTTATCGACATTACCGAAAGGAGATTTTGCAATGAAGAAAAATCTTCCGAGATATTTTCCCCTGTTCGTCCTGCCGACCTTTTCGGCGTTTGTTATGGCATTCATTATCCCCTTTATCATGGGAATATGGTTGTCTTTCTGCAAATTTACCACTGTGAGCAACGCAAAATGGAGCGGACTTGACAACTACAGGAGGGCATTTTCCAACAGCGATTTCACAAACGCACTGTGGTTCACGGTAAAATTCACCGTCATATCGGTCATAACCGTAAATGTCTTTGCGTTCCTGCTGGCTCTGCTGCTGACCAAGGGCATAAAAGGCACAAACATTTTCCGAACAATATTTTTTATGCCGAACCTCATCGGCGGCATAGTGCTGGGATATATCTGGAACCTTATCATAAACGGCGTGCTGGCAATATTCGGCGTGGATATCACATTCAAAGCCGAATACGGCTTCTGGGGACTGGTTATACTCACGAACTGGCAGCTTATCGGCTATATGATGGTCATTTATATCGCAGGACTGCAGAATATCCCCCGTGACCTGAACGAAGCAGCTGAAATTGACGGTGCTTCCCACGGGCAGATACTGCGGAAAATAACCATTCCCATGGTGATGCCCTCTGTGACCATATGCACGTTCCTCACGCTGACAAACTCCTTCAAGCTTTTTGACCAGAACCTTGCCCTCACCGCAGGCGCTCCCGGACGTGAAACGGCAATGCTGGCGCTGGATATCTACAACACATTTTACGGCAGAACGGGCTGGCAGGGCGCAGGTCAGGCAAAGGCGGTCATTTTCTTTGCTATCACAGCCGTTATCGCCTTTGTGCAGCTTAAGATCACAAGCCGAAGGGAGGTGCAGTCATGAAAAAGAGCAGGGTGGGAACGTTCATTCTGCTGATATTTCTTTCCGCAGTTTTCCTGTTCCCTATCTTTGTGGTGTTCCTAAATTCGTTCAAGACCAAATTCAGCATCATGGGAAACCCCTTCAGCTTTCCTACTGCCGACACCTTTGCAGGGCTTGAAAACTACCGCACAGGCATACAAAGCGCAGGCATAATCGGTTCATTCGGCCGCTCGGTGTTCATCACAGTCCTGAGCGTGGCTGCAATTGTGTTTTTCACCTCCATGACCGCATGGTATCTGGAGCGGGAGCGCTCAAAGGTCAGCAGGATAATAAGCAGCCTGTTCATCTTTTCAATGATAGTACCGTTCCAGATGGTAATGTACACCATGACCTACGTTGTGACGAAAATACACTTCAATAATCCTTTGGGAATAATTATAGCGTATCTGGGCTTCGGTTCGGGGCTGTCGGTGTTTATGCTTTCGGGCTTCGTGAAAAGCATACCCTATGAGCTGGAGGAGGCCGCCGAGATAGACGGCTGCACCCCTGTTCAGACATTTTTCAGGATAGTTTTCCCTATCCTCAAGCCCACAGCCATAACCGTTGCCATTCTGAACGCCATGTGGATATGGAACGATTATCTGCTCCCCTACCTGATACTCGGCAGCAGATACAAGACCCTGCCTGTAGCAATACAGATAGCAATGCAGGGCGCATACGGCTCGGTCAACTGGGGTGGATTTATGGCAATGCTTGTGCTTGCCATTATACCAATAATAGTGTTTTACCTTTTCTGCCAGCGGTACATCATCGAGGGTGTTATCGCAGGGGCGGTAAAGGGATAAAAATTCAGCATCAAAGCAGGAAAAATATGCTTTGATGCTGTTTGCATTTGGATCAGGAAATCGCCTCATTGAGACACTAATATAAAAGTGTTATAATTTAAAGCGACAAATTAAAAAACTGAGAAAGTATAAAAGGCT
>ENA-UONV01003702-UONV01003702.1-human-gut-metagenome-genome-assembly--contig:-CS4-NODE-3702-length-10129-cov-5.548342_pt1 | contig 10129 bp, 6 predicted proteins | sample MGYA00242461_ERZ724008 | MGnify/ENA metagenome assembly ERZ724008 | reverse complement strand
ACCCCCGACCTGCTGATTACAAATCAGCTGCTCTACCAACTGAGCTACACCAGCAAGCGCTGCACCGGCAACGAGGATTATTGTAGCATACCTTAGGTGAAATGTCAATACCTTTTTTCAAAAAATTTTTTATTGCCATAAATGAATTTTTTTCATGCGAATCCTTCATTTTTTGTCCTGATCAGGGCTGAGGAAAGGCTAAAAACCCGACTTTTCCTAAAAAATTCGGGTAAATCTTGAAAAAATCAGGTCTGAATGATTCAAAAAGTGCAAAACTGAGTTGAATATTGCACTGGTTTTTATGGATAATGCCATAAATTCAGAATCCTATTGACTTTTTTTGAGCATAGTTTTATAATATAAGGGTCTAAAAAACATAAGTTGTGTTTCTCAATTTATGATTTTGGATATGCGAACGTACCGGACGGGCTTATATAATAGTATAACCTGTATAAACGGTGCCGAAGCATAAAATCGTGCTTTATGCACGCAAAATTTATTGGAGGTAATTAACATGAAAAAACTGCTTGCAATGCTTATAGCTGTGCTTATGGTAGTTTCTATGTTCGCTGCCTGCGGAACTAACGACGACAAGCCGGATGCTCCCGTAAACGACGATGCAAACGTCGATGCGAACAACCCTGATGATGCTGCCAACAACGACGGCGAAGCAGATACTGCAAACGTTGTAGCTCCTGCTGCTGATAAAGAATATGTTTATAAGGATTCTGTAAGCACTCTGGCTACAAACTGGAACCCTCATACATACCAGACCACTGATGACAGCTATCCTGCTGACTTCCTCAGAATGGGCTTCTACAACTTCGTATTCAACGACGCTATCAGCGCTCAGTACGCTATCAACGACGTTGAGGGCAAGGAAGACTTTACCGGTTACGCTATCGTTCCCGAAATGGCTGCTTCCGCTCCCGTTGACGTTACCGAGGCTGTAAAGGCTGAGCATCCTGAGTTCGGCATTCCCGAGTCTGCTGATTCCGGTTATGCATACACCATCGACCTCAACCCCGACGCTAAGTGGGAAGATGGCACACCCATCACCGCCGATGACTATGTATACTCCATGAAGAAGCTTCTTGATCCCGATCTCAAGAACTACAGAGCTACCGACTACTATTCTCAGAACTTTGTTATTGCCGGTGCTGAGGCTTATGCCAACAACGGCAAGACCTCTTACAAGGATTCTCTCGCAGCTTACGCTGTTGCAGACCTCGTAAAGGGTGCTGACGGTCAGTATGCTACTGCCGAAGGCGACAAGATGTACATCGGTCTTGACTTCAAGCTTGACTGGACCGGCGGAAACACTCTTAAGGACTATGTTGACGACGAAGGTTACGGCGCTAACGTATTCGACCTTACCAACTGGGAAGCTCTTATCGCTATGGCTGATGAGAACGGTCTTATCCCGCTGACTGATGAAAACCTTGCTCTGTTCACCCCTGTTACCACCGGTAACCCTGCTTGGGGCGAAACCGATGCTGACCTTCCCAACTACTTCGTAATCGCTCATGATTACCCTGCTGCTGAGTATGATTCAACTGTTGGTCTTTACAAGAGCGGCGATTATCAGATTACCTTAGTACTGGCTAAGTCCCTCAAGGGCTTCAACCTTTACTACAACCTTACTTCTAACTGGCTGGTTAAGGAAGACCTTTACGAGGCTAACCTTACCGAATCCAACGGTGTTTGGACTTCTACCTACAACACCAGCGTTGCCACCACTTCTTCCTACGGTCCTTACAAGATGACCGACTACCAGGCAGACAAGCATATGCGTTTTGAAAAGAACGAAAACTGGTACGGCTGGAACGATGGCAAGCACATCTACGTTGATCCTACCGACGGTCAGACCTACCAGATGTACTGGACTTCTGCTATAGACACTCAGGTTGTTGAAGAAGCAGCTACCAGAAAGCTTATGTTCCTTAAAGGACAGCTGATGGGTTACGGTCTGCAGGCTGAGGACTTTGAGACTTACAGAAGCTCTGAGTTCTGCCACGCAACTCCTTCCGAAACTATCTTCTTCCTTATCCTCAACGGTCATAAGGAATCCATTGCTAACCGTGAAGGCGCTGCTGACTTCGACAAGACCAAGGTTGACTTTGAAATGATGACCAACCTTAACTTCAGAAAGGCTCTGGCTGTTTCTTACGACAGAGACCTGTTCGCAGCTACCATTTCTCCCGCAAGATCCGGCGGTTACGGACTTATCGGTACCAACTATATCTACGACCCCGATACCGGTGCTAAGTACCGTGATACCGACGCTGCTAAGAGAGCACTCTGCACCTTCTACTCTGTAAACGTTGATGACTATGCAAGCCTTGATGAGGCTGCTGCTTCCATCACCGGTTTCGACCCTGTAAAGGCTAAGGAGCTCTTTAAGGCTGCATTCGACGAAGGCGTTACCGCAGGCTTCATCACCGATGCTGACGGCGACGGCAAGTCTGATCAGACCGTAAGAATCGAATATGCTATTTCTTCCGATTCCGACTTTATGACCAAGACCATCAACTACCTCAACGAGAAGATCAACGAAGTTGACGCCGGCACTCCTTTCGAGGGCAAGATCGAATTCGTTAAGTCTGCTCCTTACGGCAACGACTGGTCTAACAAGCTCAGAGAAGGTCTTACCGACACCGTTCTCGGTGGTTGGTCCGGTTCTGATCTGAACCCGTTCTCACTTACCGACCTTTATGTAAATCCGTCCAACGCTTATGACGCTGGCTGGTTCAATGCTGAAACCGTTGACATGACTATGACTATCGACGGCGAAGAAATCACCACCAACCTTAAGAATTGGTCTGACGCTCTTAACGGTGCTACCGTTACCATTAACGGCAAGGATTACAACTTCGGCGAAGGTAATGCAGATCTCGAAACCAGACTTGAGATTCTTGCAAACTTCGAGGTTGCTATTCTTAACACCTACGACTACCTCCCGATGCTTCAGGACGGCGGTATGAGCCTTCTTTCTCAGCAGGTTTACTACGTTGTTGAAGAGTACAACCCGATCATGGGCAGAGGCGGCATCACCTACATGAAGTACAACTACGACGAAACCGAGTGGGCTCAGCTTCTTGCTGACAACGGCGGCGAACTCAAGTACTAATTTGAATTTCAGGTTTATCCTGAATCAAACCGATACTTTCAGGTCTACCCTGAACGCTTAAAATGTACTGTTCAGGTGCGGGACATATTACTTGTCCCGCACCTGCATTTTCATAATCATGAAAATTGTATCTCGTTTGTGAGATTTGTATAGAGCAAAATGCCTGCTTAAGTCATAATCTTCGATAAGCGCGCAGAAATTTCGGCGCGCACCGTGCGTTGATTTCTGCATTTTTATCGAAGATTTATGCGCGCAGAGCATAAACCAAGCGGATATTTCATATCCAAGCGGCGGACAACCGCCGAAAATAATTCTTAGGAGGTAACTGCATGGCAAAATATGTTGCGCAGAGAATTCTGCTTATGCTGATGACATTGTTTATCATCACGCTTATGTGCTTTGTTCTGATAAGAATGCTTCCGCCCGCACCACTTCCGCCCGGAGACCCTCACTCCCAGATCGTTGAGGTTCGCCGTGAGGCATTGGGCTACGGCAAGCCGTACCTTGTTCAGTTCGGAATTTACATGAAAGACATCTTCACCAAGTTCGACTTCGGAATTTCTGACGTTCTGTATTTCGGACAGCCCGTTCTGAATATCTTCCTTCAAAAGCTCCCCGCGACTGTTATTGTAAACCTGTGGTCGATAATACTAAGTATTCCTATAGGAATAGCGTTCGGCGTGTGGGCAGCGCTTAAAAAGAACACATGGATCGATAACGTTATTTCAACAGTAACCATGGCGCTGATTTCAGTACCGAGCTTTGTTTACGCATTTTTGATTCAGTATTTCCTTTCGTATAAGCTGGGCTGGTTCCCCTTCCTTATGAAAGAGGGTACGGATTGGTTTTCGTGGCCGATGTTCTGGAGCATGATTCCTGCAATACTTTCGCTTTCGCTTGGCGTTATAGCCGGATTCACCAGAACTACCCGTGCAGAGCTTACCGAGGTTCTGACAAGTGAATTTATGCTTTTGGCAAGAACCAAGGGACTTACAAAGGTTCAGGCGACTGTCCGCCACGCTTTCAAGAACTGTATGGTAGTTATAGTTCCTTCGATTTTCGGTTCGTTCGTAGGAATTTTGAGTGGTTCGCTCATCATCGAGAAGATTTTCTCGATCCCCGGCGTTGGCAGACTTTATCTTAATGCTATCACCGGACTTGACTATCCAATGTTTATGCTCGATACGATTTTCTACACTGCGATAGGACTTATTGCAAGCATCGTTGTGGATATAAGCTACGGCTTTATTGATCCTCGTATCAGAATGGGGTCGAAGAAATGATGAAGTACAACGATAATATTTTCAGCGAAGTAAAGCTGGAGCATATTCCGGCTGAGCAGTTTGAGTTTGCTCAGACCGACGCTAAGATTCACGACACAAAGTTTGAAACCAAGGCAAGAGGCTACTTTGCCGACGCTTTGATTCGCTTTAAAAAGAGTAAGGCGGCAGTTGCCGGCGCATGGATTATCTTTGCGCTGTTTATGTTCTCGGTTATTTCTCCGATAATTTCGCCCTATAAAATCACCGATCAGGATAAGTTTTACGTCAGCTATCCTCCGTTTGTAAGAGCGATAGCAGAGCTTAAGCTTGGCATCCTCGACGGCGGCGTTACCATGGACTCGCAGAACGACCTGACCATGGCATACTGGAACGGTATAGGCGTTGAAACCGGCTACAATCCCTACATAAAGACAATTTCAACAACTCAGCAGACCACCAAGTACCGTGGTCAGGATAAGGTTACAAACTCCTACAAGATAAGGATTAACAAATACTATTCTCAGGGCGTTATGTATCTGGTACTGTCCTACGATGAGTTTGAAGCTATCCAAAAGTGGCAGGACGAAACCGGCATTCAGGTAATCTACCCCTATGTAGACCCCAAGGATATATCCGGAATCGCCGATAGACCAAGCATCTGGTACAAGGTTCTCGACGCTAAGGGTACCCCCGACTACGACGCAAACGGCAACTATCAGCCCGCATATTCCACCAACAAGGCAATAGAGGGCGCTCCTTACAACTCGCTAAGAGTTGAGGGAGACGACGGAAGCTATATCTACAGCACAAAGAAGTCGGGCTCGGTTCAGTGCAGAATCTGCTATTACAACTACTATCAGTACCTCAACGACAATGAGCCGTTCTACATCTTCGGAACCAACTCCATGGGCATGGATTTATTCCTTGCTATAGGCGTAGGTTCGAGATTCTCAATCCTGTTTGCGATACTCGTATCCGCCATCAACCTTACAATCGGTGCGGTTTACGGCGCTATTCAGGGCTACTACGGCGGAAACATCGACTTGGTTCTTGATAGAATCGCCGATGTACTTTCCGGTGTGCCGTTCACTGTTGTAACCGTTCTGTTCCAGCTGCACTTAGCACAAAAGGTTGGTATCGTCCCTGCGTTCCTGTTTGCGTTTGTTATGACAGGATGGATAGGAATGTCTGCACTTACAAGAAAGCAGTTCTACCGCTTTAAGAATCAGGAATTTGTTTACGCGGCAAGAACCCTGGGTGCCTCCGACTGGAGACTGATGTTTAAGCACATCTTCCCCAACTCGCTGGGTACTATTATAACAAGCTGCGCGCTTACCATCCCAAGCGTTATCAACTCGGAGACTTCGTTCTCCTACTTAGGAATCGTAAACATTTCCGACTTTGCCGGAACAAGTATAGGCACACTTATGTCTCAGGGTCAGACTTCTATGACAAGCTCTCCCCACGCAATGTTCTTCCCGGCGCTTTATTTCGCTTTACTGCTGATTGCGTTCAACCTGTTCGGCAACGGACTGCGCGACGCGTTCAACCCGTCAACGAGAGGAGTGGAGGATTAATATGGAAAATAAACTTCGCGTAAGAGACCTTACTATATCCTTCCGCACCACCAACGGCAAGGTTCAGGCGGTAAGAGGAATCAACTTCGACCTTGCAAAGGGCGAAACCCTTGCAATCGTCGGCGAGTCCGGCTCGGGTAAGTCGGTAACATCAAAGGCGATTTTAGGTATACTTGCCGGCAACTCGATAATCGAGGGCGGCGAGATCATCTACGACGGCAAGGATCTTTTAAAGATATCCGAAGAGGAATTCCACAAGATCCGCGGCGACAAAATAGCCATGATCTTCCAGGATCCTATGTCCAGCCTTAACCCTATTGTTAAGATAGGCAAGCAGCTCACCGAGGCAATGATTTTAAAGGGCAAGGCTCGCCAGCGCGAAAGCCGCTCAACCTTTAACACCTATTTAAAGGACTTGGGCGATGCCATGAAGCTCGCCATTGCAAACGGCGACAAGGCAAAGGAAGCCGTAATAGATAAAAAGTGTAAGGACTTTGACAAGTTTGAATACAAGCACCTCGACCTTGAATCAAGCTATAACGCCGCTCATGATGCGGCTTTGGAAGCTATGGACGATATTGAGGATCTTGCATTTGAGATGGAGAAGCACGCCGCTAAGGATGCTGCTTACCGCTTAAAGCAGATATGCCGCTATGCCGAGGCTTCGATTCATGAATATGTTGTAAACGAAAAAGCCGACGCTCTTTCCGAGCTTAGAAAAGAGGTAAAAGCTGCGGCTCCTGAGGCAAAGAAATCCGGAAATTACACCGATATCGCTGCAAAGCTCCGCAAAATGTCGGAGATCATGCAGGAAGCTGTTAACCTTGAAATGCCGAACTTCTTTGCAATGGGCTATTATATGACCTATTCGGGCAAGGAGCTTCCAAAAATGCCGGTTCGCGAGCTCAACGTTTATCTTCGCAAGTATCTCGACGATAACTTTATGCTCGACTTTATTGCCGACGCCAAGAAGGGCATTACATACTCTGCCGAGCAGTCGTATGACAGCAAGGCGGTTGCCGTTAAGCTGATGAACGAGAAGATTTCCGTTTTTGAAAAGGAAAATCTGGACAAGGCAGAGTGCTATGCCACCGCTAAGGAGCTTTCGGCTGCGGTTAAAAAGTGCATAAATCCTTTGGAAATAGTTAAGGACAGCCTTGCCTATACCTTTGCCTCGGCTCTTAAGAGCGATATCGACGTTTACTTTAACGGTATCACCAAGAACAAGACCGAGCAGGCAAAATATGACAAGCTTAAGGCAAAGCACGACAAGCTCAAAGCCAAGGGCAAGGATCCCGATTGGAAGCTTCCCGCGCCTAACCTTACCGACCTTGATCTGGCAAAGCAGAACATTCTTCGTCAGATAGCAAGGCTAACCGCTCATTTTGAGGAGTCGATCGCCAATAGACAGAACCGCGACTACGACAAGGAAACAGTCGACGCTATAGACTTCCTTAAAGAAAACGCTTCGGGCGTTGTAAACAAGGTCACTAAAAAGATAGCAAAGGCAAAGGCAATCAAGCTGATGGACGAGGTTGGTATAGCCGAGCCCAGAAAGAGATACAACCAGTATCCATTCGAGTTCTCCGGCGGTATGAGACAGCGTATTGTTATAGCTATTGCGCTGGCTGCTAACCCGGATATCCTTATCTGCGACGAGCCCACCACCGCGCTCGACGTTACCATTCAGTCTCAGATCCTTGAGCTTATAAACAAGCTTAAGGAGGAGCGCCAGCTCTCGGTTATATTCATAACCCACGACCTCGGCGTTGTTGCAAACATGGCAGACAGAATTGCCGTTATGTACGCCGGAAAGATAGTTGAATACGGTCTGTCGGAGGATATATTCTATCATTCCGCTCACCCGTATACATGGGCACTGCTTTCTTCAATGCCCGATCTTGACACCAATGAAAGACTTGAAGCCATCCCCGGAACGCCTCCGAACATGATCTATCCTCCCAAGGGAGACGCTTTTGCCGCAAGAAACAAGTATGCGATGAAGATAGATTTCGAGCGTCAGCCGCCTATGTTTAAGGTAAGCGACACTCACTATGCCGCAACATGGCTTTTGCACCCGGACGCTCCCAAGGTAGAGCCGCCCAAGATTATTCTTGACAGAATAAAGAGAATGCAGGAAAAGAGAGGAACACAAAATGCAGAGTAACAACGAAACAAAAAAAGTAGATGTTGGTCTTGATTCCGATGTTCTTCTCAGCGTCAGACATCTTTGCCAGTATTTTGGGGATACCAAGGCGGTCGACGATGTCAGCTTCGACATCAAAAAGGGCGAGGTATTCGGTCTGGTAGGAGAATCGGGCTGTGGTAAAACCACCACAGGACGTTCGATAATCAAGCTTTATAACATCACATCGGGAGACGTTATCTTTAAAGGCGTAAGAATATGCGCAGGCATAAAGTCTTATAAAGACGCTATGAATAACGCTTTGAAGGAATACAAGGAAAAGTCTCAGAACGCCACCGAGCAGGAAAAGGCAAGGCTTAAGGCAGAGTGCGACAGAATAGTCGCCGAGCAGAAAAAGAAGATTGCCGAAGCCAAATACGACCAGAAAAACTGCGATAAGGAATATTCCGACAAGCTCTGTGCCGCAGTCAGGGAAAAGTATCTTCCCATGATTGAGAAAGCGGACGGCGAAAAGAAAAAGCAGCTTACCGTTGAGTTTAACAACGAGCTCAGAAAAGCAAAGCGCACCAAGCTTGTAACCCAGATTCAGATGATTTTCCAGGACCCCATAGCTTCGCTCGACCCCAGAATGACGGTTAGGGAGATTATCGCCGAGGGACTTATAATCCAGGGCGAAAGAAACAAGAAGATCATCGACGAAAAGGTTTATGAGATGCTTGAGCTGGTAGGACTTGTTCCCGAACACGCCAGCCGCTATCCTCATGAATTTTCCGGCGGACAGCGCCAGCGTATAGGCGTTGCACGCTCGATCATCATGAATCCCGAGCTTATCATCGCCGACGAGCCTGTTTCCGCGCTCGACGTTTCGATTCAGGCGCAGGTAATCAACCTTTTGAACGACCTCAGAGACAGATTCGGTCTTACCATTCTGTTTATAGCTCATGACCTGTCTGTAGTAAAGTATTTCTCGGACAGAATCGGAGTTATGTACTACGGCAAGATGGTTGAGCTTGCACCTTCTGATGAGCTGTTCTTAAATCCGCTTCATCCGTATACCCGCTCGCTTCTTTCTGCGATTCCTCTTCCCGACCCGGTTTATGAGAAGCAAAGAAAGAGAATTGCTTACAATCCCCTTGCCGAGCATGATTATTCCACCGAAAAGCCCTCGTTCAGAGAGGTAAAGAAGGGTCACTTTGTACAGTGCAATCAGGCGGAATATGAAAAGTATATGGAAATATTAAAGTGAGATAAGGATGTTTAAAGGCAATACCTACAGATACATAGGGGCACTGATAACTGCGGTTTTGTTATTCGGCATATGCGCATATGCCAATGGTCTTTTCGTTGAAAAAGAGGCTTTGGGAATAGTATCAAAGCTTACCGACTGCTTTACCATAGCGGGCGTGCTGCTTTCGGGAGCAGGAGTGCTCAGCTGGGCAAGCTCGAAGGGCGCATATGACGTTCTGAAGTACGGCGTTGACTGGCTGATAAAGCCGTTCACCTCAAGAAGATTCGAGTTTGAGACTCTGTACGACTTTAAGCAGCGCAAGGCGGAATCGCGAAAGCCGTGGAACAAGGAGATGCTGCTGGTTGGCTTGTGCTTTCTTGCAGTTGCGATTCTTATGCTGATTGTGTATTTTGTAATGCAGTAAAATTTATTGGTTAAAACCGTTGCTGAGCCGCGATATTTGCGGCTGGCAGCGGTTTTTTGCTGCTTGCGATGACAGAAAGTGTCATTGTGAGTATGCCGACGTCGTTGGCAGAGGAAGGGCGCGCCACACAGCTTTGTGGGGCGGCGGAGGTCGGGACGCTGCGCGTCCTGAGCGAAGCGGCACCGCAGTGCCACTTCGCTAATGCGCCCTTGGGCGCATCGACCTCCGCCCTGCACCAAGGTTCGGCGATTAGCAAAACCACGATAGCCAAGCAATCCCGTCGGCGCGCCCGAGGGAACACCACAAACTGCAAAGCAAAATCCGACTGATTTATACTCACAAATCACTGATATATAATAATA
>ENA-UONV01003694-UONV01003694.1-human-gut-metagenome-genome-assembly--contig:-CS4-NODE-3694-length-10140-cov-6.134556_pt1 | contig 10140 bp, 6 predicted proteins | sample MGYA00242461_ERZ724008 | MGnify/ENA metagenome assembly ERZ724008 | reverse complement strand
TCGCCTTGGTGGGCCGTTACCCCGCCAACTAGCTAATCAGACGCGAGGCCATCTTGAAGCGATAAATCTTTGGCATAAAGATCATGCGACCTCTATGCGTCATGCGGTATTAGCAGTCGTTTCCAACTGTTGTCCCCCTCTTCAAGGCAGGTTCCTCACGCGTTACTCACCCGTCCGCCACTTTCCTCTACATCCATTGTCCGAAAACTCTTTCAGTAGATTCTCGTTCGACTTGCATGTGTTAAGCACGCCGCCAGCGTTCGTCCTGAGCCAGGATCAAACTCTCAATAAAATGGTATCAACACAGACCTAAGTCTGAGCTAATCTTTATCGAGCTATTTGTCATAGCTTAAAACTTTTTATCCTTACGATTCAGACGTAATTGACTCAACCGTCCTCCTCGCAAGCTCTGTGCATTTCGCACAGTTTTTCATCTGGTGCTTGTCAAAGTTTCGTTGTTTAATTTACAAGGTGCACGCTCCATTCGCGGAACAGGTTTTATTTTAGCACTTGCCCGCCCTTTTGTCAACACCTTTTTTCAAACTTTTTGATTTTTCCCCAATTTATTTGTTAGGCTGTGCAAAATAGACAGGCGGAGAGGGCACAAAACACCCTCTCCGCCGTGCAATATGCACTGCTATCAGTTGAAGCAGCCGCTAAACAGCTGGCACAGCATCGTAAAGAGCGTGCTGCAATCAAAAGTGCCGCAGTTAAACATGGCGTCAAGTCCTCCTCGATTCTGGAATGCGCCTCGATCAAGACAGGCGGTATTCTACCGTTTTTGCCGCCGGATTGCAAATGCAATGATTGCCAGCGTGCTCAGTCCGCGCTGAGCTTGGCGTCATAGCCGCCCGGAAACATATCGGCGTGCAGCGGATCGTCCCACACCTCGCGCAGGCCCTTTTCCAATTCCGCCGCCTGTTCGGGTGCAAGACTGGCAAGCGCCTCGCGCAGCTCGGCGCTCGGGCGGTTATAGATCATATTGGGAATACGCCACTCACGCGCTTCCCCCGTCGTCAAAAACCAGCAGTCTATGAGCTGCGCCGCCGTCGCCTCCTGCTGACCGGAATCCAGACTACGGCCGATCTGCGGCAGCCAGACCGCGCCGCCGCCCGTCCATGTGCCGTCAATGTACCAGTTTCCCGCTTCATCCCGGCACGCGTCCGCGGCCATACCCCAGCCATAATAATCGCCGTACTCGCCTTCGCCCGTCGGCTCGATCATGCCGCTGCCGGCCTCCCATTGATAGCGCTGTGAGGACTCCGGGTCATCAAAGCGCATCATCACGCCAAAGCCGAAGCAGAAATTCGGGTAGTCCGTTCCGTAATACGCGTCGAACACGCGCTCCTTCACCGCTGCCGCCGCGTCATCCGGTTTCCCGCTGAACCAGCGCGGCGCGGCGTTTAGGCCAGCGGCGAACTGCGCACAGAACTCGTTTGCGATATTCTCGTAGTCCGTCTCTGTGCCGGGAACGTGCAGGTCGTACAGCTTTTCCATCACCGCGTCCTGTGCATATCCGAAGAGGAGCTGCGCCGCGTGCGCCGTATTGCTTTTATAATAGGTCGTCTCGCCGTTTTGCGTCAGCCGCAGCACGTTGCCGCCCGGATGCTCGTACTCCGCATCTGTTTTTATCGCTCCCCAAGGCGGAATGAACGCGATCGCATCTTTCCCATAAGAAATCTCCGCAACGACCCCGTTGCGGCAATCGTCCCAGTCCTGCTCCGCCGCCGCATACCACGGCTCGTCGCCGTACATCGACGGTTCACTCAGCGCATATACAGGCGAATTGCCATAGCCCTGCTCGTCTGCACCGCGTGGGCAGTCGTATTCATCCACGCGCCCGCCGTCTGATTCGTCCGTCACACGGATATGATAAGTGCCTGTTTCTCCCGTGCTGCCAAAGATCAACTCGCAGCATTGCAGGATCGCCTCCCGCGCCTGCGGGTCGTTTTCTTCGGTATTTTCCTCTTTTTCCTGCGCGCAGCCGCCGAGAGAAAGTAGCGCCAGCGCTGTCAGTGTGATGAGCCAGATACGGCTCGTTGCCTTTTTCATTGCACTTTCCTCCAAATCAAACGGTTTAGAAGGGGCTCTATATTTTCTCAGACGTTCAGCGCGGCAATTTTGTTCCCATTTTCAATAATATTATATACAGCAAAAGAAAGCAAGAAAGGAACAGCTCAATTTCGCCGTCCCCTTCTTCTGATTTTCCCTTGTCAGCCTTTTCTTGCAGTGCTATACTATATAATATATACTCGTCAGAAGCCGAACAGCATGGAGCGCTTGATCTCCGCGAGCGAGTGTGCGCCGCACATGCGCATCGTGTCGGCAAGCTCGGCTTTGAGCTTCTGGACGTAGAGCTGCACGCCCTCCTCCCCGCCGCCATAGATGGTGGTGACGAACGGACGGCCGATGAGCACCGCGTCCGCACCGAGCGCGAGCGCCTTGAACATGTCCATACCGCTACGGATCGCGCCATCGACAAAAATCGTCATCTTGCCGCCGACGGCATCGACGATGTCCGGAAGCACCTCCGCCGTCGCGGGGCAATGGTCGAGCACACGGCCGCCGTGGTTCGAGACCACGATGCCGCTCGCGCCCGCCTCCAGCGCCTTTTCCGCGCCGCGGGCGGTCATGATGCCCTTCAGAATGAATGGACGCTGCGCCCAGGAGACGATCTGCTTTAACTCCTCCACGCTCTTGCTGCCGGCCGGCGGCGTCAAGCCCTGCAAAAACGGTAGGCCCGCCGCGTCGATGTCCATTGCGATGGCGAAGGGCTCGGATTTCTGCACGAGCGCGAATTTTTCGCGGATCGTGTCCATATCCCACGGCTTGATGGTCGGCACGCCGCAGCCGCCGTTCGCCTTGAGCGCCGCAGCCGCGCCCTCGACCACCTTCGGGTCGGTACCGTCGCCAGTAAAAGCGAGAATGCCCGCGTTTGCGCACGCACGCACAAGGATATCATTATAAGTAAGATCGTCGTACTTGTCCCCGTAGTGAAGACGCATCGCGCCCACCGGCGCGGCGAACGCCGGAATCTCAAACGTCCGGCCAAAGAGCGTGAATGAGGTGTCCACCGGTGAATTTTCGCAGATGGTGTCCATGTTGACGCAGATCTCACGCCACTTTTCTGCGTTGCGGATAAAGCCCGTGCCCTCGCCCTTGGCGCCGGGGCCGGGCATCGTGTTGCGGCAGACCTTGCCGTTGCAGTCATTGCACGCCTTGCAGTAAGGGCCGATGCAGGTCCTTGCGTTTTCCAGCACTTGCTGATAAGTCATGTTGGTTCCCCCTTCGGAAATGAGTTTGCTTGCCAATATCGTGTCGATCTGACGCGATATCGCCTATATTTTATCCCGTCCTGCCGAAAAAGCAAGACCCAAAGGAGCTATTTATGAATACCGTTCACACACTGAGAGAATATGTCGATGCGCTGCGCGACGCGGGCATTCTGGTCGAAAGCACCGTGAGCGACGAGCTCGCCGCGCGTGAGATCCACTGCCTCACCTACGATACGCGCGCACTGAGCGAGGACGCGCTTTTCATCTGCAAGGGCGCACACTTCAAGGAAGAGTACCTGTGCGACGCACTCTCGCGCGGCGCGATCGCCTACGTCGCCGAGAAAAAGCACAATGTGGACGCGCCCTGTCTTCTTGTCAACGACATTCGCTATTCCCTCGTCGTGCTCGGTCAGCTCTTTTATAACCATGTGACGGACAAGCTCACAAGCGTCGGCATCACGGGCACAAAGGGCAAGAGCACCACAGCCTACTACGTGCGCTACATCTTAAATGACTGGCTGCGCGCGCAGTCGATGCCCGAGTGCGCCATTCTCTCCTCTATCGACAACTACGACGGCAAGAGCACCGAGGAGTCCCACATCACCACGCCCGAGGTGCTTGAGCTCTACCAGCACTTTGAAAACGCCTATGAAAGCGGCATTTCACATCTTGTGATGGAGGCCTCGTCCCAGGCGCTCAAATACGGCCGCGTGCGCGGTATCACGTACGACGTCGCTGCATTTTTGAACATCGGCAGCGACCACATCAGCCCCATCGAGCACCCGGACTTCGAGGATTACTTCAACTCCAAGCTCAAAATTTTCGACTCCTGCCGCTTCGGCTGCGTCAATACCGACGCCAAGTATGCAGACCGCGTCATCGAATACGCCAAGGACCGCTGCAACCTCATCACGTTTGGCTCACACGAAAGCGACACTGTCTCCTGCCAGCATGTGGAAAAGCGCAGCGACGGGCTCTACTTCACGGTTTCCTCGCTCAAGTACAACGGTGAATTTTCCATCACGATGCCCGGCCTTTTCAACATCTCCAACGCCCTCGCCGCCATGGCCATCTGCATGGTGCTCGACGTGCCGGAGGAGTATGTGCGCTCGGGCCTTCGCAAGGCGCGCGCCGCGGGCCGCATGCAGATCTACGAGAGCCGCGACAAGAACGTCACCGTCATCGTCGACTACGCGCACAACCGCATGAGCTTTGACGCGCTCTACCGCTCGACGAAGATCGAATACCCCGGCCGCCAGATGATCTCCGTCTTCGGCTGCCCCGGCTCCCACGCGCTCCAGCGCAGAAAAGACCTCGGCGAGCTGAGCGGGCAGAACTGCGACTTCGTCTTCATCACCGAGGAAGACTCCGGCGAGGAGCCGTTTGCGCAGATCGCCGCCGACATTGAAAAGCACGTCGCCTGTCCGCACCTTGTGCTCGAGGATCGTGCCGAGTGCATCCGCCGCGCGATTTTGGACGGCAAGGACGCGCGCGTCATTCTGCTGACCGGCAAGGGAGAAGAGACAACGATGAAGCGCGGCAGCGTCTTTGTCCCCTACCCGAGCGACGTCGAGCTCACACTCAAATACCTCTCCGAATACGACAAGGTCCATCCCGCCGCGCCGGCGAGCAGCGGCAAAAAGGCAAAAAAGGACTTTTTGCCCATCATCCTCGGCAGCGATGAAAACGCCTATGGCACGGCGCGTCTCTTCCAGGAGGCCTATCACGTCACACCGCTGCTGCTGTGCACGCAGCAGCTCGTGCCCACGCGCAGCTCGCACCTGTTTCTCTGCCGCATCATCCCGGATTTTGAGCGCGAGGAGGTCTTCCCCGACGCGCTGCTCGGCGTGCTGAAGCAGTGCGCACAGGACTATGAAAAGCTGCTCGTCATCCCCTGCTCGGACTATTACACGGGTCTTCTCTGCCGCCACTACGACCACTTTGAGGGCTTGATCGCGAACCGCTTCATCTCCGAAGAGCTTCTTGAGACCTTCGACACGAAAGACAAGTTCTACGCCCTCTGCGAGCAGTACGGCATGGACTATCCCAAGACCGTTGTCGCCTCTCCTGAGGAGCGCGAGAGCGTCGCCGACTGTCTTCCGTTCGACTTTCCCATCGTCGTCAAGCCCGAAAATTCCAACGCGCTCGACTACCTCCGCTGCCATTTCGAGGGGCAGAAAAAGGTCTTCTTCTTCGACACGCGCGAGCAGTACCTCACGATGATCCGCAGCATGAACCAGTCGGACTACCGCGGCAAGCTCATTTTGCAGGAGTTTATCCCCGGCGGCGACGACGCGATGCGCGTGCTCAACAGCTATTCGGACCTTGACGGCCATGTGCGCGCGATGTGCCTCGGCCAGCCGGTGCTCGAATACTACGACCCCAAGTCCGTCGGCAACTATGCCGCCATCATCTCGCGCGGCGATCAGACGTTGTATGACAAAATGCAGGAGTTTCTCGAAAAGCTCGGCTACGTCGGTTTTTCGAACATCGACATGAAGTACGATTCCCGCACGGGCCGCTACGTGCTCTTCGAGATCAACCCGCGCCTTGGCCGCAGCAGCTATTTCTGCCGTGCCGCGGGGCTCAACATGATGAAGCTCCTGACTAACGATGTCGTCTACGGCAAGCGCGAGGACTGCGTCTACAACCATACCGTCGCCCTCTGGCAGAACGTGCCGACCGGCATTCTGCGCCGCTATGTCAAGGATCAGGAGCTCTCCGACGAGCTCAAGCAGTTCAAGGGCACGCACACGCTCTTCTGCAAGGGCGATCTGCCGCTCTCTCGACTCTATCGCCTGCTGCGCTACTACGCCGCGCAGTACCACAACTTCCGCGACTACTACTTCGATAAAAAGTGATCTCTGATAGCAAAAAGGAACGGCTCGTGCCGTTCCTTTTTCTTACCAAAATTTCTTCTTTTTGCACACCCACAGGCTCAGCACCACCACGGCGACGCTCACAAGAATGATCGCGGGGTAGCCGTACTTCCAGTGCAGTTCCGGCATGCCGGAAAAGTTCATGCCGTACCAGCCGACCAGCAGCGTCAGCGGCAGGAAAATTGTCGTCACGATGGTCAGGATCTGCATGATGCGATTCTGCCGGATGTCGATCTCCGACTGAAACAGCGACTGGATCTGCGTGCAGTATTCGCGTAGCAGCTGCGATTCCTCGCGCAGGCGGATGACGCGCTCTTCAAATAATCGGAACAGCCCGCACTCCTCGTCCGAAAAGTAGCCGTTCTCATTTTCCCGCAGCTCGCACGCCACGTCGTCGAGCTGGGAGTAGTAGCGGTACCAGGCCATCGTCTCCTTGCGCAGCTCGCTCATCGGGGTGCTGAATTCCTCCAGCTCGCCCGCAAGCACGCGTTCTTCCAGCGCCGTCGCGCGGTCTTCGATCTCCTCGAGGCGGTGCAGATCCCTGGTGATCAGCAGCTCGAAGAAGTCGTAGAGAAATCGTCCGACGCTATTTTCTGTCAGGCGTTTTTCCTTGACGATGCGTTTCAAATAAGGCTCGACCATCTCTCCGTCGTCCACCAGCACCACGCGGTCCTTCGTCACGAGATAGCCGCAGCAAAGGCGCGTGCCGTCCCTGCGGCCGCGCGGCAGTGCGAGCGTTCCGCTCAGACAGTTGGAGCGCACCTCCGCCTTGCAGACGTGCGCGTCCCGCGCGCTCGGTGTATGGTGCAGCACCGCTTCGAGTCCCGGCAGCGCCGTTTCGTGCGCCAACTCGTCCGAATTCAGCAGCACCACCGCCGCGCCGCTCTCCGGCGCGCGGTCCAGCGGCGTCAGCGTCTTGCCGATCGCATACCATTTCATACCCGTTCCCCCAATGCGCTTCTTTCTCTTCCCCATTGTAGCAGAATATGAAAAAAGTACAACGCCCCGCCAGAACTTTTTCCCGCAGCGCAATATTTTATGATAAAATTTGTAAAAGCGTGAACTTTTTTGTTATCTTTTGCGTCTATATGGTTGGAAGATGGAACACCCCACACAAAAAAGGAGGAAATTTGGATGAAACGAAAATCTCTTCGCACGCTTGTTTGCGCGCTCCTCGCATCTCTTGCGCTCACGACCTTCGCCTTTGCCGACAGCGGGCCAAAGCCCCTACTCATCGTGCGCGTCAAAGACGCGCCGCAGGAACCCTACTACCTCGACCTGCTCGCCGAGGGCAACTGGGACGCGAGCGAGGGCAACAGCCGCCTGAAACAGAGCACCGTCATCACGAACAGTGACGGCAGCGAGACCACCGTCCCGCTCAACGAAGATCTCCTCGCCCTGCTGCTCGACAATATTCCCGCCGGATGGCACGCCTGCACGGCACAGGGGACCTTCGGCGCACCGATCTTCAGCCATCTCTTTTCCAGAGGAACGGACGCCTCTGGCAATGCACTGCACCGGTTCGGCTACGTCGGTGTGCCGAGCACCTACCGCATCATCCTCGTCACCGAATCCGGCAAGGTCTGGGTCTCCGATATACTCAATCGCCGCGTTCTGCAATCGTCCGTCACGGTCAACTGGTCGGACGATACGTCGGCAGTCACCGTTTCCGTTCCCTCAACCATCCCCGGCTACTTGCTGCAATTTGTCGCAACGCTCGTGCCGACGCTTCTCATCGAGGGCGCGCTGCTGCTTCTGTTCCGCTATTCGTGGAAGAAAAACTGGGAAGCGTTTTTACTTGTCAACGTTCTGACACAGAGCTTTTTAGCCGTTGCATCTGTATCTGTCGCCGCACACAGCGGCGTGAGCGCTTGGTATTTCTTTTTCTTCCTGCTTCCGGCGGAACTCATCATTTTGCTCGTCGAGCTGTATCTCTACGCCGGCTGCGGCCTTCTCACCGGCCACAGCAAGGGCCGCGCCGCGGCCTATGCGATCACGGCCAATCTGGCTTCCGCTGTTCTCGGCTATTATCTGGCCGAGCCTGTCTGGCGGCTCGTTGTCTCGATCTTATGATTCTGTTCACATAACGCCAAGGAGGAATTCGCATGACCGACCAAGTTTTTCCTGATCTGCCGCAAACTCCCCCGCCCGAACCGCCCGCCGACGCTCTCGCGCAGAAGGAACCGCCCAAAGCCCTCATACCCGCGCGGGAGATGGCCGACGCGCTCTCCGTGCCCGAAGTAGAGACGCCCGATGTGAGCGATTCGCCCTTCTGCCGCGCGATGGGCTTGATCTCCGGCGGCCTCGCCGTCACCGGCGTGACGCTGAACTTCTGGAACCTCGATGTGCTGCTGCCGCTGATTGGCACGCTCTGCCTGCTCATCGGCTTCCGCGCCATGCGGCGGGTCAACGGCTTCCTGCGCGCGGGCTATGTCTGCGCTTGTCTGCACATACTGCTCCTTTTTGTCGAGCTTGGGCAGGATGCCGTGATCTACCGTGCGGACACCGGCCCGACGGCATTTTACACCGTCGCTGCCGCCGCCGTGCGGCTCGCGCTGCTCTTCTGCCTCTGGCAAGGTCTGCTCGACATGCAGCGCGACGTCGGTATAACGCCGCCCGCTGCTCCCGCCGCGGGCGCGCTGCTGCTCTGGTACATTCTGCTCTATGTCGCGGCGGCATTGTTTGCCTCGCTCCCCCTGCTGCTCGGCGTTTACGTCGTCTGGTATTTCTACCTGGTCGTCCGCCTCAACAAGCTCGCAAAGTCGATGGCCGCGCAGGGCTGCGCCATCGAACCTGTCAAGGAGCGCTTCTCAAATCACAAGCTCGTCGGTTCGCTGCTCACCGTCCTCGCTGTCGTCATTGCCTGTGGCTTCCTGTTTTTCGGCTCCTACCGCATGGACTGGACGCCCAAAGAGACCGGCACTGACGCACAGGTGATCGAAGCCCATGAAAGGCTCCTCGCCCTCGGCTATCCCGAATCCGAGCTCAACGACCTCTCCGACGGGGACCTCCTCACCTGCCTCCGCGCCGAGCGTGTGCTCGTCAGGGAGTGCACCGGCGGCGGCTACACCAACTACAACGGCAAGTCGCAGACAAATGATGCTTTCCACATGACTGTCGTCGCCGTCGAGCGCCCCTTCGGCAGACTGTTTCTCTCCTATCATTTCCGCTGGGACGAAGGCACACATTTCTATGGCACAGAGAGCTTTGCCGTAGAGCCAAACTGCGACACCGGCAGCTGGCTTGCCGAAGAATTCTCCGGTCGGGTGTTCTATGACAGTCCGGACGGCACGACCTACACCGCTCCCTACATTGATCCCGGCACAGAACAGGCCAGCCTCAGCAACTGGTACGAAAATTGCTTCCGGCAGCTCTACTGTGCCGACCTCTCTTTCCCCAACAGCGGCACGAACCGGCGCGGCTATATCGCCTGCTCGCTTCATCCCCTCAGCGATAATGCGTCCCGCCTTAACGGACAATTTTATTATGTCCACCAGAGCAGCCGCTTCCAGTACCCCATCCAGACCGCGCGCGAATATCAGGATTTCAACGTCGACAAGCACCGCCGCAGCTACGCGCCGTTCGAGCGCACGCAGGATTATTTCGTCCTTCTCCGGAACGAAGACGGCGTTTGGCGTATTCGTCAATAATCCTGTGTCGCGCAATCAAAGGGGGCATTCTCTTTCGCAAAAGAGAATGGCCCCTTTGGAACCCCAAGAGAAAGGTTTAGATTGGCAGTCTCAGGCTTGCGCAAGTCTCTTGCCTCCGGAATGGAAATGCCTGCGCGCGGCGTTGCCGCGTTTAGTGTTGCTATACGACTTGGTGTGCTTCTATTATCCGCTGCCGCTCTGCTGATCTTGTAGGAGTACAAACTAATTTCCGTCTACCGCCAGTCCCCACAATGCGGCGAGCGCCAGCAATGCCGCATCCCGCAGGCAGTCTGCCGCCGAGCAAACGTCACTCGCGCCTCACGATAGTAAGGCGCG
>ENA-UONV01003688-UONV01003688.1-human-gut-metagenome-genome-assembly--contig:-CS4-NODE-3688-length-10154-cov-8.508466_pt1 | contig 10154 bp, 9 predicted proteins | sample MGYA00242461_ERZ724008 | MGnify/ENA metagenome assembly ERZ724008 | reverse complement strand
TTCAGGAGAAGTTGATGAAAGAGTACGGAATAGAGTAACTGGTAATAAGCAGCTTGTATAAAATTGTGTGGTAAAAAGGAGACCGTCAGATGGATGAAAAATCTGTTTGGCGGTTGTTTGTAATGAGAAAGTATAAGACTGCAAACACTACACTCATAACTATACAAAAAAATATAAAAACTCCTTGACACGATTGCCCGGATAGTGTATCATCATATCCAAGCAAGTAAATAATTTAAAAGTCTGATATCTATCATTCTATTTTTTCTTGCTTATCGAAACTTTTTACCCACATAATTTTGGAAAGCAAGAGAAGAAAGGGATGATACTTATTGACAAGAGACTTAACAGAAAAAAATCTTGTGGAAGAAGCAGAAGTGTTTGCGGACATCAGTAACGTAAACCTGTATGGTGGCAGAAACGTGATCCAGCCGGAAGATCTGGAGCTGCTTCCGCAGGAAATGCACTACAAGGACAGGGAAGGGAAGCCTGCAAAAGCAATGGCAGATGTGCGGATGCGCTGGCGAAAAAACGGTTCCGTTATCGCAATGATTCAGATCGAAAATCAGTCGGAGATCGACAACATTATGCCGATCCGGGATCTGGGGTATATTTTCAATAATTATAACGAGCAGATCAAAGAGCACCGGAGAGAAAACGAACGCAATGACAGACGTTTTTATGCCAGAGGACTGGGAGATGCCGAACGTCTGCAGCCGGTTATTACATTTGTTCTCTATTATGGCAAAGAAGAATGGAAGCGTCCGCTTAGCATCCTGGATATGCTGGATCTTGATGAGACAGAGAAAAAGGAACTGGAACCATTTCTCCTAAATCATAAGATTCATTTGATCTCATTGAGCAGGCTCGATGAAAAGGAAGTGGAAAAATACAAGTCGGATTTTTGGCATGTCATCAAATTTCTGACACTGCATGGCTATGGAAAAACCCGTAAGTATTTGGAAGAAGAAAGCGGTAAGAGAAAGTTGAAACACCCGGAAGAAGTACAAAATGTGCTTTATGCACTTAGCAGTGATAAACGTTTTTTAGAAGCAGATTTGGCAAATGATGGAAAGGAGGAACCGAAGATGGGACAGATTTCAGATGTGTTAGACCAAATAGAAGCGATCATGTTTGATAAAGGTGTCGAGCAGGGCATTGAGCGAGGCGTTGAACAGGAACGTAAGCATTTACAACGTGTAAATCAATTGCATGCAGAACTGATCAAAGATGATCGTACAGCAGAACTTTTTCAGGCAACGCAGGATCCGGAACTTCAGGAGAAGTTGATGAAAGAGTACGGAATAGAGTAACTGGTAATAAGCAGCTTGTATAAAATTGTGTGGTAAAAGGAGACCGTCAGATGGATGAAAAATCTGTTTGGCGGTTTTTTGTCTTGCTTTTTTAAAAAAAGTGTGATTTAATTGGTATATATACCAATATAGATATAAGAGGTGGAAATATGGCATTGCGACGAGATAGTCTGGAGACAAAAAACAGGATTCTTTCGGTTTGTGTCCGTCTGTTTATCGAACAGGGATATCATCAGACGACCATAGGGCAGATATTGAAGGAGGCAGAGGTATCTGCCAGCAGTTTTCAGAATATATTTCATACAAAAGATGGTGTGCTGAAAGAACTTTTGGAGTTCATGTTCAGTGGGCAGTTTGATACGGCAAAGAGTGCGATCAACGGCAATTTACCACCGGCTTATACCTATGCGGTGGAGACGTCGATACAGCTTGCTTTGACAGAATTGAATGAGAATCTGAGAGATATTTACGTAGAAGTATATTCCAAATTGGAAATTGCGGAATATATATATGAAAAGACCGCGGTAGAACTTTATCAGATGTTTCATTCCAATTTTCCAGAGTATACGGCAAATGATTTTTATGAATTGGAGATTGGTTCGGCGGGAATGATGCGGAATTATATGGCAAAGCCGTGTGACATTCATTTTCCGCTGGAGAAAAAACTTGAACGTTTTTTGACCTTATCATTGCGGGCATATCGTGTGTCCGAAAAGGAGATTGAAGAGACGGTGCAATTTATCCGGTCATTGGATGTTGTTACGATGGCAGACGAAGTGATGCAGAAATTGTTTGCTGCTTTGCAGATGAAGTTTGATTTTACGTTGAATAAATAAGGGAAAGGAAGGAGATTATGAGAAACCGTTTTTTTTATAACAACAATCAGGCACAGGCGAAGAGGGTGCGGAAAAGTCTGAAACAAAAATGGACGAAAGCAGTATGTATCGGTACACTTTCTGCGGCGATGATTACAGGAGTGCCGGTCATACCGCCGATAAGTGCCTATACACAGGAAGTATATGCCGCAGTGTCAGAAAACGCGAAAATATATAAGTTGTCCGATCCGTCGTTAGTAACGACAAAGACCATTACCGATTTTTATGGAAATAAAACAGCGGTGTCATACATCGACATCACGATTACCGAGGATGGTACGTATACGATCACGGGAAGTAATAAGGTGGATGGTAAAGATATCGACGTGCATATTTCAGTGGGAAAAGGGGTAAAAGCCAATATTGTCTTGGATAATCTGGAAGTTAAAAACACGGGTCTATATCAAATGGATATGGCAGGAGCCGTCGGGGCGGATTCAAGAGAGACGTTATTCCCATTTATGGATATTGAAGGAACCGTAAATCTGTATCTGAAGGGAAATAATACAATTACGATGCCGCAGACAATGTCGAACGGAACAGCGAAAAATGTGGGGACGGTATTTAAACTCTACGGACAGCTGACGGTCAGACAAGCCGAAGGAGAATCAGCGGCCTCTTTGACTGCGAACAATACTAAATGCCTTATCAATGCGGACTGTTACGGAAGGTATGAGTATTCCAATGGAACTTTTTTGATGGAAAGTGGAGTGGTGAAAGCATCCGGTGCTTCCATTTATGGTGTAGACCGCTTTTTTATGACCGGAGGAACGATTTCATGTGATGCTGTCTCGACAAAGACCAAAAGCCAGTATTGTTTTATGGGCGGCGAGATTAATGCCGGCTTTTCGATACCAAATGCAAGGGTTGGGGAAATGAGAGGTACAAGCAGTTTCGATTCAGGAAAAGCGGTTGACGACTGTGGTTATGAGATGGTAAATATGTCGGTTTACGGACTCCCTGCGGAAGCAAAAGTGTCTTCAATCAATGGATGCCCGGTATATTTTACAGAAACGGCAGAGGATGGGTCATTGACGGCATATTTTCGTAAGGGAAGCAATGTGATTGAAATTGATCATACATTTTATCTTTATGAATATGAGTGGAGTACCGGGATGCTGCATCTGGTGTCGGATGCAGAGTTATGTAACGTACAGTTTGTGAGCGGAGAGGGAGAAAATGAAACGACATACCGCAATATCAAAGTAAAAAAAGGTGTTGCTATGGCAAAACTGTTTCATGATACACACTATACTTACACGTATACCACGGAGGAAGGGGCGGTTTTTTCAGAGGCTACCGTTGTCGATAAAGATCTTAAGGTTATTATGAGTTCGTTGGTTCGAACTTACAATGTAAAAATTGACGGGGAAAGTCAGAAAATGGAGTATGGTACTCCGCTTCCGGAAGGAAAAATATATTATTCAGCCAGAAACCGGTGCTGTTATTACGGAGGAAGTCCTGTGGCAGAAGATATGGATCTGACGAGTCTGGAATTGATAACAGACAACGAGGGCGTTGAATATGCAGAGATTTCAAGCAAAAAAGATCTGATGTTGTTTTATAACATCTTAAAATCCGATGACCGTGTCAATGGGTGGCTCACACAGGATATTGATGTGGAAAATGGCGAAGTTTCTGTTAATTTGCAGACATATCGAGGGATTTTTGAGGGAAATGGACATACGATTTCCAATATGAAGAATGAAATGAGTGCAGGTGGTTTTTGCCGTACGTTAAAAGGAATCGTACGAAATGTATGCTTTGAAAATATTTCTGCGTCGACGTATGGTGTTGGAGGAAGTTATGGCGCGGCAGGAATTGTCTGTTCGATCAATCGTGGTCTGATACAAAATTGTCAGGTGGTGGACAATAAAATGGGAGTAATAAGAAACTCATGGACTGAGCCGGCTGCTATTGAACCAGTCGGCACAGTGGCAGGGATTAATATGGGAGTGATTAAAGATTGTTATGCAGCCAAAAACAGTGTGGATACGACACAGATTTTGGAAGAAGATGATAAAAGTAAGATCCTTTATCCAATCGCGAAAAATTATGGAGTGATTGAAAACTGTTTTTATGAAGCGGAAACCGAGCAGGAGGCAGAGGCATCTGACGAGCACGCAGGAATTGGAAAGACGCAGGCATCATTTGCATCCGGAGAAGTATGTTATCTGCTAAATCAAAAGGTTTCTGATGGAACGCAGGTATGGTATCAAAATCTTTCCGGACAGAATGCGGATGCTTATCCGGTTTTGAAAAAGAATGACAATAGTACGGTATATTATGGATACGAAAAATGTGCAAGAATATATACAAATCAAAAAGATACCAAAGCGGTGCACTCCTTTACTTATATGGCAAAGGATGATGCAATTACGGCAGTGTGTGAGTGGAATCCGTTACACCAGGCAAAAGAGGTTGTCAAGGCACAGTCTGCGGTATATGATAAAAAGGAGCATGCAGCGGTGGTTGAGCATAGTGACTCGTGGGCGGAATATGATCAGTTGCAGACGGGTACGATTCAGTATCTCCGAGACGGGAAGGTGACGACGGACCTGATCTCGGCAGGAACGATCACAGCGGTTCTCCGACATGGGAACGTACAGGCATCTGTAGAATATACAATTTCCAAAGCTGTGCTTCCGGAAGATGCACCCAAGTGCCGCCATAATCTTGATAAAGTAACTGCTGCAGCGGCTACTGAAGTTCAGGAAGGCAATAAGGAATACTACATCTGTAAAGATTGTGGCAAACTGTTTGAAGATGCGCAGGGGATGTTTGAAATTACCAAAGAAAGTACGGTGATTCCGAAACCTGAGAAAAATTCACAAGTATTGGAAACGCCAAAACCAACAGAAACGCTAAAACACACAGAAACGCCAAAACCAACAGAGACACCAAAATTAACGAAAATACCGGAAGATACAGCGGCTTCCGTGCAGATATTGTCGGCATTGATTCAGCCTATCGTGTCCCAAAAGAGAAAACAGATCATAAACTGGAAAAAGGTAAAAGGTGCGGATGGATATTTTGTCTATGCATCGAGATGCAATGATAAAAAAGATATTCGGAAATTGCAACGAATTGCTATTATTTCCTCACCGGGAAAAACCTCTTATGTAAATAGGAAACTGAAGAAAAATACCGGATATAAATACGAAGTCCGGGCATACCGCATTAGGAACGGTAAGAAAATTGTGGTTGGGCGTTCTTTACAATTGCATGCTTTTACAAAAGGCAGCAAAACTTATGATAATCCTGCCGGTGTTCGTATTTCCGGAAACGGGAAACGCACATTGAAAGTAGGAAAGTCGATAAAAATTAACGCAAAAGTGGTATTGCCAAAAGATAAAAAATGCAGATGGCATACAGCAAAAATTCGGTATTTAGTATCGGATACGAAAGTGGTTTCGGTATCTACAAAAGGGAAAATAATGGCAAAGAGTGTCGGAAAGGCAACGGTTTATGCTATTGCACAAAATGGTGCAATGGCAAAAGTCAGAGTGATCGTAAAGAATTAAATTCTGATATTACAGAATATAAATCCATACCATTATCCTTTTTTCTGTTATATGATGAAAGAAAAAGGAGAGTACATTGGCAATGGATAGAATGATAAGCGATGAGGAAGTCGTAGAGATTGGGAGAAAATTAAAAGAACTTAGAGAAAAACTTATGCTTACTCAGCAGGAATTTGCTGACAAATTGTTTTGGGATGTTTCTTCTTATCAAAAGATCGAGAGTGGCAAAACAATGATGACTTTGGATAAGGCAATTCAGATTCATCGTGAGTATGAAGTCGATTTAAACTATTTTGTTGCCGGTGATTCTTTTGATGAAGAAGAAATATTTAAACAGGTTATTACAAGTGCTTCCAAAGAAAAAAGTACAAAATTTATGATTCGATTACTTGAGTACTTTATTAGTTTATTAAAATCCAGCCTGAAGGAATAAGATGAAACAGATACTTATATTGGAAGATAATGAGTTAACAAGAAACAAACTGATTAGGTTGATAGAATCAATGAATTTGAATATCAATGTATTTGCCTTTTCGAATGAAGAAGAGGCTCTTGGTTGTGCCTTGACGCACCATATTAATCTGTTTTTAGTCGATATTATTTTACGCCCGCAAATTAAAAATGACTTTTCCGGGATTCATTTCACGGAAAAAATAAAAGAGTGTCCATCCAGCGCATGTGCAGAGGTGGTGTTTATCACATCACTTGCCGGTTTGGAAGCAGATTTGCTTCATCGCGTGCATTGCTATGATTATATTGAAAAACCGATTGATGAGGAGAAGGTAATGCGGATTGTTGAAGAAGTGCTGACACGAGGTGAGAAAAGTTCCAAACTTCCGCAGCGTATCTATTTTCGAAATGATGGCATCATCTATCCGGTGGATGTGGCAGATATTCGCTATGTTGTATATCAAAATCGTACCCTGCATGTATATGATGGGGACGAATGCATCGAAGTGCCTAATTTTCCATTGAAGCATTTTCTTGAGCAGGTGCAGGATGAAGTCTTTCTAATCCCGATCAAAGGGACTGCGGTAAATATTGCATATATTGAAGCGGTAGACTATGTGAATCAGTTTATAAAATTAAAGGGAATAACGAAACAGATCAGCATGGGATCTGTTTTAAAACGGACATTTCGGAAAGAGTACGAGGAATATGTGAAACGGGGGTAAAAAGATGGTGTCATATTTTCTTGTCGCCGGTGCAACTTTGTTGGAACTGTTATGTACAATTTTTGTGGTAAATGGGCTGGCAGGTGAGAAACCTGCTTATCCTGCGGTATGGATTAAGATGATATACTTAGGGATTACTACAGGTTTTATTATGCTTGTACCAGAACAGTGGTCAAATGGAAGTTATATTTTAGTGTTTCTTTTTGTTTATTTAGTGTATAGAAGAACCTGGAAAGAAAGTTTTATTGTAACGGTACTGAGCTTGATAATTGTTGGGATAATCGAATTGATATGTATGTTTCCGATTGTATTTCTTTTAAAATTAAATTATATAGCCGAAGTTAATAATTTAATCGGTGCAATTATTGCGTTGTTATTATGTACATTACTTATTAAAACGGTACCGCTATATCATTTAAAAAAGTGGTGTAGTAAAAAAGAAGTTTTATATATTGCAGTAGTGATTTTCAGTTTGATTCTTGTATTGACAACAATTATAGATTATCACATGACATTAAGGTTGGAATTGGCAGATTATCTTTATATTAGCGTATGTGTTTTGATAATGTGGTTACTAGGATTACGACTAATGAAATATCGTTATGAAGAAAAAATACAAAAGGATTATTTAGAAGCTTTTAGTAGCGTGATTGATCAAATGAAACGGCGTCAGCATAAGTTTAGAAATCAAATGGACGCAGTATATTCGTTGCATAAATTGTATAATGATTATGATTCTTTGGTTCAGGCACAATGTAATTATTTGGGAAAATTGGCAGATTATGAAATGCCTACAGATGTGTTGGTGTTGAAAAAACCTATAATTATTGCACATGTGTTCGAAAAAATAACAGAAGCTCAAGAGGCTGGAATAAAGGTTAATATGCGTCTGACAAGTGATTTGGCAGACTGTAAGATACAAGATATTCAAATGATTGAGATTTTAGGAACACTTTTTGATAATGCAATTCAGGATATGATAAAATCAAAGTGTACTCATTATTTATTGTTTGAAGTTAAGAAAACGGATTTAGGTGTTATGATATCTATCGGAAACCCGCATGAAAAGATTTCAACACATGATTTGGAGCGTATGTTTGAAAACGGGTATAGTACAAAAGGAGAAAATAGAGGAATTGGATTATATCATTTAAAACAACTTGTTAAAAAACAGGAAATGGAGTTAATGGTAGAAAATAAATGTATTGCTGATCAAAATTATATATATTTTTCTGTTGTTTTAGGGGAAGGGTGATTTAAACCTAAATGCCCCTTCCCTGTTCAGATTATTTGGTTGGATATTTTGGCTCCCCGAAGAAGAGAAAACTAGGATGACTTGATGTCCAAATTACGGTCAAGGCCAAACACATTGTACACAGCTTATAAATTTTCGGTGTCATAAACTTCTTCATAGATTTCTCCTTTCCGCGCAATTCTTGCGCATAATAATTGAAATATTTGCAACACGATAACCCAATAGATAACATTTCTATAGGGGAGTGTTTCAAACAGGATTAAAATGAAAGAGTATATCAGCAGTAAGAAAATCACTCGTTTAGAATAGTGCTGTACATCGTGGGGCTGTAGACGTGGACGCATGATGGAAGTAATCGGTCCAACCAAAGCAAAGATACCAAGAGCCAGAACCAAACCTAAGGAAAAGAGTTTGGGGGGCAATGGGTGTTGTGCTAAACCAATGACAGCAGCATAGAATGCCGTCGTAAATGCAAGGCAACTGAAAAAATGAGAAAAGTGCAGACCACCGGAATTGCTGCGAATGGATAAAAGAACAATCGTAGCGACCAGCATTTCATCCGCATAGCCAAGAGGCAAAGCGATAAAAAGTAAAATGAGAAATTTTACAGATTCAGAGACGAGAGCTTCCAAACCATATAAAATCTTGTCTGCTTCCAGCGATGAAAAATGAAATTGTGTTTGAAAATAATTTTTCAATTTGTTCTTCATTTCATTTGTCTCCTTGCAAATAGCTCATAAGTTTAGTTTTGGTTTTGGGGAGAATCTGTTTCCGTATAAGAAGATTCTGTAATTGTTTTCTGTAATTGCGAAAAAAGTACGATTAAATAACAATATGTATAAAGTGTATATATATTCTGAAATCTATCCCTGTCCATAGTGTGCCCCTTTCCATTTCGTATAAAAACGAATCAACAATCAAAGCATAACAAATTTTTACAATAAAATGGGATTATGTGTTCAAGAAGTGCGCAAATATGTTTGAACGTTATGAGGAGAAAAATATTAATGCGCTTGAACGTTGAAAAAGTACGTTTGGTAAAAAAGAGGATAAAGAAAAGTTTCCTAACACACCATTTTAGTAGGCTAGGAAACTTTTGGGCTTATTGTTATTTGCAATTAGTATCAAGTGTTTTGGAGCTGTTCAATCAAAGCATAAGCTTTTGCAAGTTTGTCATTTTGGCTTTGGATGGTGTCCTCTTTGAGCTTTAGTTCGTCATTTTGGCTCTGAATGGTGTCCTCTTTGAGCTTCAGTTCGTCATCTTTTTTCTGAATGATGTTCCTTGCTTTATCCAAATCCTTCTGCATTTCATCAACCATATATTCAGCGGTATTGTGGTCCAACTGGGCTAATTCTTTGGAATACATGTTCATCACCTTCTCCGTATTTTGGCAGAGCTGGAAGATGTCTTGATACATTTCCCTGAACATTGGAAATTTCCGGATAAGATTATAAATCTGCTCCGGGTCGTTTGTGCTTAAAAAAGTAAGCCAGGCCTCCAACTCTGTGTTGATATCTTTATTTTCCATGGTTTTATGGAAAATGTCAAGGGGTACGAACAAAAAATTCTGCAAAAGATTCATTTTCAGTTTTGTGTCGGATACTGCGTGAAACGAATGCAGATAGGTGTCCGGAAACGCATGAAATTCTTTTGGGCTGTGCTCAAAAAAAACGATGACATGAACCGGTCGGATGTTTTTGTAATTGAAGTTTTTGGAGTCACGGTCTTTGACGCGCTTGTACTGGCGAAGCAGAAGGTCTGCAGAGTAACAGGCAGCGCGTTCGCCGGGAAAGCGGTAGCCGATTTTTTGTACCTCGATATTGGCGATGCTTCCATCTTCAAATTCGACGACGATATCCGTGATCAAAAACGACGGTTCCACTGTAATTCGCGTGGTGTCATTTGGCAGAACTTTTAGGACCCTGACCTTCTTTTTTAGTAAGAGCGATAGAAGCCGGCTGAGCCGCTGCGGATTGTATTCCGGGTTGAAAACTTCTTTGAAAAAACTGTC
>ENA-UONV01003685-UONV01003685.1-human-gut-metagenome-genome-assembly--contig:-CS4-NODE-3685-length-10158-cov-6.434227_pt1 | contig 10158 bp, 7 predicted proteins | sample MGYA00242461_ERZ724008 | MGnify/ENA metagenome assembly ERZ724008 | reverse complement strand
CCGGAAGAAGTATCGCTGGCTATTGGTAAAGGCGGTTTGAATATCAAACTTGCCAGTATGTTGACTGAGTACACTATTGACGTATTCCGTGAGTTGGATCAGGCTGTTGAAGATGAAGACATCTACTTGGATGAGTTCAGGGATGAAATCGACGGTTGGGTGATTGATGCCATCAAAGCGATTGGTATCGATACTGCAAAAGCCGTGCTGAACGCTCCGCGTGAGATGTTGATTGAGAAGACCGACCTGGAAGAAGAAACAGTGGACGAAGTATTGCACATTTTAAGTTCGGAGTTTGAGGAGAGCGAAGGCGAGCCTGAGTTTGAGGCTGAAGCTGAGCCTGAATCTGAAACAGAGACAGAATAAGTGTCTGCTGACATTGGTTTCTGTTTGCACTAACTTCTTTCTCCACATTATTCATTAATTTTTTAGTATGACGATTAGGTTAAATAAAGTAACAAGAGATTTGAATGTAGGAATATCGACGGTAGTTGAGTTCTTGCAGAAGAAAGGCTTTGCCGTTGAGGCAAACCCCAACACAAAGATTAACGAGGAGCAATACGCCTTGCTCGTGAAAGAGTTCAGTACAGATAAGAATCTTAGACTTGAATCGGAACGTTTTATTCAGGAACGACAGAATAAAGACCGTAACAAAGCATCGGTATCCATCGATGGTTACGAAGCTGAAACTGCTGATAAACCGAAAGTGGAAGAAATTAAGACTGTTGTCCCTGAAGATGCACGTCCGAAGTTTAAACCTGTCGGAAAAATTGATTTGGATAAGCTGAACCGGAAACCGGTAGTAGAGAAAGTGGAAGAAAAGAAAGTAGAAGAACCCGTATCTGTGGTAAAGGAAGAACCGAAACCGCAGCCTAAGCCGGAAATTAAACCGGAGCCGAAGCCCGAACCCAAACCAGAGCCCAGGCCTGAACCAAAGCCGGAACCCAAACCGGAACCGAAGCCTGAGCCCAAGCCCGAACCGGCTCCTGTGGTGAAGGAAACACCGAAACCGGAAGTTGTAGAGAAACCCGCTCCCGCTCCGGTAGTGGCAAAAGAAGAAGTGAAAAAGGAAACGCCTGCCCCCGTAGCACCTGCTGCTAAGGAAGTAGTGAAACCTGCAGTTGCAGAAGAAGCACCAGCAAAGGAGGGAGATGAAATCTTCACCATCCATAAGCCGGAGTTTGTTTCCAAGATCAATATCATCGGTCAGATTGACTTGGCTACGCTGAACCAGTCTACACGCCCCAAGAAGAAGACCAAAGAAGAGAAACGGAAGGAGCGCGAAGAGAAGGAGAAAATCCGTCAGGATCAGAAGAAGCAGATGAAAGAGGCGATTATCAAAGAAATTCGCCGCGAAGACAACAAAGCGAAGGATGGTAAGGAGAAAGATACCGATGCCAATGCCAACAAGAAGAAACGTCTTCGTATTAATAATAATAAAGAGAAGGTTGACATTAACAATGCATCCAACTTCCAGCGTGGAAATGACAATCGTGGTGGTGGAGGCAAAGGCCCTCATGCCGGCGGCGGTCAGCAAGGTGCCGGTGGTGGTAACAATCACCAGGGTGGCAACAAGAACAACAATCGTAACAACAATAACAAGGATCGCTTCAAGAAACCGATCATCAAGCAGGAGGTTAGTGAGGAAGATGTAGCTAAGCAGGTAAAGGAAACTTTGGCACGACTCACTTCCAAAGGCAAGAGCAAGACTTCCAAATATCGTAAGGACAAGCGCGATATGGCGAACAGCCGTATGCAGGAACAGGAAGACCGCGAAATGGCGGACAGCAAAGTACTGAAGATAACGGAATTTGTGACTGCCAACGAATTGGCAAGCATGATGGATGTTTCCGTAACTCAGGTTATTGCTACTTGTATGAGTATCGGCATCATGGTGTCTATCAATCAGCGTCTGGATGCTGAAACCATTAATCTGGTGGCAGAAGAATTCGGATACAAGACTGAATATGTCAGTGCGGAAGTGGCACAGGCCATTGTAGAGGAAGAAGATTCTGAAGAGGACTTGGAACCGCGCGCACCGATTGTTACCGTTATGGGTCACGTAGACCACGGTAAGACATCATTGCTCGACTATATCCGTAAGGCGAACGTTATTGCCGGTGAAGCCGGTGGTATCACGCAGCACATCGGTGCTTACAACGTGAAACTGGAAGATGGACGCGAGATTACGTTCCTCGATACTCCGGGTCACGAAGCATTTACCGCTATGCGTGCCCGTGGTGCAAAGGTGACGGACGTGGTTATCATTATTGTTGCTGCCGATGATAATGTGATGCCGCAGACGAAGGAAGCTATCAACCATGCTATGGCTGCTGGTGTACCTATCGTATTTGCTATTAACAAGATTGATAAACCGACTGCCAATGCAGATAAGATTAAAGAAGAGCTGGCAGCTATGAATTACCTCGTTGAAGAATGGGGCGGTAAGTATCAGTCACAAGATATTTCAGCAAAGAAAGGCTTAGGTGTAAACGATTTGTTGGAGAAGGTATTGCTGGAAGCAGAAATGCTTGATTTGAAAGCAAACCCGAACCGCAAAGCTACAGGTTCCATCATTGAGTCTTCATTGGATAAAGGACGTGGTTATGTAGCTACTATGCTGGTATCGAACGGTACATTGCACGTAGGTGACATCATATTGGCAGGTACAGCGTATGGTAAGGTAAAAGCTATGTTCAACGAACGTAACCAGCGCCTGAAAGAGGCCGGGCCATCTGAGCCGGTATTGATTCTGGGATTAAATGGTGCACCTGCTGCAGGTGATACATTCCACGTAATCGATACGGAACAGGAAGCTCGTGAAATCGCTAACAAGCGTGAACAGTTGCAACGTGAACAGGGTCTGCGTACTCAGAAGATGCTTACTTTGGATGAAGTTGGCCGCCGTTTGGCATTGGGTGACTTCCACGAACTGAATATTATCGTTAAGGGTGACGTGGATGGTTCTGTTGAGGCATTGAGCGACTCACTGATCAAGTTGTCTACCGAACAGGTACAGGTGAATGTAATCCACAAGGGTGTTGGAGCTATCTCCGAGTCCGATGTTTCACTGGCTGCCGCTTCGGATGCCATTATCATCGGTTTCCAGGTACGTCCGTCGAATGCCGCTGCAAAGATGGCTGAGAACGAAGGTGTGGATATCCGCAAGTACTCAGTGATCTACGACGCTATCGAAGAGGTGAAGGCCGCTATGGAAGGTATGTTGGCACCGGAAGTGAAGGAGCAGGTAACTGCAACTATCGAGGTTCGCGAGGTGTTCAATATTACCAAGGTAGGTCTTGTAGCCGGTGCGTTAGTGAAGACCGGAAAGGTGAAACGCAGCGATAAGGCTCGTTTGATCCGCGACGGCATCGTAATCTTTACCGGTTCTATCAATGCTTTGAAACGTTTCAAGGACGATGTGAAGGAAGTAGGTACCAACTTCGAGTGCGGTATCAGCCTGACAAACTGCAACGATATCAAGGTGGGCGATATTATCGAATCTTACGAAGAAATAGAAGTAAAACAAACATTATAATGTGATAGTGTGGTGGAGTGATAATGTGATGAAGTTATAATGTTATATGTGCCAATGTGCCAATTGCCCTGCGGCATCCTTCGTACGCAGTCAATTGGCACATTGTTGTATAACCCCCTGTATCGCTTACCATTTTTTATCACTCTTTAGCTATGACGATAATAGATATCATCCTATTAGTAGTGATTGGCGCGGGAGCAGTCACCGGTTTTATAAAAGGTTTCATCAGACAACTGGCATCTATTCTTGGATTGATTGTCGGGTTGCTGGCTGCAAAAGCGCTGTATGTGTCGGTAGCGGAGAGAGTCTTTTCTAAGATAACGGACTCTATGACATTTGCACAGGTATTGGCATTTGTTGTTATCTGGGTAGTGGTGCCGTTATTGTTTTTGCTGGTGGCATCTTTGTTGACGAAGGCGATGGAAGCAATTTCCCTCGGTTGGTTGAACCGCTGGCTGGGTGCCGGACTGGGCGCATTGAAATTTCTGCTGCTGGTGAGTCTGCTTATCTGTGTTGTCGAGTTTATCGACTCGGATAATACGATGATTGATAGAACAATGAAAGAGGAATCCGTGTTATATTATCCTATAGAGTCGTTCGCGGGAATGTTTTTCCCGGCTGCAAAAGAAGTTACAGAACAATATATACTTAATACATAATGCAACCCGAAGAACCCAATAAATATGTAAAGGAACTAACGCAGGAGAAGTACAAGTACGGCTTCACCACCGACGTGCATACGGAAGTCATTGAGCGTGGGCTGAATGAAGATGTTGTACGGTTGATCTCTGCGAAGAAGAACGAGCCGGAATGGCTGTTGGAGTTCCGTCTGAAAGCATATCGTCACTGGTTGACGATGGAGATGCCTACATGGGCACATCTCCGTATTCCTGAGATAGATTATCAGGCTATTTCTTACTATGCCGATCCGTTGGCGAAGAAGAAAGATGCGCCGAAGAGTATGGACGAGGTAGACCCTGAGTTGATAAAAACCTTCAATAAGCTGGGGATTCCCTTGGAAGAACAGATGGCATTGAGTGGCATGGCCGTAGATGCTGTGATGGACTCTGTATCTGTGAAGACTACGTTCAAGGAAACGTTGATGGAGAAAGGAATCATTTTCTGTTCCATCAGTGAAGCTGTACGTGAGCATCCGGATTTGGTACAGAAGTATCTTGGTTCCGTTGTGGGATACCGTGATAACTTCTTTGCTGCACTGAATTCGGCGGTATTCTCCGACGGTTCATTTGTATATATCCCGAAAGGGGTACGTTGCCCGATGGAGTTGTCCACGTATTTCCGTATCAATGCGCGTAATACAGGCCAGTTTGAGCGGACGCTGATTGTGGCGGATGATGATTCGTATGTTTCCTATCTGGAAGGTTGTACGGCTCCGATGCGCGATGAGAACCAGCTACATGCTGCTATCGTGGAAATTGTGGTGCATGAGCGTGCGGAAGTGAAGTACAGCACTGTACAGAACTGGTATCCGGGTGATGCCGAAGGTAAAGGCGGTGTCTATAACTTTGTTACGAAACGTGGTAACTGCAAAGGTGCGAACAGTAAACTCTCCTGGACACAGGTGGAGACAGGTTCGGCTATTACGTGGAAATACCCTTCCTGTATTCTGACGGGAGATAACTCTTCGGCTGAATTCTATAGTGTGGCGGTGACGAATAACTACCAACAGGCGGATACGGGCACGAAGATGATTCATCTGGGTAAGAATACCAGCAGTACGATTGTCAGCAAAGGTATTTCTGCCGGACATAGTGAGAACTCTTACCGTGGCTTGGTGCGTGTAGCTCAAAAGGCGGATAATGCGCGTAACTATAGTCAGTGCGACTCTCTGTTGCTGGGTGATAAGTGCGGCGCGCATACCTTCCCGTATATGGATATCCATAATGAAACGGCAGTTGTGGAGCATGAAGCGACTACCAGCAAGATCAATGAAGACCAGATATTCTATTGCAACCAACGTGGTATTTCTACGGAGGATGCTGTAGGGCTGATTGTGAACGGTTATGCTAAGGAAGTGCTTAATAAGCTGCCTATGGAGTTTGCGGTAGAGGCTCAGAAGTTGTTGGCTATTTCGCTGGAAGGCAGCGTAGGATAAGTTTAAAATAAAAAAATAAATATCATGTTAGAGATAAAAGACCTGCATGCCAGTGTAAATGGCAAAGAAATATTGAAAGGCATCAACCTGTCGGTAAAAGCAGGTGAGGTGCATGCTATTATGGGACCGAACGGTTCTGGTAAAAGTACTCTTTCGGCTGTATTGGTAGGTAATCCTGCCTTTGAAGTGACAAAGGGAAGCGTGACTTTCTGCGGTAAGAACCTTTTGGATTTTTCACCGGAAGACCGTAGCCATGAAGGTATCTTCCTCAGCTTTCAATATCCGGTAGAAATTCCGGGTGTGAGTATGGTCAACTTTATGCGTGCAGCGGTGAATGAGCAACGTAAATACAATCACCTGCCTGCTCTCAGTGCAAGTGAGTTCCTGAAGTTGATGCGTGAAAAGCGTGCCATTGTGGAACTGGACAATAAACTGGCTAACCGTTCGGTAAACGAAGGTTTCTCCGGTGGTGAGAAGAAGCGGAATGAAATCTTCCAGATGGCGATGCTGGAACCGAAATTGAGCATCCTGGATGAAACGGATTCCGGACTGGATATCGATGCTTTGCGTATCGTAGCCGAAGGTGTGAATAAGCTGAAAACACCGGAGAACAGTACCATTGTCATCACTCACTACCAACGCTTACTGGATTATATCAAACCTGACGTCGTACATGTGCTTTATAAAGGTCGTATCGTGAAGACTGCGGGACCGGAATTGGCTCTGGAACTGGAAGAGAAGGGGTATGATTGGATTAAGAAGGAGTTGGGTGAATAACTAATTAGGCGCGGATTACGCGGATTACACGGATTATGTTGCATGAGGAACTAACACATGAGATTATAAAGGCCTTTTATGAAGTACATAAAATATTAGGTTTTGGCTTTTTGGAACAGGTTTATCAAAATGCCCTTTATAAAGAATTGTGTCATAGGGGCATGAAAGTAGAATGTCAAAAAGAAATTTTAGTTCACTATAAAGGTGAAACTGTTGGTAGATATATTGCTGATATGTTAGTTGAAAACACTGTTATTCTTGAATTAAAAGCTGTACAGGCATTGAGAGTAGAACATGAATGGCAATTGATTAACTATTTAAAAGCAACTGGACTGGAAGTTGGATTATTATTGAACTTTGGTCATAGTGCAGAGTTTAAACGTAAAGTCTTTACTAAATGAATCCGTGTAATCCGCGTAATCCGCGCCTAAAAATATATATAAGATGAATGCAGAACAACAATACATAGATCTTTTCTCCCAGACGGAAGCGATGATATGCCAGCACAGCACCGAGGTGATGAATATCCCTCGTGCGACTGCGTTTGCCGACTTTGAACGGCTTGGCTTTCCTACCCGTAAACAGGAGAAATATAAATATACCGATGTCAGCAAGTTCTTTGAACCGGATTATGGGTTGAACCTGAACCGTCTGGATATTCCGGTAAATCCCTATGAAGTATTCAAATGTGATGTACCTAATATGAGTACCTCTCTGTACTTTGTAGTGAATGATGCTTTTTATAATAAAGCATTACCTGCTTCACATCTACCCGAAGGAGTTATCTTCGGTAGTTTGAAGGAGATGGCAGAGAAGCATCCGGAACTGGTAAAGAAATACTATGGCAAGCTGGCAGATACTTCAAAAGACGGAGTGACAGCATTCAACACTGCTTTTGCACAAGACGGTGTGCTGCTGTATGTGCCTAAGAACGTCGCTTTGGAACGTCCCATTCAGTTGGTAAACATCCTGCGTGGTGACGTGAACTTCCTGGTGAACCGCCGGGTATTGATTGTACTGGAAGATGGCGCACAGGCGCGTATGCTGGTGTGTGATCATGCCATGGATGCCGTGAACTTCCTGGCAACCCAGGTGGTAGAAGTATTCGTAGGTGAGAATGCTGTCTTTGATCTTTACGAACTGGAAGAAACGCATACAAGTACCGTACGTATCAGCAATATGTATGTGAAGCAGGAAGCCAACAGCAATGTATTGCTGAATGGCATGACCTTGCATAACGGTACTTCCCGCAATACCACTGAAGTATTGCTGGCAGGTGAAGGCGCTGAAATCAACCTTTGTGGTATGGCCATTGCAGATAAGAATCAGCATGTAGATAATAATACAATCATCGACCATGCTGTGCCTAACTGTACGAGCAATGAACTATTTAAGTATGTGCTCGATGATCAGTCAGTCGGTGCATTTGCCGGTCTGGTGTTAGTGCGTCCGGATGCGCAACATACCAGTTCGCAGCAAACGAACCGGAACCTTTGCGCCACACGCGAGGCACGTATGTATACGCAGCCGCAACTGGAAATTTATGCCGATGATGTAAAGTGTAGCCATGGCGCTACCGTTGGTCAGTTGGATGAAAATGCACTCTTCTATATGCGCCAGCGCGGTATTCCGGCACGTGAAGCCCGCTTGTTGCTGATGTTTGCCTTCGTGAACGAAGTAATTGATACCATTCGTCTGGATGCTTTGAAGGATCGCTTACACCTCTTGGTTGAGAAACGTTTCCGTGGCGAACTGAATAAGTGCCAGGGCTGTGCGATATGTAAGTGAGAATATATTAATACTAAACAACATGTATGATATTCAAAAGATAAGAGCCGATTTTCCCATACTTTCCCGTGAAGTGTACGGCAAACCATTAGTCTATTTGGATAATGGGGCGACGACACAGAAACCGCGTTGTGTGGTGGATGCAATAACGGATGAATATTATTCTGTCAATGCCAATGTGCATCGTGGTGTACACTTTCTGTCGCAACAGGCAACGGAACTGCACGAGGCAAGTCGCGAAACAGTGCGGAAGTTCATCAATGCCGGTTCTATAAATGAAATCGTATTCACACGGGGAACCACGGAAAGCATCAATTTGTTGGCATCCAGTTTCGGTGAAGAATTCCTGAGTCCGGGTGATGAAGTGATTGTTTCAGTAATGGAACATCATAGTAACATTGTGCCTTGGCAACTGCTGGCTGAACGGAAGCGTATCAACCTGAAGGTTATTCCAATGAACGACCGCGGTGAACTTCTGATGGATGAATACGAGAAACTTTTTACTGATAGAACAAAGATTGTCAGTGTGGTACATGTCTCCAATGTATTGGGTACGGTCAATCCTATCAAGGAAATGATTAAGATTGCCCATAACCATAATGTACCTTTTCTGGTAGATGCGGCACAGTCCATTCCTCATATGGCAGTGGACGTGAAAGAGCTGAATGCTGATTTCCTTGTATTCTCCGGTCATAAAGTGTATGGTCCCACCGGTGTAGGCGTGCTTTATGGTAAGGAAGAATGGCTGGATAAATTACCCCCTTATCAGGGCGGCGGTGAGATGATAAAGCATGTATCTTTTGAACGTACTACCTTCAATGAATTGCCATTTAAGTTCGAAGCCGGTACTCCTGATTATATCGGTACTACGGGACTGGCGAAAGCGCTCGATTATGTTTCTGCCATTGGCATGGATAAGATTGCCGCTTATGAGCATGAATTGACGGAATATGCCACGCAGCGATTGAAAACAATCCCTGGCATGCGCATCTTTGGTGAAGCTGCAGAGAAAGGGAGTGTCATCTCTTTCCTTGTGGGTGATATTCATCACTTCGATATGGGCACATTGCTCGATCGTCTCGGCATTGCCGTACGTACAGGGCACCATTGTGCCCAACCGTTGATGCAACGCCTCGGCATAGAAGGAACAGTGCGTGCTTCCTTTGGAATCTATAATACGAAAGAAGAAATAGATGTTTTGGTGGCAGGTATCGAACGTGTCAGCAAGATGTTCTAGTTAGTGATTAGGGGTTAGTGATAAGTGATTAGTGCCATGCGGGATGGTTGTCACTAATCACTAACCCCTAATCACTAATCTTCGTTTCTGCCTGCTTCTTCTGCCACTTATCCCGTGCCAGCTTCTGCATATCCGTTACGGAGTCTTTTTCATCCACAATTTCAAAACCTAAGGCTGTTTCAATGATATCCTCCATTGTGACAATTCCCCAGAAGCAGCCATATTCATCAATCAAGATTGAAATATGCTCGTTCTTTTCAAGCATTTGTTCCCAAACTGCGGAAACAGAACTATTTTCCGGGCAAGAAAGGATGGGACGGGCCACATCCTTCAGGCACATATCGAATCTGTCCTCTGCTAACTTTTCGAGTACAGTTTGCCGCAATACATATCCTGTGATATAATCTTCACTATCATTGTAAACAGGAATACGAGAGTAAAACTTATACTTTCCATCCTGATAGAATTCCTTCAGAGACATACTTTCAGGAGCTGTTGCCACCACAGTACGGGGAGTCATAATGGATTGTGACTTTACTTTATCCAGTTTAATGAGGTTCTGTATCATCTTGTTCTCTTTCATCTGGAAAACACCTTCTTCCACTCCGATGGAAATCATGGCCGAAACTTCTTCGCGGCTTACGGATAATTCCTGTTTGCCGGAAGAAAAAAGGCGGGTAATCAGTTCGGACAGCCACACTA